>Ga0209646_1000117_pt1 | contig 150025 bp, 120 predicted proteins | sample AraplaL_Col_mTSA_FD_184259 | JGI IMG/M metagenome (GOLD analysis project Ga0209646, IMG submission 184259) | Arabidopsis root microbial communities from the University of North Carolina, USA - plate scrape CL_Col_mTSA (SPAdes) (version 2) | ecosystem: Host-associated > Plants > Roots >...
ATCTCAGCTCGGCCGCCTGGGTGCGCACCACGCGCTCGATGCCGGTCTTCAGGTCGTGGCGGGCGATGGCGGTGACGTCGACCAGCAGCTGGCGCGGCAGCGCCGGCTCCGGCAGGCGGGCGATGGCCGCCGCCAGCTGTTGCAGCGAGGCTTCGTCGGCCGGCAGGTCGTCGCGTTCGGCCAGCGCGCGCAGCAGCGCCGGGCGGTCGTGGCGCGCGTCGACGGCCGCTTCGGCCATCGCCTCGGCATACAGGCGCGCGCATTGCGCCGGGCTGTGCGCGGTGTGCAGCAGGTGCGCGGCGGCGGCGCCCAGCGCCTGGCGGCGGCCGGCGTCGTCGCGCAGGCCGTCCAGCGCGGCGGTCAGCGCCGCCAGTTCGAAGTGGTCCGGCAGTTGCCAGACGGTGTCGGTGGGCAGCGCGGCCATCGAGCCGTTGGCGTTGACGATGGTGGCCAGGCCGTAGTTCATGCAGTCGAGCACGGCGGCCGAGGTCTCGCCGCGCGATACGCTGCGCAGCTGCACGCCGATGTCGGCCGCCTGCAGATACTGGTGGTAGACCGCTTCGTCGGTCCAGCCGGCGATGCGGATGCGTTCGTGGCCGGCGATGGCGGCCGTCACGTCGGCGCCGTAGTCGCCGCCGTGGTTCTCGCCCACCAGCACCAGCACGCAGCGCGGGTCGGCGTGCAGGCGCGAGGCCAGCCAGGCTTCGATCAGCTCCAGCGTCAGCTTGGTCGGGGCGATGAAGCCGAAGCTGCACACCAGCAGCGCGTCGTCGGCGATGCCCAGCGCGCGGCGGGCGGCGGCGCGGTCCTGTTGCGCCGGCAGCGCGCGCGGCAGCGGCACCACGTTCCAGTTGGCCGCCGCCTGCTCGCCGTACCACTGGCGCGCCAGGCTGCGGGCGTGTTCGGAGTGGACGATGACGCGGGTGGCGTCCTGCAGCACCGCCAGGTTGCACGGGTAGACGCGCATCGCCTCGGCCGGATCGGTGTGCTGGCCAGCCAGCAGGGCAGGGTAGCCGTGGCTGTCGAACAGCGCCTGCGACCACACGCCCGGCATGTTGCCGGTGCGTTGTTCGTAGGCCAGCACGCCGCTCAGGAAGAAGTCATGCAGCACCACCACGCCCGGATGCCGGCGCAGCAGGCCGAACATGTGGCTGTGGAAGGGGCTGTTGCCGAACTGGTAGAGGATCTGGTCGTAATCGTCGGCGTGCTGGTCGAACCAGTCGACGCTGCGTTGCGGCAGCGCGGCCAGTTCCGGCGCCAGCGTCAGCTGGTTCTGTTGCAGCACCAGTTCGATGTCGAAGTGGTCCAGCAGCGCCGGCAGCAGTTGCGCGGCGTAGTCGGCGATGCCGGTGCGCTCGGGCGGCAGCGGCGTGACGAAGGCCAGCTTCGGCTTGCGCGCCGGCGCGGCCGCGGCCGCCGGCGTCGCCGTGGCGCCAGCGGTGGCCTGGCTAGCGCTGGCCTGGCCGCGCCACGCCTCCAGCGCGCGCACGGTGCGCTGGGCGGTCACGTCCCACGAGAAGCGCTTGGCCTGTTGGGCGCCGTGTGCGCGCAGGCGCTGCTGCAGCGCGTCGTCGGTCAGCACCTCGGCGATCTTGGCGGCGATGGCGGCCGGGTCGTCGGCGTTGAACATCGCCTCGTCGCAGCCGATCACCTCCGGAATGCTGGTGTTGTCGGCGCCGATCACCAGCGCGCCGCAGGCCATGGCCTCCAGCGCCGGCAGGCCGAAGCCCTCGTGGCGCGACGGGAAGATGAACAGCGCGGCATTGCGGTACAGCTCGATCAGATCGGCGTCGCTGACATAGCCGGTCAGCACCAGCTCGCCGGCGCCGACGCCGGCGCGGGCCGCGTGCGCCAGCAGCTGCTCGCGGTCGTGCTGGCCCAGCTTGCTGGCGATGAGCAGCTGGTGGCCGGCGCGCACCGCCGCCGGCAGCAGGCTGAAGGCGGTGATCAGGCCGTCGATGTTCTTGCGGGTGTCGAAGCCGCCCGGCGCGTACATCAGCATCGGCCGCGTCAGGCCGAAGCGCGCGCGCAGCTCGCTCCAGCGCTGGGCATCCGGCGCGGCCGGGTGGAAGCTGTCGTCGACCGCGGTGGAGATGGCCACCACCTGCTCCGGCGCCAGGCGCAGCGCGTCGATGGCCTCCTGGCGCGAGTAGTCGGAGATCGACAGCAGCAGGCCGGCGCGGCGCAGCGAGGCGATCTTGCGCGCGTAGTAGTCGCGCTGGGCCGGCGTGCCGAGGTAGGCGTCCGGATTGAGGAAGGGGATCAGGTCGTACAGCACCACGGCGGTGCGCTCGGCGCCGGCGAAGCTGCCGACCGAGACCACGGCGTCGTCGACAAAGCCTTCGAACAGGCTGGTGACCAGCACCGCGTCCGGACGCAGCTGGGCGATCGCGTGCTCGCGCAGCAGCTCGGCGGCGCGGGTGCGGGCGCTGTTGTCGGTGTGCAGCTCGGCCAGCGGCACCGGCACCTCGAACACGCAGATGCGCTCGGGCGGCACCAGGCCGGCGAAGGCGGTGCGCAGGTCGGCGATGGCGTCGGCCAGCGCGCCGTTGAGCAGCAGCCAGACCTCGTGCGGGCCGGCGTTGCGCGCCACGCCCAGCGCCAGCGCCAGCGAATAGCGGCCAATGCCGCGGAAGCGGCTTTCGGATTGGGCTCCCTGCAAATCGATGACGATACGCATCAATGTTTCCTTGTCTTCTCGAGCGCGGATTGAAGATCGCGGTAGACGCGCAGCGTGCGCGGCGACATGTCGCCCAGCGGCGCCTGGGGTTCCGGCGGCATGGCCTGGCCGGCGGCGATGCTGGCCTGGTAGGCCCGGGTCACGCCCGGGATGCGCAGCAGCAGCGGCCGCAGCAGGCGCTTGACGCGCGGCCAGCGCTGCAGCGTGCGGGCGGCGGCCAGCAGCGCGGCCCGCGCGCGGGTGCGCGGACGCAACACGACGCGCGCCCGGTGCGCCCAGCCGCCCACCATGCGCCACGGCGCGGTGATGCGCCACGAGCTGCTGGCCAGCAGCGCGGCCACTTGCTGCGCGGCTTGCTGGCGCGCCTCCTCGGCCTGGCGCAGCGCCTGTTCGGTGGCCTGCATGCGGCCGCCGAGTTCGCCCAGCGACTGCGCCAGCTCCTCGCTGCGGTTCGCGTTGGCCTGGCCCAGCCGGGTCAGGCCTTCCAGCGCGGACTCGGCGCCGGCCAGGCGCAGCTTGCTGTCGATGGTGTGTTGTTCCAGCTCGGCCAGCGCGGCGCGCAGGGCGTCGTCGCGGCCCTGCAGGCGCTGCTCGAAGCGCTGCGCCAGCTGGCCCAGCGCCAGGCCGTAGCCGGCGCCGAAGGCCGCCTCGAACGGCGCCAGCACGGCCGCCTCGCCGGCGGTCTGCGCCACCACGGCGTAGTCCGGGCTGACGCCGTCCAGCACGTTGATCAGGGCGACCGGCGTGTCGCCGCGCAGGCCGGCTTCCTCCTGCAGGCGCACCACCTTGTGGCGGCCGAAGCCGCCGAACTCGGTGACGAAGGCCAGCAGCTGCGGCGGGATCGGCCGCAGGTGGGTGGGGTCGAGGTAGAAGCTGGACGCGCCCACCACCAGGTTTTCCGGGTTGGGCGTTTCCATGATCAGCAGGCCGCCCGGCAGCAGCACGCGGCGCGCCTCGGCCACCAGCGTCTGCAGCAGCTCGAACGGGATGTGCTCGACCAGGTGGAAGGCCGACACCACGGCCAGGCTGTGGTCCGGCAGCGCGCGCAGGCAGGCCACGGCGTCGCCCAGCTCGACGTCCAGGCCGCGCTCGCGGCAGGCCGCCAGCATGCCGTCGTCGAGGTCGACCCCGTGGGCGCGGAAGCCCTGTTCGCCCAGCAGCTCCAGCCACTCGCCGCGGCCGCAGCCGAGATCGAGCGCGGCGGGCGGATCCTGCAGCGTGCGCAGCGGCGCGAAGAAGGGCTCGTACGCGCGCAGGCGCTGCTTGATCAGCTCGCGCGAGCCGCGGTAGCGGTCCTCGAAGGCGCGGTAGAAGCCGGCGCTCATCGGGCGATCTCGATCGCCGGTTCCAGCCAGCTGGTGCCGACGAATTCCTTGCGGTTCATGTTCATGACGATAAACAGCAGCGCCAGGTCGCGCCACTCGTAGTTGTCGGCCAAGTGGGTCTCGTTGCTGGTCAGCGCGGTGGTCACCGAGTAGCTGCCGGGGCCGAGGTTGAGCGGGAAGCGGAAGCAGTATTCGATCTGCTCGCCGGCGCGCAGGCCGGTCAGCGGCTGCTCCATGTGGTGGGTGTTGGTGCCGTAGATCTGCTGGCCCAGGCGGTCCTTGATCATATAGCCCAGCACCAGGCGCGGCAGGTCTTCATGCACCTTCACCTTGACCCGCAGCGTGACCGGCACGCCGACGTTGAGCACCTCCAGCGGCGCGCCGTCGGCGTTCTCGATGCTGATCGCGGTGACCGTCGCCTTGCCGTTGCCCGAGCTGGTCTGGGTGCGGCCGTCGGCGGCGGTGGTCTGCTCGACGTTGACGCCGTCGCGCTCGGCGATCAGGGCGTTGTAGTAGTCCATCACTTCCTCCGGCCGGCCCTGGAAGGCCAGGCGGCCGCGGTCGAGCAGCAGCGCGCGGTCGCAGATCGACTGGATCGCGGCGCGGTCGTGGCTGACGATCAGCAGCGTGGTGCCCAGCTTGCGGAACTCGCGGATGCGCTCGAAGCTCTTGTGCTGGAAATACGCGTCGCCCACCGACAGCGCCTCGTCGACGATCAGCACGTCCGGGCGGCGTACGGTGGCCACGCTGAAGGCCAGCCGCATCTGCATGCCGGACGAGTACACCCGCACCGGCTGGTCGATGTAGTCGCCGATGTCGGCGAAGGCCTCGATTTCGGGCATCAGCGCGCTGATCTCCTCGACGGTCAGGCCCAGCAGCTGGCCCGCCATGTAGGCGTTCTGGCGGCCGCTGAACTCGGGATGGAAGCCCATGCCCAGCTCCAGCAGCGCGGCCACGCGGCCGGTGATATGGACGCTGCCGGTGGTGGGCTGGGCGGTGCCGGTGATCAGCTTGAGCAAGGTGCTCTTGCCGGCGCCGTTGATGCCGATGATGCCGACCGCCTCGCCCGGCGCCAGCTGGAAGCTGACGTCCTGGATCACCCACTTGAGGCGGTGGCGCGGGCCCATGGCCGGCAGCACCCACTCGGCCAGGCGGCTCCAGCGGTTGCCGTATTGTTTGTAGGCCTTGCCCAGTTGTTTGACGCTTATGCTGCCCATGGTGTGCTCCCGGTGTGGCGCTTACAGTTCATCGACCATCTCGCCGGCGCGCTTGCGGAACAGCTGCAGGCCCAGCACGCAGCAGGTCAGGCCGGCCAGCGCCACCGGCAGCAGGCTGCCCCATTGCGGCGCCTGGCCGCTGACCAGGATCTGCTGGTAGGCGCCGATCACGGCCGCCATCGGATTCCACACCAGCAGCGCTCGCACCGGCGCCGGCAGCGTGGCGGCCGGGTAGACGATGGGTGTGAACCAGAACCAGAACTGCAGCACGATGGAAAAGAACTGGCCGACGTCGCGGAAGAAGACATTGAGCACGCCCAGCACCATGCCCAGGCCGATCGCGAACACGATCTGCAGCAGCAGCACCGGGAACACCGCGAAGTAGACCCAGCCGGGGAAACTGCCGGAGATCACCAGGAAGGCGGTGAACAGGCCGAAGATGATGGCGAAGTTGACCAGCGCGTTGAGCACCACGATGATGGGCAGGCAGATGCGCGGGAACTGGAGTTTCTTGATCAGGTTGGCGTGGTCGATGAACACCGACTGGCTGCGTCCGGTGATCTCGGCGAACAGGCCCCAGGTCAGCACGCCGGCGCACAGGTAGATGCTGTAGGCGAAGGTGGCGGTGCTGCCCTGCAGGCGGCTGCCCATCACCTGCGAGAAGATGACGGTGTAGACCACGATCATGGCCAGCGGGTTGAGCACGGTCCATGCCGCGCCCAGCAGCGAGTTGCGGTAGCGCGACTGGAACTCGCGCTGCACGCTGCCCAGCACGAAGCCGCGATAGCGCCACAGGCCGCTGAACATCGCGCGCGAAATCATCGGACCACTCCGGTCTGGCTGGCGGGCCGGCGCAGGGCGCGGCGGTGGAGCGGGCGGGTGGTTTTCGTCATGGGGCGGTGGCGCGCTGGCCGGGTGGCAAAGCGGCGGATTATAGCATGGCGCCCCAGCGCGGACGGCCGCGCGCGCTAGCTCTGCGCCAGTTTCTGCAGCGCCTCCGGATCGACGATGATCAGGCGGTGCGTGCCCTTCTTGACGATGCCCTGCTGGACCAGCGCCAGCAGCGTGCGGGTGACGGTCTCGCGGCTGGTGTTGATCATGTTGGCGATGTCCTGGTGGGTCGGCAGGTTTTCCACCACCTCGACGTCGCCGTCCTTCTTTTCCTTGACCAGTTCAAGGAAGCTGTAGATGCGCTTGGCGGTGTTGTGGATGCTGAGCAGGGCGCGGAACTCCGAATCGCGCTGCACCTTGGCGGCCAGGAAGCGCAGCATCTGGTTGGCCACCGATGGCGAGTGCGAGAACAGGTGCAGCGCGGTGTTACGCGGCAGCAGCGCCACCAGCACCGCCGTGGTCGCCACGACCGAGGCCGAGCGCATGGTGCCGTTGATGACCGCGATCTCGCCGAAGAAGTCGCCCGGCGCCAGCATGCGCAGGCCGATCGCGCGGCCGTCCTCGGTGATGTCGATCACTTGCAGTTGGCCCTGCAGCAGGAACAGCAGGCTGTCGCCGCTGGCGCCCTTTTGCAGCACCACCTCGCGCTTGGCGTACTGGCGGATGCGCAGGTCGGCGCGCACCATCGCCATTTCCTCTTCGGTCAGGTTGGCCAGCAGCGGGATCTTGCGCAGGTGGACCTGCATGCTGTACGGCTGGCCGGACTCCAGCGCCGCCGCGACCGGATCCAGCGGCGGCGTGGCCGGCGCTTGCTCGTCGGGCGCCGTCATGGCGACGGCGCCGCGGTGGCGGTGAGGGTGGGGCGGTGTGAAATCATCGGATACGGTGTCAGAAATTGTCCCAGCGCCAGTTGAGCTGGATTGCATGGCTATTATATTGAAACAACGAGATGTTTTCCTGATTTCTTACCGCGCGCCATTCCAGCTGCAGGCTCTGGTGCGCGCCCATCGGCATCAGCACGGCCGCGCGCAGCTGCCGCGTGTCCTGATGGCGGATGATGTCGATGATCTCCGGCGAATACACGTCGCTGCTTTGCCAGACCTGGCGGGTCCAGCCCAGCTCGCCCTTGAGGTTGTAGGGCAGCGGCTGGGTCAGCTGCAGCGCGCTGTACCAGCCGTGGCGGTCGCCGCCCAGGCGGCCGTTCTGGCCCTTGTCCAGCAGGCCGCTCAGCGAGAACGACACCTGCTGCGTGCCGCGCCAGTACAGGCTGGTGCCCAGTTCCAGCGTGTTGGAATCGTACTTGGTGCGGGTCGGATAGCGCACGTGGCTCAGGCTGGCCAGCAGCGACCATTGCAGGTTCTCCGGCACCGCCAGCGGCGGCGTGGCGCGCAGCTGCACCTGCTCCTGGCGCTGGTACAACTGGTGCTCCAGCTGCAATACGCTGAAGGCTGCCGTGCCGTAGCCGCGCCACGCGCCCCATTGCCACGGCCGTTCGTAGCCCAGCTGCAGCGAAGCCGAGTCCTGCGCGTGCACATTGTCGTTCTGGCGCACGCGCAGTTGGGCGATCAGCAGCGAGCCGGTCTCGTCGAGCTGTTGCAGATAGTCGACCCCGGCCGTCGTCTGGCGGTCCGGCTTGGGCATGTAGTCGGCCGGCAGCTCCCACTGCGTCAGCGTGCTGCCGCTGCCGGTGGAGAACTCGCTGCTGCTGGCGCCCTGGTTGATGTTGTTGTCGTAGCCGCGGCCCAGCGACACGGCCCACAGCGGCCGCCACGACGGCTTGGTATTGCAGCCGCGCGCGCGGTGCTGGTCGATCAATTCCTGGATGGCCGGCGGCGGCTTGAAGCGGGTTTCGATTTCGCGGAACAGGCGCTCGGCCTCGGCGCCGTGGCCCAGCGTGCACTGGCTGAACGCCAGGTCCAGCCAGGCGCCGGCGTGACGCGGCTCGCCTTCCAGGAAGCGCAGCAGCAGGGCGTTGGCGCGCTCGGGCTGGTCGGCCGCCAGCGCCCGCATCGCCTCCAGGTACAGCTCTTCCTGCTGGATGGGCGCGTACGGCGCCGGCTCGGCGTTGGCGCCGCCATCGGCGGCGGCCACCACCACGATGTCGCGCTGCTGCTCCTGGCCGGCCGCCCGCGCGCCGCCCCACGGCAGCGTCAGCAGCAGCGCCAGCAGCAGCGGTGGGCTTACGGCGCGCATGGCGCGTCCTCAAGGGTGTACAGATTAATCGGGTGCTCCTTGCCGCGCAACGTGCGCTGGCCTAGTTGGCGGAAACGGTGGCGGCTCGCGCGGCGCACCGTTCCTTCGCCGATGATGATGTCGTACGGGTAGTCGCGCGCCGCCTGCTCCAGCCGCGAGGCCGTGTTGACGCTGTCGCCTACCGCAGTATAGATGCTGCGCATGGCCGTGCCAAAGTCGCCCGCCATCGCCAGCCCGCTTTCGATGCCGATGCGCACCCGCAGCGGCGGCTGGCCGGCGGCGGCGCGGCGCGCGTTCAGGTGGCGCACCGCCACCAGCATGGCGCCGGCCGCGTCCAGCGCCAGGTTGGCGTGCTCGGGGTTGGGCAGCGGCGCGCCCCAGAAGGCCACCATGCCGTCGCCGGTGTATTTGTCGAGCGTGCCGCGCATGGCCAGCACCGGGCGGGTCAGGCAGTCGAGGAATTCGGTGGTCAGGCGCGCGGCCTCTTCGACCGGCAGCGATTCGACGTGGGTGGTGTAGCCTTCCATGTCGGCGATCAGCGTGGTCACCTCGAGCTGGCGCGGGGCCAGCGGATCTTCCAGGTTGCTGCGCAACAGCTCGTCGACCACGTCGCCGGCCACGTACTGGCGCAGCGTGTCGAGCAGGCGGCGCGAGCGCGTCTGCGCCAGCTGCCAGTGGAAGGGCACCGCCACCAGCAGCAGGAACAGGATGGACAGCAGCGGGCCGGACGGGCCGAAGCCGGCGTCGTGCGGGGTGATCAGGTAGGCCAGCGGCAGCCACAGCGCCGAGCCGGCCGCCAGCAGCGCGATGTTGACGGCGGCGGTGCGGCGCGGCAGAGTGTAGGTCGACAGCCCGGTCACGGCCAGGCAGAACAGCAGCGCGATCAGGCCGCCGGGCCAGGGCGCCGGCGCCAGGCCGGCCTGGCGGTCCAGCAGGCCGGTCAGCATGGAGGCGTGCACCATCAGCCCGGCGCTGAGCGCGCCCAGCGGCGTGGCCACGCGGTCGCCGATGCTCAGCGCGGACGAGCCGATCAGCACCAGCCGGCCCTGGATGAACTCGGGCGGCACGCGCTGGTCCAGCAGGTCGGCGGCCTTGGCCACCTCGTAGGCGGGCCAGGCGCGGGTGTAGGGGATGCGCACCCAGCCGGTGGCGGTGGCCGGCAGCGGCCGGCCGGCGGCGCAGCAGTCGAACAGCGCGCGCGACAGCGTCGGGTAGCTGCGGCCGTTGAAGCTGGTGTACATCGGCACCCGGCGCAGCACGCCGTCGCTGTCGGGGGCCACGCCGATATTGCCGAAATGGGCGGCCTGCGCCAGCCCGGCGTGGTTGGCGATGTAGCCATAGGCCGGCACGGCGCCGGCCACGCCGCCCGGATCGCCGCCGGACAGCGCGCCGCTGTGCAGCGGATCGTCACGTTCAGTGAAATCGAACAGCTGGGCCATGACCAGCGGCGCGTGCTGCGACAGCATGGTCATGCGGGCGTCGCCGGCGGCGTCGGCCGGTTTCTCCTGCAGGATGTCGAGCGCCACGCCGCGCGCGCCGTCGGCCAGCAGCGCTTCCACCATCTCCGCCATGCGGGTGCGCGGCCACGGCCACGGGTAGCGTTCCAGGCTGGTCTCGTCGATGTCCACCAGCAGCATGCGCCGCTCCGGCTGCGCGCTGGCGCGCATCAGCGTGTAGCGGTCGCGCAGCCAGTTGTCGAGCCGCTGCGAGGCGCCGCCCTGATCCCATTGGACCCAGGCGGTGATCAGCAGCGCGGCCATGGCGATGCAGCTGCGGGCGACGGCGGTGGCGGTGAACGGGATGCGCAAGATGAGCGGTAGTCTGGGTGGCCGGCGGCCGGCAGCGGGCCGTTAGTTGCTGAGGTAAAATAATCGCCCAGTATAACGACTTGTGCCGGGATGGAATAGAGCAAAATTGACTGTTTTACATCTCTTTCGTCGGCTTTGTGGGCCCCGTTGCTACGCGGGCTGGTCAATTGTATCCAATTGCAAGAATGTGACCCGGGTCACATACTTTCGGGGACGATAGCGGACAATGTAGGCTGAGGGAGAAACTTATTATGCGCAATCAATTTCACACCATATATGCAGCGATCTTGCTGGGGCTGGGGATGCTGGCATCCGCCGCTCAGGCCGGAGAGGCTGGGAAGGTCGTGTTCGTCACTGGTCAGGTCAGTGTCGCCGCGCGCCCGCTCGCGCTCGACGCCGCCGTCCAGGAAGGTGATGAATTGACCACCGGCGCCGACGGCTATGTTTATGTCAAGACCGTCGACCAGGGTTTCCTCGTGCTGCGCCCGAACAGCAAGGCGCGCATCGTGGCCTACCATATTGATGCGCAGAATCCGGCCAATACCCGCGTCAAGCTGGAATTGCTGCAGGGCGTGGCGCGCAGCATTTCCGGCGCCGGCGTCAAGCAGGCGCGGCAGAACTTCCGCTTCAACACGCCGGTCGCCGCGATCGGCGTGCGCGGCACCGACTTCGTGGTCTACACCGACCAGCAGACCTCGCGCGTGACGGTGATGTCCGGCGGCGTGGTGGTGAGCGGCTTCGCCGGCAGTTGCGGCCCCGAAGGCGGCGGCCCCTGCGAGGGCGGCGCCAGCCGCGAACTGTTCGCCGGCCAGGCCGGGATGATGTTGCAGGTGCAGCGCGGCCAGACCAGCCCGCAACTGCTGCGCAGTCCGGTGATGTCGCCGGCCGACCAGGGGGCGCCGGCGCGTCCTGACGAGCCGGTGGGCAAGGTGGGCGCCAGCAGCCCGAGCTCCGACGTCAACCTCGACGCGCAGAAGTCCAACAATGTGCTGAACAACAGCAAGCAGGTTACCCAGACCACTACCCCGCCAACCGGCGGCGCGTCGGTGCCGCCGCTGGTGGATCAGCAGCCGGAAACCGTGGTGCCGCCGGTGAAGCCGGTCACGCCGCCGGTCTTGCCGCCGGTGGTGACGCGTGGCCCGGAAGAGGTGATCTGGGGCCGCTACCAGGCGATCGCTGGCGGCAGCGCGGATACCGAGATTCAGGCCAAGATGAAAAACGGCACGTATGACCTGGAGCTGGTGCTGGGGCCATATAATATCGCCCGCCTGAAATCGAGCGCCTTTGTGGCGCCGCGCGAAGGCAAGGCCTCGTTTGTGCTGACCGGCAGCGACGCGGTGCTGCAGCGCACGGGGGGCGAGTGGGTGCGGGCGGTCGTTGACAATGGTTCTCTGGATGTCGATTTCGCCACGCGGACTTTTAACACCAACTTGAATGTGACCGGCGACAATGTGCACGTGCCGATCAGTATCTCGGGCAATATCAACAGAAACGGCGAATTGGTCAATCCCAATCCGATCAGCGATGCGCGGATCAGAGGGTACCTGGGCGGGGCCAATGTGGAAGAGGCGGCTTACTTATTCCAGTACAGGGCGAACTTCGTGACCGTCAATGGCGCGACCAGATGGAGCCGTTGAGCGGCCGCTGTTTCAAGTAATTGAATGACGAAAATGGGTAATGTTGCAAAGGCAGCATTACCCATTTTTGTGTATACCGGTGGCCTGTGATATAAAGGCGACCGGATGGGGCTGATAACGCAAAGATAATGTGATTATTTGTGTATATTTATAGATCTTGCATAAATAACGCGCAAATAATTTACAAATAGTTGCAAAGTCGGAAGAAAAACATTTGTTTTGTGATGCCCGTCACAACAATTGTCCCTTGGTATGGCAATATACTCCCACCTTCTGCAAAAGGGCTCAGTGTGATACGGCGCTGTATGCTCTGAGCTGCAGAATTTCTGGTTTAAACCAAACTTTTTAAGGAATTATCATCATGGCGGCAACTGACTACACTCAAGTCGTACAACAACTGTACATTTCCTACTTTGGCCGTCCTGCAGACCCAACCGGTCTGACCAACTTCACGGCCCAACTGCTGGCTGCTGATCCAAATGCTGGTACCGACGCTGCGCTGACCACCATCCCAGCCCTGAGCGCATATTCGCAAGCTCACCCAACTTCGGCTGTAGGCCTGCTGGTTGGCAGCTTCGCCAACAAAGTCGCGCCTCCGGGCAACGATCACCTGTCGGTTCTGAAGTTCGTCAACGACGTCTACAACAACGTCTTCCACCGCGACGCTGATGCTGGCGCCAACTTCTGGGTCAACGCCATCGAAACCGGTGCTGTGAGCCGTGAAAACGCATCCCTGGCCATCACCGAAGGCGCTGTGAACGGCACCAACACCTCGCCACAAGGCCTGCTGGATACCGCCCTGGTTGCCAAGGTCAACGCCGTCGCTACCGACTTCACCAACTCGCTGGACACCATCCCTAAGATCCTGTCGTTCTCGGGCGATGCTGCTGCCGCTGCTATCCACGGCCTGCTGGCACAAGTTACCGCGACCACCGACGTCACCGCGTTCCACGCTAACGTGACCGCCGCAATCTCTGGCCTGATCATTCCAGTAGTTGCGACCGCCTCGCTGACCACCGGCGTTGACACCCTGGTCGGCAGCGCCGCCAACGACGTCTACTCGGCAACCCTGGGTGGCACCGCGCCAACCCTGACCGCTTTCGATTCGATCGATGGTGGCACCGGCACCAACACCCTGAACATCAACGACTTCGGCACCGGTGGCACCGTCAGCCCACTGAACGGCGTAACTGTCAAGAACATTCAAAACCTGAATGTACAGAGCCTGCAAGCCGTTAGCCTGGATACCTCCGCTGTTGCCGGCATCACCAACCTGGCGGTTTCCGCTTCGGTCGGCGCTGACACCATCAAGGCTGGCACCACCACCGCTGTTGTTGTGAACGACGCTAGCGTTGCTGCTCTGACCTCGTCGATCTCCGGCGGCTCGTCGATCAGCGCAACCTTCACCGGCGTAACCACCGGCGGCGCGGTCAACGTCGGCAGCTCGACCACCGCTGGCGCGATCACCGCTGTTGTGACCGATGCCAACACCGGCTCGGCAAACGTTACCGGCAGCACCGTTACCGTTGCTGGCGGCACCACCGTCACTGTTACCCAAAACATCGCTGCTGCTACGTCGACCGGCGGTAATGCTTACACCGCAACCGGCGGCAACATCGTTGTCAACGGCGGTGCTGCTACCACCGCTGTTACCGTGAACCAGACCGCAGCTGTTACCGCTGTTGCTGGTGCTGCGACCGAAACCGCAACCGTGACCTCCGGTGCAGGTGGTTTGGCTGCTGGTGGTGTTATTACGCTGGGCGGCTTGACCTTCACCGCTGGCGGCGTTGCGCTGACCCAAGCTGATCTGGATACCGTGTTCGCCAGCCTGGCTAACGGTGCAACCACCGGCGCTGCTGCTGCTCTGGGTGTCTACTCGGGCGCGCTGACTGGCTGGACCACCAGCGCAGCTTCGGTTGGCCACGTTGTGACCTTCACCAGCACCACCGCTAACACCAACGTTGCCGACTTGGCTGCAACCGGTGCCAATGCTGCTTCCGTGGCCGTTGTTACCACCGCCCAAGGTGTTGCTGGTGCTGTTGCAGCTGTTGGCGGTATCGCTGATGGCGCCATCACCATCACCGACCTGAACTCGGCTAACACCGACAGCACCAAGGCTAACACGATCACTTCCGTTACCCTGAACAACTTCGCAAGCGCTTCGGTTAACACCAACGCACTGGCTAACCTGTCGCTGACCAACGGTACCGGCACCGTGACCGTAACCGACAACTCGGTTACCGCTACTGCAACCACCCTGGGCTTGACCGTCAATGGTATGGCTGGTGCTCTGGTCGATGCTAAAGTGAAGACCCTGAACATCGCCGCTACCGGCGCTGCTTCGGCTCTGAACGTGACCGGCGCTGCTGTGAAAACCATCGCTGTCACCGGCGACAAGGCTCTGGACCTGACCGGTTCGACCGTTGCTGCTGCTACCGCATTCACCTCGAGCAACTCCGCAGGCGTGACCGTTTCGCTGAACGCTGCCGAAACTGGTTCGTTCACCGCAGGTAACAACGTTGTGACCTTGGCTGCTGGCGCGACCAAAGGTGTGACCTTCGGTGGCGGCAACGACACCGTTGTGGTCTCGACCCTGGGTACCGGTGGTACTGCTGCTGGCGGCGCTGGCACCAACACCCTGCAAATGTCGGGTGCCGATGCTCAAGTCGCCTCGGGTGACAACTCGCTGGCTGCTGCCATCACCGGCTTCAGCCACCTGACCATCACGGCTCCAGCATCGGCTACCATCGATGCGAACGTGCTGGGTGGCTACAACTACGTAACCACCGCTGGCGCAACCAGCCTGACCGTGAACGGCCTGACCTCGGGCGCAACCTTGGCTCTGACCGACACCGGTGTTGCTTACGCTGCTAACATCACCGGCGCACTGGCTGCAACCGCTGACGTGCTGAACATTGCACTGACCAACGCTGCTACCACTTCGTTCGGTACTGTTACCGCTGCTAACGTTGAAACCATCAAAATCACGACCACCGACAGCTCGACCACCCCAGCTGGCACCGTGACCGATTCCCTGACCATCGCTGGTAATGATGTTAAAGCGATCACCGTATCGGGCACCGCACACACCGCGCTGACCGCTGCTTCGACCGCTCTGACCTCGTTCGACGCTTCGGGCCTGACCGTTGCTGGTTCCGGCGCTGCTGGCACCGGTATTTCCTTCACCACCGGCGTTCTGGCAGCTTCGGCGACCGCAATCGCAACCATCAAAGGTTCGGCAAACGGCGGCGACGTGATCGATGCAGGTCTGTCGGCGAAAGGTGTTACCATCACCGAACTGAAGGGCACCAACACCATCACCGGTAGCGCGACGGTTGCCAGCACCCTGACCGGCGGTACCGGTGCTGACCACATCAACGGCGGTGCGGGCAAAGACGTGATCGTTGGCGGCGGCGGTGCTGACGTCATCACCGGCGGTGCAGGTGCTGATACCATCACCATCACCGGCAACACCTCGACCATCGTTCAAGTTTCGGGTTCGTCGGGTACCAACGCTACGCTGAACACCGCGACCAGCGAACTGACCGCTAACTTCGACGTTATCAAAGGCGCTGTTGCTGGCACCAAGATCGATCTGACCGGTCTGGCTGGTCTGTCGGTCGTTGCAGCTGACCTGGCTGCAACCAACCTGGCTGGCGTTGCTGGTCACGTTGTGTTCGCTGCTGGTACCTACGATGCCGCCAACGGCATCTTCGCCTACGGCGCAGCTGGTGCTGACACCGTTGTGACCTACGACCACGGTGCTGGCGTGTTCGAGTCGATCGTTCTGGTCGGCTACCACGCAGCTTCGACGACCGCGATTGCTGCGAACGTCCTGACCCTGGCTTAATAGCCGGTTGTTACCTCGGGGCGCAGAACAGCGCGCTCCGATGTTTCCTGAAAAGCCAGACTTCGGTCTGGCTTTTTTACATTTGCGTGCAACAATGCCGTATGGCGTAGCAACTGCGCCGGATACAATCATCGGGATCGCCAGCTCCATCGCTGCGTCTTTATTTTGCACTTAAGTGTAAAATTTGTGATGAGCATCACATTTTTCGTGGATTTTAGGCGATAATCTCTCGTCTACTCAAATCTAGGCTGTTTCTTGCAGGAAAAGTCATTCATTGCCGCTTTCGGGGAATACGCCCGTCGGATAATGAACCCGCTGCTCCGCCTTTGTATTGCCCACGCATATTATGAAAAACAAATTATTCAATTCTAAGAACGAAATTGGACAGGTTCTGCTCACGTTCAAAAAGACCTTCGTCACCGTCGGAACGTTCAGCGCCATCAGCAATCTGCTGATGCTGGTTCCCTCCATCTATATGCTGCAGGTCTATGATCGCGTGCTGGCCAGCCGCAACGAGCTCACGCTGCTGATGCTGACACTGATGATGCTGGGTGGTTACCTGATGATGGCTGCACTGGAACTGATACGCAGCTTTGTGCTGGTGCGAGTAGGCGCGCGTTTCGACATGCAGCTCAATAAGCGCGTCTACACGGCGGCGTTTGAACAGAATTTGAAGCGCGCCGGCGCCAACGCCGGCCAGGCGCTGCAGGACTTGACCAACGTGCGTCAATTCCTGACCGGTAGCGCCTTGTTCGCATTTTTTGACGCGCCTTGGTTCCCGGTCTACCTGATCGTGATCTTTGTGTTCGAACCATCGCTGGGCTTGTTCGCCCTGGGCGGCACCGTAGTGCTTGTGCTGCTGGCTTATATCAACGAGCGCGTTTCCCACAAGCCGCTGGCTGACGCCAACGCCATGTCGATCGCATCGAGCACCCTTGCGACCAATAATTTGCGCAATGCCGAGGTGATCGAATCGATGGGCATGCTGCCGAACCTGATGGGTCGTTGGTTCAAGCTGCATGGAAAATTCCTGCACCTGCAGGCAGAGGCCAGCGAAAAGGCCGGCCTGGTCGGCGCGATAACCAAATTTGTCCAGGTCGCACTGCAATCGCTGGTGTTGGGCTTTGGCGCCTTGCTGGTTCTGGAAAATAAGATCACCCCCGGTATGATGATTGCCGCCTCGATTCTGGTTGGCAGGGCGCTCGCGCCAGTGCAGCAAGTGATCGGCGTATGGAAGTCGTTCGCCAACACCCGCAGCGCGTATGAGCGTTTGAGCAGCCTGCTGCAGAGTAATCCTGAGCGCCCAGCCGGTATGGAACTGCCTAAGCCGCAAGGCAATCTGGCGGTGGAAGGTGTGACCGCCGCCCCGCCGGGCAGCCAGGTCGCCGTGCTGAAGGGCGTCAGCTTCGCAGTGCAGTCGGGCGACGTGCTGGGCGTGATCGGCGCCAGCGGTTCGGGCAAGTCGACACTGGCGCGCCTGCTGGTCGGCGTGTGGCCATCCGCTGTCGGCAAGGTCCGTCTGGACGGCGCTGATATCTACCAGTGGAACAAGGCTGAATTGGGACCGAGTCTCGGCTATCTGCCGCAGGACATCGAATTGTTCGGTGGCACGGTCAGTGAAAATATCGCCCGCTTCGGCGAGGTGGATGCGGATAAGGTGGTACTGGCGGCTAAGCGCGCCGGCGTGCACGATATGATCCTGCATTTCCCTAATGGCTATGACACCATGTTGGGCGATGGCGGCGCCGGCTTGTCGGGCGGGCAGCGTCAGCGTATCGGCCTGGCACGCGCCATGTACGGTGACCCGGCGGTGCTGGTGCTGGACGAGCCCAATTCCAATCTGGATGACGTCGGCGAAGCCGCGCTGGTGCAGGCCATCGGCGAGCTGCGGTCACGCGGCAAGACGATTGTGCTGATCACTCACCGTACCAGCGCGATCGCCGTCACCACCAAATTGCTGCTGCTGCGCGATGGTGCGGTCGCCCTGTTTGGCGAGACCAACCAGGTATTGGCTGCCTTGAATGAAGCCAACCAAAAACAAGCGCTAGCTCAGCAACAGGCTGCTCAGCAGCAGGCCGCCCAGCAACAGGCTGCCCAGCAGGCGGCTGCACAACAGGCCGCCCAGCAGATGTTGCAGCAGCGTGCACAGCAGGCACAGCAGGCAGAGGAAAATCTCGGCGATGTGAATAATCCAGCGCCGACGGAACAGGAATAATCATGGTAAATATCGTTAAGAAGCAAGAGCCAGCGACCGAAGTCATCAGCCACGACGTCGAGCCGTTGACAGTCAATACGGATGCCGGCGCTTACGCTCGGGTCGGCTGGGCCATCGTTCTGTTCGGCGTGGTGGGCTTTCTGGTGTGGGCGATCTTTGCTCCACTGGACAAAGGCGTGCCAATGCAGGGCACAGTTGCCAAGGAATCGAATCGTCAGTCCATCCAGTATTTGCAGAACGGGATCGTCAAGGACATCCTGGTGAAGGACGGCGACGTGGTCAAAGCCGGCCAGGTGCTGGTCCGCATGAACAATGTGCAGGTGAAGTCCGCGATGGATATCACCCGCGTGCAGTACGTGAGCGCACGCGCGACCGAGGCGCGTTTACAGGCCGAGTTGAGTGGACAGAAGTCGGTCAACCTGCCGGCCTCGCTGTTGCCCTACAAGGACGAGCCGGCGGTGATCGAAGCCATGACGCTGCAAAACCAGCTGCTGGCTTCACGCCAGGGTTCGCTGCATAGCGAACTCGGTGGTGCCGATGAGAACATTGAAGGCCTGAGGTCGCAGATCTCGGGCTTGCAACAGTCGCGCGACAACAAGAAGGACCAGTTGGCCATGCTGAAGGAGCAGCTCGATAATTCGCGCGACCTGGCTAAGGAAGGCTACCTTGCTCGCAACCGCCTGCTGGAAGTGGAGCGCACTTATTCGCAGGTCAATGGCGCGATCGCCGAGGACGTCGGCAACATAGGCCGTGCGCAGCGCCAGATTATGGAACTGACGCTGCGCAAGCAGCAGCGTAACCAGGATTACCAGAAGGAAGTGCGTACTCAGCTTGCCGATACCCAGAAGGAAGCCGATGCGCTGCAAGGCCGCCTGGATGCGCAGAAATTCGACGTCGCCAGCGTGGACGTCAAGTCGCCGGTCGACGGCGTCGTGGTGGGATCGAACGTGTTCACCCGTGGCGGTATCGTTGCCGCCGGCTCGCGCATGATGGAGATCGTGCCGACCGCCGACGCTTTGGTGGTGGAAGGCCAATTGCCGGTCAACCTGATCGATAAAGTTCATCCAGGCCTGAAAGTGGAGCTGATCTTCTCGGCCTTCAATGCCAACAAGACGCCGCATATCCCTGGCGAAGTGATACAGGTGGCAGCGGACAGGACTGTGGATGAGCGCAGCGGAGCGGCGTACTACAAGGTGCGCGCCCGGGTGTCGGCCGAAGGAAGTAAGTTGATCCAGAAGCAGCAGCTCGCCATCGTCTCCGGCATGCCGGTGGAGATGTTCGTCAAGACTGGCGAGCGTTCGATGATGAGCTACTTGCTGAAGCCGGTTTTCGACCGCGCCAAGACGTCGATGACGGAGGAATAGAACGTGTTCAAACAGTCTAAAGCTCAACCGCGCATGCTGGTGAAAGTGATGGCGCGGGCACTGTGCGCCGGCTTTCTATTGCATGGCACGGGCGCCATGGCGCTGGGCCTGATGCAGGCCTATCAGGCGGCCTTGCAAAACGATCCGACCTATCGCTCGTCGTACTACGCCAACGAGGCCGGTCGCGAAAACGCGAAGCTGGGTTTGTCCAATCTGCTGCCCAACGTATCCGGCAGCTACAGCGCCAGCCAAAACCGCACCACGCGCGTGATCGGCTCACAGACCTATCCCGAGGACTATATCAGCCGTTCCGCAGGCGTTCAGCTGCGCCAGACGCTGTTCAATCTCGACGGCTGGGCACGGTACAAGCAAGGCAAGGCACAAAGCGATTATGCTGGCGCGCAGTTCGCGAGCCAGCAACAGGAAGTTATCATTCGTGTGTTCAGCGCCTATCTCGATGTGTTGTTCAGGGACGACCTGCTGAACCTCGCGAAGGCGGAGCGCGATTTCTACGCCGAGCAGCGCAAAGTCAACGACCGTTTGTTTGACAAGGGCGAGGGCACCAAAACCGACATGCTGGAAACGCAGGCCAAGCTCGACGGCGCCGAGGCGCAAGTGCTGGAGTCGTTGGATAACCAGGCGGTCTCGCGCGACACCCTCGCACGTATTGTGGGCGGCGAGATTGGCACCTTGGATGAACTGACGCCGAACTTTCGCGTGATGCCCAGCGACGGTCAAAGTTTTGAGCAATGGAAGGCCATCGCCATGGAGCGTAACCCGGACATCAAGACACTGGTCTTCGGACAAGAGATCGCTCATCAGGAGTACAAAAAAGCGATCGCCGGGCACGCGCCGAGACTGGACTTTGTGGCCAACTACAGCAAGAACGCGTCTGACTCTATCACTACCGTTAATCAGGATACGACGGTGCGCAGCATCGGTATCCAGCTGAATATCCCGCTGTATTCTGGCGGTGCAGTCAACGCGCAAGCGCGGCAAGCATTGGCCAGCGAAGAAAAAGCCAAGGCTGACTTGCAGGTGCAAGTTGATAAGATAATGACTGAATTGCGCAAGGATTACAGCGCACTGCTGAGCAGCGTGGCGCGTCTCGCTGCGCTGGAAAAATCGGTAGCTTCGGCGGAGCTGTTGATCAAGGCCACCGAGCAGAGCATTAAAGGTGGTGCTCGCATCAATTTGGATCTGCTCAATGCACGTCAGCAGTATTACACCAGCAAGCGCGATCTGGCGCAGGCGCGCTACAACTATTTGATTACGTCGTTACGCATGCGTGCTTCGGCGGGTACGCTGGAGGCGGACGATATGCGCAACATGGCCGCCATGTACTTCCATTGAGCGTGAGTGTTTATGATGACCGATGAAATCGAAGTCACCGTCGACGGCATCAGCTACAAGCTCAGCGAACTGAGCGAGGCGGCGCAGGAGCAGGTCGCCAACCTGCAGTTCGTCGACGCGCAGATGGCCGAGTTGAACGCCAAGCTGGCGGTGTTCCAGACCGCCCGCAACGCCTACCAGTCGGTGCTGCAGCAACTGGTGCCGCGCGTGCCGCAATAAGCCATAAAACAACGGCGCCCTCGGACGCCGTTGTCTTTTACTTGCCGCCGTAGCAGTGCGGGCTCGTACACGTATTCCAGCCCGGATCGGCGAAGCGGGTGTCGCTGCGGAGCCAGGGACGATACCGTAAATCGAAGCTGTAAAGAGTGCTATATTGGATGTTTTAATCGGCACTCAGTGTGGCTTATAGGGGCTGGCGATGGATACCGTACTTACCAATATTACCGTTAGCGTGACAGAGTTAAAGCGCAATTATTCCAACATTCTGAAGGCGATGGAAAACACGCCGGTCGCGGTCCTGAACCATAACCGACCGGAAGCGTATCTTTTGTCTGTCGACTACTATGAGCAGTTGATGGCGCGTATAGAAGATTTGGAAGACGCCCAACTGGTGCGGGAGCGGCAAGACGGCCCTTTTGTTGAGGTCGCCTTGCATGACCTTTAAGCTGCGCTTCCATAAGCTGGCCTGGGGAGAATGGCAAAAACTTGATGGCAGCGTCAGGGAGCCCTTCAAGAAAAAGCTGTTGGAACGACTTGTGCAGCCGAGAGTGCCCAGTGCTGCTTTGTCCGGCATGGCCGATTGCTACAAAATCAAGCTCAAGACCGCCGGCTACCGATTGATCTATCGGGTCGAGGATGACGTCGTGTACGTGACAGTCATCGCGATCGGTAAGCGGGAGCGCGGCCGCGTGTATGCCGAGGCAAAAGACAGGCTAGCCTGAATGTCCAGAGCCAGCCCTTGTGATTTCCCAGGTCGTACAATCGGCCATACAACAACGGCGCCCTCGGGCGCCGTTGTTATTACTTCTTGCCGTAGCAGTGCGGGCAGGATTTCTCGTACACGTATTCCGGCGACAGCTGCTGGCGCGGCGTGACCACCGAACGGCAGACGAAGCATTGCACGGTCTCGGTCGGTTCCAGTTTCGGATTGAGCGCGGTGCGGTAGTCGAATACGAAGCAGTCGCCGGTGTAGTGGGCGCCGCCGACTTCCTCGAAGTACTTCAGGATGCCGCCCTCGAGCTGGTACACGTTCTCGTAGCCGATGTTCTGCATGTGGATGGCGGCCTTTTCGCAGCGGATGCCGCCGGTGCAGAAGGTGACCACGGTCTTGCCGGCGAAGTCGTCCTTGTGGGCGGCGATCACTTCCGGGAACTCGGTGAACTTCTTGATGCGGTAGTCGACCGTGTTGTCGAAGGTGCCGACGTCGACTTCGAAATCGTTGCGGGTGTCGACCATGACCACCGGCTGGCCGTTGTCGTCGACGCCGTTGTCGAGCCAGCGCTTGAGCGTGGCCGCCTCGACGAAGGGCGCGCGGCCTTCTTCCGGCTTGATCAGCGGCATGCGCATGGTGATGATTTCTTTTTTGATCTTCACCAGCATGCGCTTGTGCGACTGCTCGGTCGAATAGCTTTCCTTCACTTCCAGGTCGGCGAAGCGGGCGTCGCTGCGGACCCAGGCCAGGAACTCGTCGATATGGCTGCGCGGGCCGGACAGGAACATATTGATGCCTTCCGGCGTCAGCAGGATGGTGCCTTTCAGGCCCAGGCGCTGGCAGATGTCCTGGTACAGCGGACGCATCGCCTCGGTGTCGTCGAAGGTGACGAATTTGTAGGCGGCGATGTTGACGTGAGCGGCAGCGGCAGCGATGGCGGCGGCATGCGCTTCAGCTTGTAAAGCAGTATCAGCGTGCATGGTGAAGGTGATCAAAAATTGTGAAGAGCCGGTATTATACGCGCTTTTTGTGCTTAAAAAACAGGCAGGTTCTCGAATTAAGTGCTAGGCTTTTACCACCAATTGGGCGCGAGTAGGGCGTGTGGCCCTGGACAACCCGGACTTGCCGGTCAGCTTCGTTGCGGAATCGCTGGCATCCCTGGCGGAACCTCGTGATCAGGCGCAGCCCTTCGTTCCGCGCGGTAGCCGGGCATCCAGAAGTTATTAAGCGGCGTGGCTGGGGTTCTTGGGCGTCAGCGCGGCCATATCGATGGAAATGACCGCCCAAATCCAACCGGCAAATTCAGGATTTGCATGATGTTCCGTGAAGGAGCGCGCTTGGGGCGCATCGCCGCCGTCCTCAAATACAGTCGTCAGCCAGAGTTCCGCGGCTTCACAAGCGTTGTCGATTGCTTCATCCAAAGTGTCGCCGGCTGAGAAACAGCCGGGAAGATCGGGTATGACAACGCCAAATGCATGCGTTGCATCACCGGGCTCGATTGCGATTGGATACCTCATGATGATGTCCTATTTCAGTCCAGCTTGCTTGAGTAGCTTGTGTACCAAGCCTGTGCCAAGATCCTTTTTCGGATGAGGCACGCTGATGTGGCCGCTCCGCAATGGATGTGCGTAAATGTGATGGGAACCCCGGACGTTGCGGAGTATCCACCCAGCTTGCTCAAGCCGCTTGATCAGGTCTGCGCTGTTCATGCGCCTATCGTACTTACAGCGTAACACCGGATGCCGAGCTGGCGCAAACGCGGCCGCAAATCAGATTCCTCGCACCCGGCCGCCGCACGGTAAAATAGCTGGTTATTGAACCAGCATTTGAGCCGCGTATGAACATGGTAGCAAACGAACAAGCAGTGGCGCCGGCAGCGGCTGTCCCGACCGGGCCGGATTTCGTCCACCTGCGGGTGCACTCGGAATATTCCATCGTCGACGGCCTGGTGCGCATCGACGACCTGGTCGCCACCGCCGCCAAGGACAAGCAGGCGGCGCTGGCCGTCACCGACCTGTCCAATATGTTCGGCATGGTCAAGTTCTACAAGGCCGCGCGCGGCAAGGGCATCAAGCCGGTGGTCGGGGTCGACGTCTGGATCACCAACGACGATAACCGCGACAAACCGCACCGCCTGATGTTGTTCGCCAAGAACCGCATGGGCTACCTGCAGCTGTGCGAGCTGTTGTCGCAAGCCTGGCTCACCAACCAGTACAAGGGTCGCGCCGAGATCCGCACCGAGTGGCTCACCGAGCTCACCTCCAAAACTTACGCGCTGCTGCCCGACGACAGCCCGGCCAACGGCCTGATCGCGCTGTCCGGCGCGCATTTCGGCGACGTCGGCATGGCGATCGAGAACGGCAACCCGGCGCTGGCCGAACAGAACGCCCAGAAATGGGCGCAGATTTTCCCCGGCCATTTCTACATCGAGATCCAGCGCGCCGGCCAGGCCAACCAGGAGGCCCAGGTGCGCCACGCGGTGGCGCTGGCCGCCAAGCTGGGCCTGCCGGTGGTGGCGACCCATCCGGTGCAGTTCATCCGCCAGGACGAGTTCATCGCCCACGAGGCGCGCACCTGTATCGCCGAGGGCGAGATGCTGGCCAATAACAAGCGCGTGCGCCGCTTCAACGAGCAGATGTGCTTCATGTCGCAGGCGCAGATGCGCGAGCTGTTCCATGACCTGCCGGCCGCGCTGCAGAACTCGGTGGAGATCGCCAAGCGCTGCAACCTGACGCTGACCCTGGGCAAGCCGCAGCTGCCGAACTTCCCGACGCCGGGCATGACGATCGACGACTACCTGCGCGCGGAAACCAAGAAGGGCCTGGAGGAGCGCCTGGAGCAGCTGTATCCGGACCCGGTCAAGCGCGAGCAGGCGCGCCCGCGCTACGAGGCGCGCCTGGAGTTCGAGAACAACACCATCATCAACATGAAGTTCCCTGGCTACTTCCTGATCGTGGCGGAGTTCATCCAGTGGGGCAAGAACAACGACGTGCCGATCGGGCCGGGACGGGGCTCGGGCGCGGGCTCGCTGGTCGCGTACGCGCTGAAGATCACCGACCTCGATCCGCTCAAGTACAACCTGCTGTTCGAGCGCTTCCTCAATCCCGAACGCGTTTCGATGCCCGACTTCGACATCGACTTCTGCCAGGAAAAGCGAGAGCTGGTGATCCAGCACGTCAAGGACCTGTACGGCCGCGACGCGGTGTCGCAGATCGCCACCTTCGGTACCATGGCGGCCAAGGGCGCGATCCGCGACGTCGGCCGCGTGATGGACTTCGGCTACAACTTCTGCGACGGCGTCTCCAAGCTGATCCCGTTCAAGCCGGGCAAGCCGGTGTCGATCGCCGAGGCGATCGAGGAAGAGCCGATGCTCAAGGAGCGCCAGCAGAACGAGGAAGAGGTGGCCCAGCTGCTGGACCTGGCGCAGCAGGTCGAGGGCATCACCCGCAACATCGGCATGCACGCCGGTGGCGTGCTGATCGCGCCGGGCAAGCTGACCGACTTCTGCCCGCTGTACACCCAGGGCGGCGACGCCGGCGTGGTGTCGCAGTACGACAAGGACGACGTCGAGGCCGTCGGCCTGGTCAAGTTCGACTTCTTGGGCTTGACCACGCTGACCATCCTGGACCGCGCGGTCCGCTACATCAAGGCGCTCGATCCGGCCGAGGCCGAGTTCGACCTGGCCAAGCTGCCGCTCAACGACCGGCCGTCCTACGAGCTGCTGACCAAGGCCAAGACCGTGGCCGTGTTCCAGCTGGAGTCGCGCGGCATGCAGGGCATGTTGAAGGACGCGCGTCCCGACCGCTTCGAGGACATTATCGCGCTGGTGGCGCTGTACCGTCCGGGCCCGATGGACCTGATCCCGGACTTCTGCAAGCGCAAGCACGGCGAGAAGTTCGACTATCCCGATCCGCGCACCGAGTCGATCCTGTCCGAAACCTACGGCATCATGGTGTACCAGGAGCAGGTGATGCAGATGGCGCAGATCGTCGGCGGCTACTCGCTGGGCGGCGCCGACATGCTGCGCCGCGCGATGGGTAAGAAGAAGGCCGAGGAGATGGCCGAGCACCGCGAGATCTTCCGCGCCGGCGCCGCCAAGGATGGCCTGTCGGCCGAGAAGGCCGACGAGATCTTCGACTTGATGGAAAAGTTCGCGGGCTACGGCTTCAACAAGTCGCACGCCGCCGCCTACGCGCTGCTGTCCTACCACACGGCCTACCTGAAGGCCCACCATCCGGCCGCGTTCATGGCAGCCAATATGTCGCTGGCGATGGAGGACACGGAGAAGGTCAAGATCCTGGTCGAGGACGCGATCGACATCTGCGGCCTGACCATCCTGCCGCCGGATATCAACAAGTCCGACTTCCGCTTCATGCCGGACGGCCCGCCGCCTTCGGTGACCGGCAAGAAGGTCACGCAGATTCGCTACGGCCTGGGCGCCTGCAAGGGCGCCGGCCAGAACGCGATCGAGGCCATCATCGCGGCGCGTACCGCCGGCGGCCCGTTCACCAGCCTGTTCGATTTCTGCAAGCGCGTGGACAAGAAGCAGATCAACCGCCGCACCATCGAATCGCTGATCCGCGCGGGCGCCTTCGACTGCCTGGCGATCGACCGCGCCATCCTGCTGGCCTCGGTCAGCTTTGCGATGGAGTGTGCCGACCAGGAAGCCAAGGCGGCCAACCAGGTGAGCCTGTTCGGCGGCGACGATTCCGACCTGGTGGCGCCGCCAGAGTACGTGAAGGCCGCGCCGTTCACCGACCGCCAGAAGCTGGCCGAGGAAAAGATCGCGCTGGGCTTTTATTTGTCCGGCCATATGTTCGATTCGTTCGCGCCGGAGGCACGCCGCTTCGCCCGCACCAAGCTGGCCGAGCTGGAGCCGTCGCGCGAACCGCGCATGCTGTGCGGCGTGATCACCGGCATCCGCCCGCAGATGACCCAGCGCGGCAAGATCCTGATCGTCACGCTGGACGACAAGACCGCGGTGGTGGAGGTGACGGTCTACAGCGAGGTGTTCGAGGAGAACAAGCGCATGTTCAAGGACGACGAGTTCCTGGCCGTGGTCGGCAAGGTGTCGGAGGACCGCTTCTCGGGCGGCTTGCGTATTTCGGCCGAGAAGGTGTTCGACATCGTGACGGCGCGCATCAACTACGGCAAGCAGCTGGGCATGGCGCTGCCGGCCTCGGTGGACGTGCGCAAGATGGCCGAGGTGCTGGCGCCGCACCGCCACGCGGACGGCTTGCCGGTGTCGGCGCGCATCACGCCGCAGGGCGTGGGCTGCGTGGTGCAGCTGGGCGAGTCGTGGCGCGTGGCGCCGTCGGACGAGCTACAGCTGGCGCTCCAGCAGGTGCTGGGCGCCAAGGACGTGGCGATCGAGTACTGACGTCATTCCCGCCTGCGCGGGAATGACGCTACATTTGGCCGTCGAGGCTGGTGATGGCATACCCCTTGGCGCCGATCTGCTCCAGGGGGTGGACGATGTGGTAGCGGGGCAGGTCGTCGCGCGCGTCGTCGACCTCCACGTGCCGCGCTTCAGGATGCCAGTCGGTGTTGGTGGCTTCCTCGGGGATGGGTTTGCCCTCCGGCACAGCCAGGTAGCTGTGTTTGCCTTTTGCTTCATCTCGGTAATAAATATCCACACGCATGGTATTTCTCCTTGGACGAAAGGCCCATGGTACCGGATTTTTCAGGCCAGCGCGTATTCGTCGCCGTCGTGTGCGGTAACCGTCAGGGTGCTGTAGTTCTGGCTCAACGGCGTCGGCACGGTTTCAAAGCGCGGCGCGTTCAGGCCGGTACGGATGACTGTGCTGAGGGCCAGCAGCGTCTCGTGGCGCTTGCGCGCCTCCGAACGTTTCTTCGACGCGATCGCCGCCAGGTCCGGCGGCGCGATGGCCTCGCACGGCAGGCGCCAGTCGCCATCGGCGCGGCGGCCGGCGTCGAGCTCCTGCCACAAGGTATCGTAGTCGGCGTGCACCTTGCCCTGGCGGGTGGCGCCGCACACCACGCGGTTGGCGTTGCTGACCAGGCGCAGCTCGGCGCAGCCGTAGTCGTGGCCGATCTGGCTGAGCAGCTTGACCATCATATTGGTCGGCCGCAGGCCGTGCAGCTCGCGGGTGGCGTCCTTGATCCGTTGCAGGCCCAGCTCGCTCTTCGAACCCTGCATGCAACCCACGCTCAGCAGCATGCCGCGCATGCCTTGCTGAAAGGAGAACGCGCAGCTGTAGACCAGGCCGTCGTCCTGGTACAGCTGCAGCACCAGTTCGCCCTCGCGCTCCATCGGCTCGATGGCGGACAGGCGGATCTGGTAGGGCAGGCCGGACTTGCCCTCGACGCTGCCCAGCACCACCGACCCGCGCGCGGCGCGCACCGTCAGCGGGCCCAGGCCCTGGCGGAAGATGAAGCGGTAGTGTTGTTGCAGCAGGTCGACGCGCTCGGCGCAGCCCATGGTGTTGCTCAGATAGGGACGGTAAATCTTGTACAGCAGGCGCGGACGGGCCTTGACCAGTTCCATGAACAGCGGGTGGGAATTGAGCAGTTGCAGCCAGCCGCCGGTGGCCTGGCGGTGCAGCAGCGCGCGCAGCGACAGCTTGAACGATTCGCGGACTTGCTTCAGGCCGCGGAAGCCGGCCACGCCGGAGTGGATGGTGATTAACTGCGACATCGAACGGCTCTCATCAAAAACGGCTGCAGGGGGTGGCGCGGCGCGCTGGCTCAATATCGTCCCGGCAATGGTAAGTGCCATTACGACATCTCTGCATCGTAAATCCTGTGTAACGTATTGTAAATTGGGGTAAAGGCTTACGGTTTTCCCTTAATAATTACCGCTTAAGAAAATCAAGTGTTGTATAGAGGCGAAAGCGCAGGCCTAAGGGGAACCCGTAGTTGTAAAAAGCAATGCGCGATGAATTCCGGCAATGCATAATGCTACATAACGATACAAAGCCCCGTATGCCACCTTCCCGCCTGCGCCACCTGGAAATGCCCGCCTTTGTGGCGCTGTACCTGCTGTTCGACTGGGCCACGTATATCGACCCGTTCTTCGGCTTGAACATCACGCCCTGGAATCCCGATCCGGCGCTGGGGCTGGTGTTCTGGCTGCGCCATGGCTGGCGCGCGGCGCCGGCGTGGTTCGTGGCGCTGCTGGGCGGCGAGCTGCTGGTGCGCGGCATGCCGGCCGGCTGGGCGGTGAGCGTGCTGGGCTCGCTGTGGCTGACCGCCGGCTACGGCCTGCTGGGCGCGGCCCTGCGGCGCCAGTTCGGCGACGGCGGCGTGTTCGACAGCCGCGACCGCTTGTTCCAGTGGCTGCTGATCGTGGTGGCCGGCACCATGATCAACGACCTCGGCTATATCTCGCTGTTGTCGGCGGCCGGCTTGATCCCGGCCGGGCAGTGGGGCGAGGCGGTGCTGCGCTTCGGCATCGGCGACATGGTCGGGGTGCTGGTGTCGATGCCGCTGATCTGGATGCTGTCGAGCGCGGCCGGCCGGCGGCGGCTGCGGGCGACCGTGTGGCGGGCCGAGACCTTGGGCTACCTGGCGCTGGCGATCTGCGTGCTGTACATGGTGTTCGGCACCATCGCCACCTCGGAGTTTAAGCATTTTTATTTCTTGTTCCTGCCGGTGATCTGGGCCGCGTTCCGCCAGGGCTTGTTCGGCACGGCGCTGATCGTGTTTGTGCTGCAGGCCGGCATTGGCGCGCTGGTCAAGTGGAACCACGCGGTCAACATCGCCGTGCACGAGTTGCAGATGCTGGACGCGGTGCTGGCGCTGGTGGGCTTTTCGATCGGCATCGCGGTGGACGAGCTGCGCAAGGTCGCGAGCGAGCTCAAGCAGACGATGCGGCTGGCGGCGGCCGGCGAGATGGCGGCCGCGCTGGCGCACGAATTGAACCAGCCGTTGACGGCGCTGGGCGCCTACGGCAAGGCCTGCGAATTCCTGCTGGAGCGGGGCGAGAGCGGCGACGTGCTCAAGGGCGCGATCCAGCGCATGATCGCCGAATCGGGCCGGGCCGCCGAAGTGGTGCGGCGCTTGCGTGATTTCTTCCGCACCGGCGCGATGAAGCTGGAGCCGGTCGATCCCTGCCAGCTGGTGGCGGGCATCAGCCAGCAGTTCTTCGCCCAGATGCGCGAGCACGGCGTCGAGCTGAAGGTGGGCGAGATGCCGCCGCAGCCGATCCTGGCGGACCGCTTGCAGCTGGAGCTGGTGCTGCGCAACCTGCTGGCCAACGCGCTGGAGGCGGTGCAGGAGCAGCCGCCGGGCGCGCGCCGCATCACGCTGAGCGGCGAGCGGCTGGACGGCAAGCGCCGCGGCGGCAAGCTGCGCAAGGGCGGCTGCCTGCAGCTGACGGTGGAGGACAGCGGCAAGGGCGTCTCGGCCGCGCTGGCGGCGCGCTTGTTCGAACCGTTCGTCTCGTCCAAGGCCAGCGGGCTGGGCTTGGGGCTGGTGCTCAGCCGCGCCATCATGGAGGCGCACGGCGGCTCGCTGTGGGCCGAGGTGGACGATCATGGCATTTTCAGGTTGGCGTTGCCGTTGGCGCGCCCTTTGGAGCAGGATGGAGAGCAGGTGAGCTATGCAGCATGATTTGACCGTATTCATCGTCGACGACGACCCGTCGGTGCGCGACGCGCTGAGCCTGCTGCTGGGCGTGCGCGGCTACCGCACCGCGATGTTCGCCAGCGGCGAGGCCTTCCTGCAGGCATGGCAGCCGGCGTGGCGCGGCTGCATGCTGATCGACATCCGCATGTCCGGCATGGACGGCCTGAGCCTGCAGATGGAGTTACGGCGGCGCGACTGCCGCATCCCGGTCATCATCATGAGCGGGCATGGCGACGTCAGCATGGCGCGCGCGGCGTTCAAGGCCGACGCGGTGGATTTCCTGGAGAAGCCGTTCGACGACGGCAAGCTGATCGCCGCCATCGACGAGGCGCTGGCGCGCGCGCGCAGCGTGCATACCGAACAGCAGCGGCGCAGCCGCAGCGACACCCTGCTGAGCGAGCTGACGCCGCGCGAGCGGGAGGTGATGGAACTGGTGGTGATGGGCCGCCACAACCGCGAGATCGGGCCGGCGCTGGGCATCAGCGTGCGCACGGTGGAAGTGCACAAGGCGCGGCTGATGGCCAAGCTGGGGGTCGACAACGTCGCCGACCTGGTGCGCATAACGATGCAGGACTAGCCGTCATCCCCGCCTGCGCGGGGACGGCGATTCAGGCCGCGACCAACGCCTCGGCGCGCCACGATTCCACTACTTCCAGCACCTGTTGCGGCGTGATCGCCAGCATGCAGGTGCAGCGCGCCGCGTCCTCGCAGTGGCCGCAGGCGACCGGCGTGCACAGGCTGCGCGCGCGCGGACCAAGCGCACCCCAGCGCACGATGTCGATCGGCTTGAGCGGCGGGAACAGGCCCAGCGCCGGCCGCCCCAGCGCGGACGCCAGGTGCAGCGGCCCGGTGCCGCTGGCGATCAAGCCGTCGCAGCCGCCGACCAGCGCGGTGAAGCCGTCCAGGTCCAACTTCCCGCACAGATTCTCCACATTCGGCAAGGCCAGCAGGGCCGGCGCCTGCTGCGCCAGCAGCTCGCCCTCGGCCGCGCTGCCGGTCACCAGCACCCGCACGCCCTCGACCGCGCCCAGCAATCCGGCCAGCGCCGTGTAGTGCTGCAGCGGCCACTCGCGGCCGTTGCCATTCGACTTCGGATGCAGGATCAGCTTGAAGCCGGGGCCGGCCAGCAGCGCGTCGGCGGCCGGGTGGCGCGGCGTGTTCAGGCCGTACATGGTCTTCAACAGTTCCAGCGGCGGCTCGTAGTCCACGCCCAGCGGCAGCAGCAGCTTGAAGTTCAGCTGCGCCTCGTGCAGCGGCGAGTTGGCGCGGCTGAAGGTGGCCAGGCGGTTGCAGTGGTACCAGTGATGAATGCGGTGGCTGCTGCCGATGCGGCGCTCGATGCCGGCGCGGCGCGCGGCCGCCGCCAGCGTGCGCATCGGGAAGGTGAAGATCATCGTGTCGCAGCCGCTGCGCGCCAGGCCGTCGGCCCAGTCCTCGCCCAGCTCTTCCTGCGTCAGCACCCGGTCCACATGGCGGCACTGCGCCACCACGGCGGCGGCGTAGCGGCGGCACAGGAACACGATCTCGGCCTGCGGATACAGCTGCTTCAGATAGCCGGCCAGCGGCAGGGTCAGCACCACGTCGCCGATGTTGTCGGTGCGGGCGATCAGGATGCTGCGCGGCACCGGCGCCGGGTACTGCGCGGCCAGGCACATGCCGACCAGGCTGCACACCATCATGACGTAAAACACTTTCGTCATCATCAGCCAGAACATCACGTCGGTCAGGCCGAAACCGATGAAGGCCACCACCACCACCATGCCGGCCAAGGCCAGCGGGCGCTGGCCGCGGTCCGCGCTGCGCAGCTGGCGGGAGAAGAAGCGCAGCGGCGCCACATACATCAGGATCAGCAGGCTGAAGTCCAGCAGGCCGCCGGTGGCCAGGCAGTTGAGCATGTCGTTGTGGCTGCTGCTGTAGATCAGCGCCGGCGACTGCTGCAGGCGGCCCTGGGCCGCCAGCGCATGCAGCGCCACGTCGAATTGGTCGCGGCCCACGCCCAGCCATGGATGTTCGAGGAACATCATCACCGACGCCTTCCACAGCTCCAGGCGGATGCCGACCGAGGTGGTGGCGTCGCCCAGCGTCAGGTAGCGCTGGATTTCCGCCAGCGCCTGTTCGATGCGCACCGCCACGCCGGTGGCCGGCACGGCCAGCGCCAGCACGACCAGCGCCAGCAGCGCGGCGCCCACCACCAGCAGGCGGCGGCCGTACAGTTGCACGCCGTAGCGAACGATCGGGATCGCGACCAGCGGCAGCGCCAGCCAGCCGCCGCGCGAGGCCGACAGCATCGAGGCCAGCAGGCCGCACACCAGGCCGACGCCGGGCAGCCAGGCCATGCGCGTGTTGCGCAGGTCGGTCAGGCCGCACAGCGACATCAGGCCGCAGGCCAGCGCCAGATCGCCGAAGGTGATCTCATGGTGGGTGAAGCCGATCGCGCGGTCCATGCCGAGCACAGTCACCTGATACAGCGCGACCACGGCCGCCAGCACGGCGGCCAGGCACAGCCCCAGCCAGAAGTGGCGGGCGCGCGGGCGCAGGTAGTAGACCACGCCGATGCAGCTCAGGCCGAACAGCAGGCGCGACGGGCCGTCCAGGGTGTTGAGGCGCTGGTGGTCCAGCGCCAGCCGCACCAGCGACACCAGGAAGTAGCCGCCAAACGCCAGCACCACGCCGCCGATGTCGTTCCAGTGGCGCTTGTACAGCGGCAGCAGCGTGCGGCCGCGGCGGATCAGCAGCAGCAGGATCATCAGCTGGACAATGCCGAGGCCGAGCTTGCTCGACAGCGCCAGCGCCGGCAGCAGGAAGATCATGGTCGAGGAGAGCGGACCGCCATATTCGGTGTGCGGCGTCGAGGGGCTGGCTGGAGTCATGGTCACGCGGTCGGGGCGGCGGGGGCCGGCAAAAAGGCTGATTATAGCAGCATGGCCGGGCCCTTCCAGAGGCGGCCCCGGCTTGTGGCGGGGGCCGCGATGGGCGATAATCGAGCCGGCATGGGCCACCGGCCTGACGATGAAAGATTCCGTGTTACCCGATAAAACCGTCACCGCCGGGACCGCCCCGCGCACCCTGGTCATTTCCCCCAACTGGATCGGCGACGCCGTCATGGCGCAGCCGCTGCTGCAACTGCTGCGCGCCGCCCACCCCGGACGGCCGATCGACGTGCTGGCGCCGCCGGCGGTGTCGCCCGTGTGGCGGCAGATGGCCGAGGTCGACGAGGTGCTGGAAACCCCGTTCCGCCACGGCGCGCTGCAACTGAAGGAGCGCTGGAAGTACGCGCGCCTGCTGCGCCAACGCGGCTACGCCGACGCCTACGTGCTGCCCAACACCATCAAGTACGCATTGATCCCCTGGCTGGCCGGCATCAAGCGCCGGGTCGGCTACAAGGGCGAGAGCCGCCACGGCCTGATCAACGTGATGCACCACGACGACACGCCGCCGCGGCCGATGGTGGCGTTTTACGCCGCGCTGGCCGGCGCGCCGCAAGCACCGCCGCCGGTCGGCGCCGCCTTGCCGCGGCCGCGCATGGCGGTCGACGCGGCGCAGATCGCCGAAGTACGCCAGCGCCACGGCATCGACCTGGCGCGGCCGGTGGTGGCGTTCGCGCCCGGGGCCGAGTTCGGCGGCGCCAAGCGCTGGCCGGCGGCCCACTTCGCCGGCCTGGCGCAAGCCATCCTGGCGCGCGACGGCGCGGCCCAGATCGTGCTGCTGGGCTCGCCCAAGGACCAGCCGGCCTGCGCCGAGGTGGCGGCCGGCATCGCCGGCGGCGCCGTGTTCAACCTGGCCGGCTCCACCAGCCTGGCCGAGGCCATCGCGCTGATCGCCGGCAGCGCCGCCGTGGTCGCCAACGATTCGGGCCTGCTGCACATCGCCTCGGCGCTGAACCGCCCGGTGGTGGCGCTGTACGGCCCCACCGACCCCGACCACGCGCCGCCGTTTTCCGACCTGGCGGCCTCGCTGTCGCTGCGGCTGGACTGCGCGCCGTGCAAGCAGCGCGAGTGTCCGCTGGGGCACCAGGACTGCATGGTCAAGTTGACGCCGGAGCTCGTATGGCACAGACTCGAACCCATGCTGCCCGCGCCTTGAACGGCGCAGCACGCCTGATGTTCTGTATCGCCACGCCCACCGGCTGTTTCGCCCATGTTTAAACGCTATACGATCACATTCTGGGCCACGCTGTTTGTCGGCGTGGTCTGCCTGTCGCTGGTGGCGGTCGACGTCTGGCGCAGCCTGATCGCGCGCGACGCCCAGCTGCAGGAAATGCAGCGCCTGGCCTCCAACGTGGCGCGCGCGATGGCGCAGCACGCCGACGACACCATCAAGGCCGCCGATACCGCGTTGGCCGACATCGTCGAGCGCATCGAGGCCGACGGCCTGGGCGCGCCGCAGCTGGTGCGGGTGCGCCGCCAGATGCAGGCGCACGTGGCCAACCTGCCGCAGCTGGCCGGCCTGTTCATGTACGACGAGCGCGGCCAGTGGCTGGTCAATTCGCCGGCCGTGCTGGGCGCCTCGCTCAACAACGCCGACCGCGAATACTTCGAGTACCACCGCAGCCACACCGAGCGCGGCCCGCACGTGGGCCCGCCGGTGATCAGCCGCACCAGCGGCAAATGGATCATCCCGGTGTCGCGCCGCCTCAACAAGGCCGACGGCGGCTTCGGCGGCGTGGTGCTGGCCACGCTGGACATCGACTACTTCCGCCGCTACTACCAGAGCTTCGACATCGGCGCGCGCGGCGCGGTGGCGCTGATCTCCGGCCAGGGCGCGCTGATGCTGCGCCAGCCGTTCGACGAGAACCGGGTCGGCGTCAGCCTGAGCGACACCACGCTGTTCCGCGCCTACCGCGCGCACGGCAGCGGCAGCGGGCTGTTCTCCTCGTCCTACGACAGCGAGGTCCGCTACAACAGCTACCGCGGGCTGGAGCACTATCCGCTGTTCGTGACGGCCGCGCTGTCGCAGGAGGAGATGCTGGAGCAGTGGCGCCACGACAGCTTCATGCGCTCGATCGGCGTGATCGTGCTGGCCGCGCTGCTGGGCTTTTTCGGCAAGCGGCTGGTGGACCAGATCAACCTGCGGGTGCAGGCCGAGGCCGAGCTGCGCCAGGCGCGCGACGCGCTCGAGAGCGCCAACCGCACGCTGGAGCGGCTGGCCATGCAGGACGGCCTGACCGGGCTGGCCAACCGCCGCCAGCTCGACGTCACGCTGGGCAACGAGTTCAGCCGCGCGATCCGGCACGCGGACACGCTGTCCTGCGTGATGATCGACGTCGACTACTTCAAGCAGTACAACGACCTGTACGGCCACGGCGCCGGCGACGACTGCCTGTGCGCCGTGAGCAAGCTGATCCGCGCGCTGACGCCCAAGCGCCCCGGCGACGTGGTGGCCCGCTACGGCGGCGAGGAAATCGCCATCCTGCTGCCGAACACCGGGCTGGAGGGCGCGGTCGCCGTGGCCGAGCGCATCCGCCAGGCGATCGCCGGACTGAACACGCCGCACAACGGCAGCCCGTTCGGCATGGTGACCGTCAGCGCCGGCGTGGCGGCGATGGCGCCGCACCGGGGCGACGTCGCCGGCCAGCTGGTGGAGGCGGCCGACAAGGCGCTGTACGCGGCCAAGTCCGCCGGCCGCAACCAGGTCAGCGCGGCCGCCGTGCCGCCGGCCGGCTAGCGTTCATTGAGCTGGCGCAGCGCCGCGTGCGCCAATGGCGGCGACACCAGATGGGCGCCGTCGAATTCTCCATACTGCACCGCGTAGCCTTCGCCGGCCAGGCGCACGGCGATGGCCTTGCCGCGTTCCACCGGCAGCACCCGGTCCTGGTTGCCGTGGGCGATGAACACGCGCGGCATGCCGCTGCGCCGCAGCGGCGACATGAAGCCGGGCGAGAAAGCGAAGATGTCGGCGAACAGCCCGCCGTTCATCAGGCCGACCGACAGCGCGTACGAGGCGCCGTCGGAAAAGCCGCCGAGGGCGACGGCGTCGGCCGCCACGTCGTAGCGCTGCATGGTCCACAGCAGCAGGCGGTCGATGAAGGCCAGGTCGGGGCCGTAGCCGCCGCGCAGGAAATCCCAGCTGGTCGACAGCGCCTCGGGCATCAGCAGCAGGAAGCGCTGCTGGGCCGCGTGCGCCAGCGCGAGCAGGTCGCCGCCGCCGTGCTGGCCGCCGGCGCCGTGCAGCAGCACCAGCAGCGGCAGCGGCGGCAATGGGATGTCGCCGTCCTGCTGCGGCACGTACAGGCGGGCGTGGCGGTTATTCGGGAAGGCCAGACGGTGGACGCCGGCCGCCAGCGGCACCGGCGGCGGCCGTGGCCGCGCCAGCCCGGCGCGGGCGTGCAGCAGCCCGTCGCTGTAGGGCGCGGGCGGAGTGGCGTCGGTCGGCATGGCGGCTCATTCGCGTTTATTTACGGACGAAGGTGGTCAGTTCCCAGCTGTCGCGGTTGAAGATGCGGCCGTTCCAGTCGGTATCGCGATAGTCGAGCTTGACGAAGTTGTTCACCGCCGGCGCGAACCACACCGTCTCGGTCAGCTGGCCGCTGCCGCCGGGGCTGTTCGGCTCCTCGCCGTGGTACAGGGCCTCCACCTCGACCTTCAGCGCGTCGAACTCGCCGGCCGCCACCTTGATCTTTTCCCAGTTTAGCACCTTGCCCTTGATGCGGTAGCGCCAGTGCTTGCCGGACTTGGGATTGTCGCCGGTGGCGTCGGTGGTCCATTCCTTGCCGGGCTCCAGCGGGAAGGCGTAGCGCGAGAACGCCGGCGCGAAGTGCATGGCGCCGCGGTCGATGGGATTCATCTCGGGGCTGAACAGCTGTTTGGTCAAGAGGGCGCCGCTGGCGGCGCGCTTGATGTCCACATGCACGCCGGCGGCGTCGACGCCGGTCACTTCCATGCGGTTGAGGTTGCCCTTCGCGCCTTTCCAGACGTCGGTGTACTGGTAGGTCCAGGAATCGCCGACGGCGGGCGCGGGCGCCGCCACCGGTCCGTGTTCGTCCGCCAGCGCGAATTGCGCCGCCAAAGTCAGTCCCAACGCCGCCAGTATGTGCCGAGTCGCCATGCCGCCTCCGAAATAGTGAGTGAATAATATTATAATTATGCCATCATAAAACGAGGCGGCAGCAGCAAAATCTTGCGCGCTGTGGCGCTGGCAAGACAGCGGGGGCGGCGCAAATTGGCCGCCAGGGTCAGCGTTGAGTGGCCCACCGCCGCGCGCGACGATGCTAGCATTGCATCATGGCCGCACTCAATCACAACTACCCGATGAAGCTCATCCGGATTTTCACCGGCATCGCGCTACTCGGCGCGCTGTCCGCCGCGCACGGCGACGAAGCCGCGGCCAGGCTGCACGCCCTCAACGACGCCGAGCTGCGCGGCATATCGACGCCGATCCCGGCGCCGGTGCCGCGCCTGCCGGCGCGCTCGCTGCATCGCGGCCTGTTTCCCCTGCACGGCCTGTTCGGCGGCATCGTCGGCGCCGATGCCAAGAGCGCCGAGATGGGCTCGGTGCTGTTCCCGCTGCTGGGCGTGTTGAATGCCGACGTGACGGCGCGCGACGTCGTCTACGGCCCGAACGGCAGCGCGCCGCGCCTCAACGCGGACGGCTCCGTCAACCTGGCGCTGCCGGCGTCGATCGGCGAGCTCGACCTGCAGAACATCCGCGCCGGCGTCAACGACAACAGCAATTTCGGCTCGGTGCAGATCCGCGGCATCGACCTGAGCCGCACCGTGATCACGGTCGCGCCGACCCGCTAGGCAGGCGCGCCCGCACCGTACGCCTTGTCATCTGCAAGTCATGCGGGACCTTTAGCATGGGCGCTTTCACATTGCTGAGGGCGTAACATGGAAAAGATGGCACAGGATGCACAACGGCGGTCGTTGCTCAAACTGGGACTGGCGTCGGGCCTGTCCGCCGGCGGGCTGCTGGCCGGCTGCGGCGGCGACAGCGCGGCTTCGTCGAACACCCAGGACACGCAGATCTCCAGCTTCGCGCTGGCGGTGCTGCCGGACACGCAATTCTATTCGCGCTATGCGACCTCGTCGGAAAACAGTCAATACGAGCGCCACTACGGCAACGAACCCTACGCGGCGCAGACCAGCTGGGTGGCGCGCAACGCGCAGGCCCTCAACATCCCCTTCCTGATCCATCTCGGCGACGTGGTCGACCAGGTCGGCAAGCCGGAGCAGTGGAAGGTGGCCGACGGCGCCATGCAGATACTGGAGGCCGCCAAGGTGCCGTACTCCATCCTGGCCGGCAACCACGACGTGCTGAACGACATCGATTTCGACAGCGACCCGTCCAAGGGCACCGACACCCAGCGCGTGCTGGCCAACGAGCCCTACCTGCAATGGTTCGGCACGAGGCGGGCGCAGCGCCAGGCCACCTTCGGCGCGCGCGACAGCACCGGCTTCCACGAGTACCACATCTTCAAGGCGCAGGAGCAGCAGTTCCTGGTGCTGTCGCTGTCGTGGCGCATCTCGGACGCCGGCATCGCCTGGGCGCGCAAGGTACTGGCCGACCATCCGACGCTGCCGGCCATCCTGGTCAACCACCAACTGCTCAACATCGCCCCGGACGCGGTCAGCCCGCTGGAAACCGGCTACGGCAAAATGCTGTGGGAAAAGCTGATACGCGATAACGACCAGATCTTCATGACGCTCAACGGCCACCACCACGGCGGCGCGCGGCTGACCAAGATGAACGACTTCGGCAACGCGGTCGAGGAAATGGTGGTCGACTACCAGATGGCCTACCAGGGCGGCAACGGCCTGATGCGGCTGTATGAATTCGACTTGACCAACAACCAGATCAAGGTGCTGTCGTTCTCGCCATGGGTGCCGATGAAGCCGGCCGACACGCTGAACGTCTTCGACCGCGCGGTGCTCACCGAGAGCAATCACAGCTTCACGATCAGCATGAACTTCGCCAAGCGTTTCGCCCGCTTCAACACTAGCTTCAGCGCCGGCAAGGCGACGGTCGCGTCGTCGCTGGTCGATCAGGCCAAGGCCCTGGTGCTGAAGGGCTACACCGAGCCGGCCATCGTCGAGCCGGTGGCGCCCAAGGACGCGGACGACTATCCTAAAGTGGCGTCGACAGTGGCGCACTGGCGCTTCTACGGCGGCAGCGACGGCGCGCCGGTCGCGCCCGGCACACGCATCGCCGACGTCACCGGCGCCAATCCGCTGACGCGCGACCAGCTCAACCAGGGCGGCATCGTCGGCGCGGCGGCCGGCGACATCGTCTGGAGCAGCGACCATCACCGCCTGTCGTCGGCGTCGGGCTCGGTCAGCTTCCTCAACACCGACAAGAACGCGCCGCGCCTGAGCTACTTCCTCACCGACGCCACGGCCGCGATCAACGCGCTAACCTTCGCCACCACCGGCTACACGATCGAAGCCTTCGTCAAGATCAACCCGGCGTGGGACAAGGCCAAGCACGCGTGGATGAACATCATGACGCGCGACGGCAAGCGCGGCGGCCTGGCCGGCTTCGACGGCGGCGACCCGGAATCGCCGCCGCTGCTGTTCGCCATCTCCAGCCTGCGCGAGGTGCAATGGGAAGTGGTGCCGGACGTCAGCGGCCAGCGCGACGGCATGGCCAGCTGGTCGGGCGAGATCATTGCCGGCAACTGGGTGCACATCGCCATCGTCAACGATCCGGTCACGCATGACACGGTCATGTACGTGGAGGGCGCGCCGGTGCTGCGCAACAGCAGCCACGTGGTCGGGTTGGCGACCTTGTCGGCGTCGTCGCCGTGGGTGGTGGGCGGCGGCTCGTGGGATGGCGCGCGGGCGGACGGGTTCTTCGGCAACATCGGCGAAGTGCGCGTAGCCAGCGCCGCGCTGCCGCCGAGCCAGTGGCTGACGGCGCGCCGCAGCTAGGCGCCGCGCCGGACGGCGAATAGTAAAAGCCAGCCTGTACAGGTTGGCTTTTTTTATTGCCAATTTAAAAAAACAAGCAGATAGCGTCAACTTGATGGGGGGATTTGTTGCTCGTACGGCATTGATCCAGCCCCGCTTCCTGGATCGTTCCGTACGAACCGACCTCAGAACGATGGCACTCCCACTCAGTTCGAGGTACTATAAAGACTGCACTTTCAGGCATATTCCGATCTGTTAGGAGAAACAAATTTCGACCGTTCCGATCATTGTTCCTAGTCTGCTTAGCAATTTGCGTCCAGGCGATGCGGTTGTTTTGCAAAACGTACGGAGAACGCTGATTCAAACTCCTGGAGGCCGCTATTATTTGAGTGGCTATCGCGACCAAGATCTCACTCCTTCAGGAAAGTATGATTTTGTAACTATGCCTAGTGGTATTGTATATGTGGCTAGGCAGAATCCCAATTTTGATTACTCGACCCATTTAGGTTTGAGCGGGGGGGATAAAGTGCTTTTCGCTGGTTCAATCAGATTCTTTAATAACATGGGGCCGAAGCGAGGCTCTATTGTCTATTGGAAAAACGATTCGGGCCATTACCAGCCACCAAGAACGCTTGCAGCATATGCTGGACTCCCGCTGGGATTGTTTGTGGAATATTGAAGCTCGGAGGTTCTTATGAATAATCAGGTTATGATTGAAAATCAGATTAAAAAAATGCCCTCTGATGCTGCGGCAACTTTCCTCATGAAAACATTCCCTGTAGAGGATCCGAATTATGGGAATGCATTCAAAATTATGACTCATCGCTCGTGGAGTCGCGATGACCAGATACGATTGGCAAGATTTTATTTAAAAAAGATGCCATTCGCAACTTCGAAACCATACGAAGTATTTGCGTCATTTATGGCAATAAAGACTTTAATTTCTGTGGTAAAAGAAGCGCTGCCAACAAAACCCAATGATCGGGAGTTCGTGGCTTATTACGTTGAACCTGTTTTAAAGAAAAATATCAAATCTGAAGCAGATCGAAATAGCGTCAATAAATTCTTGAGTGAATTGAAATCAGGCAAAATTCGATCTGAACCCGCCCCTATTTGGCATGAGTTCTAATCGAGCTCGAAAATTGTAAAGGCGGGGTGTGGCCAATCAATGTCGTATTGATACCTTTGTCATAGTCCGGGCAGCAGGCTTGTCCAATTGGCGCGACGCAGTCGCACCAATTGGGTTGGCTTTAAAGAGCAATTAAGTCACATCAAGATGACGTCATACTGCTCCTGATGATAAGCCGTCTCCACCTGCAGCGAGATCTTCTTGCCGATGAAGTCGCCCAGCATCGCCAGGTGCTGGGATTCCTCTTCCAGGAACATGTCCACCACCTCCTGCGAGGCGAGGATGCGGAATTCGCGCGGGTTGAACTGCTTGGCTTCGCGCAGCAGTTCGCGCAGGATTTCGTAGCAGATGGTGCGCGAGGTCTTCACCTGGCCCTTGCCGGCGCACGCCGGGCATGGTTCGCACAAGATGTGCGCCAGCGATTCGCGCGTGCGCTTGCGCGTCATCTCCACCAGCCCCAAGGCCGAGAAGCCCGATACCGACACCTTGGTGCGGTCGCGCGACAAGGTTTTCTTCAACTCCTGCAGCACGGCGTTGCGGTGCTCGTTGTTCTCCATGTCGATGAAGTCGAGGATGATGATGCCGCCCAGGTTGCGCAGCCGTAGCTGGCGCGCGATCGCGTGCGCCGCTTCCAGATTGGTTTTGAAAATCGTGTCGGCGAAATTGCGCCCGCCGACGAAGCCGCCGGTGTTGACGTCGATGGTGGTCATCGCCTCGGTCTGGTCGACGATCAGGTAGCCGCCGGACTTGAGGTCCACGCGCCGCCCCAGCGCGCGCAGGATCTCTTCCTCCACGCCGTATAAATCGAACAGCGGCCGCTCGCCCGTGTAGTGCTGCAAGCGCGGCAGCACGCCCGGCGTGTAGGCCAGGCCGAATTCCTGCAGGCTCAGATAGTTCTCGCGCGAGTCGACCTGGATGGTGGCGGTGTCGTCGTGCACGAAGTCGCGCAGCACGCGCTGGGCCAGGCTCAAGTCCTGGTGCAGCAGGGTGGTGGCCGGCTTGGTCTTGGCGCCGTGCAGGATCGCGCCCCAGGTCTTGCGCAGGTATTCGACGTCGGCCGCGATGTCGGAGTCCGACGCGTCCTCGGCCTGCGTGCGCACGATGTAGCCGCCTTTTTCCTCCGGCGGCAGCAGGCTTTGCAGCCGTGCGCGCAGCGCCTCGCGCTCCGCTTCCTTTTCGATCTTCTGCGAGATGCCGATGTGGGCGTCCTGCGGCAGGTAGACCAGCATGCGGCCGGCGATGGAGATCTGCGTCGACAGGCGCGCGCCCTTGGTGCCGATCGGGTCCTTGATCACCTGCACGGTCAGCACCTGGCCGTCGAACAGGATTTTTTCAATCGGGGTGGGTGCGGCGTTCTGGCCGCCGTCGTGCGGGCGGGCTTCCCAGATGTCGGCCACGTGCAGGAAGGCCGCGCGTTCCAGGCCGATGTCGATGAAGGCCGACTGCATGCCGGGCAGCACCCGCACCACCTTGCCGGAGTAGACATTGCCTGCCAGCCCGCGCGTCAGCGTGCGTTCGATGTGCAGCTCTTGCACGGCGCCCTGCAGGATGAGGGCGACCCGGGTTTCCTGCGGGGTGATGTTGATCAGGATGTCTTCGTTCATGCTCGGCTTCTGTAGGGGCTGTGAACGACGATCATACACGCCGCTCAGGGCAGCGGCAAACCCGCCTGGCGCAGCAGCTGCACGGTTTCGAACACCGGCAGGCCCATGATGCCGGAATGGCTGCCGGTGATGTGTTCGATGAACGCGGCGGCCGGGCCCTGGATGCCGTAGCCGCCGGCCTTGTCGTAGGGTTCCTGGGTGGCGCAGTAGGCGGCGATGGCGGCCGGCGTCAGCACGCCGAAGCGCACGTCCGACACCTGCGTGACCTGGCCGGCGAAATCGGCCGAGTGCGCGGCGATCGAGGTCAGCACCTGGTGCGTGCGGCCGGACAGCTGCTGCAGCATGGCGATGGCTTCGTTGGGCGTGGCCGGTTTGCCGAGGATGGCGCCGTCGATGGTGACGGTGGTGTCGGCCGCCAGCACCACGCGCGGAGCCATGCGGCGGCGCACCACGAGGTCCGCCGCGAAGGCGGCTTTTTCGCGCGCCACACGGGCCACGTAGTCGATCGGCGCCTCGCCGGGCAGCACGTCCTCGGTGACGTCGGGGCCGCGCGGGCCGTCGCTGCGCAGCAGCAGCAGTTCGAAATCGATGCCCACCTGGCGCAGCAGTTCGCGGCGTCGCGGGCTCTTGGACGCGAGGTAAATCTTTTTGTCGACCGGCTTCATATAATTATGTTTTAAACGCGGTGATAAGGGTGGTTCTGTGTAATCGACCAGGCACGGTACAGCTGTTCCGCCAGCATCACCCGCACCATGCCATGCGGCAGCGTCATGCTGGAAATGCGGATCAAGCCCTCGGCGCGCGCCTTCAGCTCGGGATCGAGGCCATCGGCGCCGCCGATCAGGAAGGCCGTGTCGCGGCCGTCCTGCTGCCAGGCTTCCAGCTGCTGCGACAGGCCGACCGAGGTCAGGTCCTTGCCGCGTTCGTCGAGGGCGATGATGCGCACGGACTTGGGCAGCGCCGCCTCGATGCGCTCGCGTTCGAGCGCCATCGCGGTGGCGGCGGTCTTGCTGCCCGAACGGTCGACCGGCTTGATTTCCTTCAGCACGATCTTCAGTTCCGGCGGCATGCGCTTCGCGTATTCGGCGAAGCCCGTTTCTATCCAGGCCGGCATTTTATGGCCGACCGCAGCGATGATCAGCTGCATGCCCGATTACTCTTCGACTTTTTTGATACGCTTGATGACGGTCTTGACCGGCGCTTCGTCCGCTTTTGGCTTGGCGACCTTGCGTTTAGGCGGCAGGGCCTTCAGCGCTTCGGCGGCGGCGACGGCGGACTTGGTCTTGCCGACCTTGATGGTTTTACCGGCTGGCACAGCGGCTGCCTTCTTGGCGGCCGGCTTCTTCTCGGCGGCCGGCTTGGCGGCGGCGGCTTTGCGTGCCGGGGTTTTCTTTTCGATGACCGGGGAGGCGTCGACGGCCTTTTTGCCGGCGGCCAGGTGGCTGCTGACTTTCTTCGGTGCGTCGGCTTCTTCGCCTTCCTTGGTCGACTTGCGCTTGGCGGCGCCCAGCTTGACCGGTTTGTCGCCCCAGATTTCTTCCAGGCGGTAGTAGGCGCGGATCGGCGCCTGCATGATGTGGACGATCATGTCGCCCAGGTCGACCAGCACCCATTCACCGGTGTCCTCGCCTTCCATGCCGTAGACGTCGCCGCCGGCGGCTTTGACCTTGTCGCGCACCGAGGCGGCCAGCGCCTTGGTTTGACGATTGGAGGTACCGGACGCGATGGCGATCCGGTCGAACAGGCTGGTCAGATGGGTGGTATCGAACAGGGCGATGTCTTGGGCCTTGACGTCTTCGAGGGCGTCAACGACGAGGGATTGCAGTTTTTTGATGTCCATTTAGCTTTTGTATAGATTGTGTTGTTCAATATAGTCTAGCACTAGCGGCGGGATAAGCGAGTTTGCACTTTCCCCCCGTTGTAATGCCGCACGTATTTCGGTGGCGGAGATATCCACCGCGAAGTCTTGTGCCAGATAAGTCAGACCGTGCGGCGTGTTGCGGATTTGTTCAGGCGTTCCCAGACGGCGGGTGATCGCCTCGGCCACTGCCGGCGGAAGGCCGGCGGTGGCCAGGTTAAAGCCAGGGCGGGCGGCTACGCAGATATGGGCGTAGTCGAACAGCGCCTGCCATTCATGCCAGGTGTCGAGCCGTTGCAGCTGGTCGGCGCCCATCAAAAAGCTGATGGAGGCCGACGCACCCAGTTCGGCGCGCACCTGGCGCAGCGTGTCGATGGTGTAGGTGGCCAGTCCCTGTTCGCCGCGCTCGATTTCCTGCATGTCGACCGCGACGCCGTACGGGGCGCCGGCAAAGGCCAGCGCCACCATCTCGGCGCGCTGCTTGGGCGTCGCCTTCAGGGTGGACTTCTGCCATGGCAGGCCGGCGGGGATCACGCGCAACTGGTCTACCTGCAGCAGTTGCGCAAAGTGCGCGCCTAGTGCGACGTGACCGTGATGCACCGGATCGTAGCTGCCTCCCAGCAGTGCGACGCGGTAGGCCATCGTCACGCGGCGAGCCAGTCGCGATGCGGCAGGAAGTCGCTGTACAGCGCCGCCTCCGGGCTGCCCGCTTCGGGCTCCCAGCGGTAGCGCCATTTGACGATGGGCGGCATCGACATCAGGATCGCCTCGGTGCGGCCGCCCGACTGCAGGCCAAACAGCGTGCCGCGGTCGAACACCAGGTTGAACTCGACGTAGCGCCCGCGGCGGTAGGCCTGGAAGTCGCGTTCGCGTTCGCCGTACGGCGTGTCCTTGCGGCGTTCCAGGATGGGCTGGTAGGCCTTGAGGAAGGCGTCGCCGACGCTTTGCATCATGGCGAAGCTTTGCTCGAAGCCCGCTTCGTTGAAGTCATCGAAGAAGATGCCGCCGACGCCGCGCGCTTCCTGGCGGTGTTTCAGGTAAAAATACTCGTCGCACCACTTCTTGAAGCGCGGATGCAGGTCGCCGCCGAACGGCGCCAGCGCATCGGCGCAGGCCTGGTGGAAGTGCTTCACGTCCTGCTGGTCGCCGTAGTAGGGCGTCAGGTCCATGCCGCCGCCGAACCACCACGCCGGTTCGCCGCTGGCGGTGGTCGTGGTGAAGAAGCGCACGTTCATGTGCACCGTCGGCGCGTACGGATTGCGCGGATGGATCACCAGCGACACGCCCATCGCTTCCCACGGCTGGCCGCCCAGGTCCGGGCGGTGCGCGGACGCCGATGGCGGCAGCTTGGCGCCCATCACGTGCGAGAAGTTGACGCCACCGCGTTCGATGACATTGCCTTCCTCGATCAGGCGCGAAATGCCGCCGCCGCCCTCGGGCCGATCCCACGCGTCGCGCAGGAAGGGTTTGCCGTCGACGGCCTCCAGCGCCTGCACGATGCGATCTTGCAGGTCGAGCAGGTAAGCCTTGACGGCGCCGGGGTTCGGAAGGGACGACATCTGGTCCTAGTGCTTCAGGCCGCGCCAGCCGATGTCGCGGCGGCACTGCATGCCGTCGAACGAAATCTGGTCGACCACTTCGTAGGCCTGCTTCTGGGCGATCTTGATGCTGTCGCCCAGGCCGACCACGCACAGCACGCGGCCGCCGGTCACTTGCAGATGGCCGCCCACGTCGGCGGTGCCGGCGTGGAAGGTCACCGATTCCGGCGTCTCGGCCGGGATGCCGTCGATGACGGCGCCCTTCAGCGGCGCGTCCGGGTAGCCGGCGGCTGCCAGCACCACGCCAACGGCGGTGCGGCGGTCCCATTCCAGCTCGATCTGGTCCAGCGTACCGTTGACGGCGTGTTCCATCACCGCCACCAGGTCGGTCTTCAGGCGCGACATGATCGGCTGCGTTTCAGGATCGCCCATGCGGCAGTTGAATTCCAGTGTGCGCGGATTGCCCTGGGCGTCGATCATCAGGCCGGCGTACAGGAAGCCGGTGAAGACGATGCCGTCCTTCGCCATGCCGGCGATGGTCGGGTTGATAATCTCGCGCATCACGCGGGCGTGCATGGCCGGCGTGACGATCGGTGCAGGCGAATACGCGCCCATGCCGCCGGTATTCGGGCCTTCGTCGTTGTCCTTGAGGCGCTTGTGATCCTGGCTGGTGGCCAGCGGCAGGATGTTTTTGCCGTCGCACATGACGATGAAGCTCGCTTCTTCGCCGGCCAGGAATTCCTCGATGACGATGCGCGCGCCGGCGTCGCCGAAGCGGTTATCGGCCAGCATGTCGTCCACCGCGCGGTGCGCTTCTTCCAGCGACATCGCCACCACCACGCCTTTGCCGGCGGCCAGGCCGTCGGCCTTGATCACGATCGGCGCGCCGTTGGCGTCGATGTAGGCGTGCGCTTGCGCCACGTCCGAGAAGGTCTGGTACTTGGCGGTCGGGATGCCGTGGCGCTGCATGAAGGCCTTGGCGAAGTCCTTCGACGACTCCAGCTGGGCCGCTTCCTTGGTCGGACCGAACACCTTCAGGCCGCGCGCGCGGAACAGGTTGACGATGCCGCCGGCCAGCGGAGTCTCCGGGCCGACCACGGTCAGGCCGATGTGCTCCTGCTCGACGAAGGTCGCCAGTTCGTGCAGGTCCGTGATGTTGACGTTGACCAGGCGCGGATCGCGCGCGGTGCCGCCGTTGCCGGGGGCGACGTAGACCATCTGGATGCGTTCCGATTGCGCCAATTTCCAGGCCAGCGCGTGTTCACGGCCGCCGGAGCCGACTACCAATATTTTCATAAATCCTCAGTCTTCGATCAGCGTGTTGGAATAGACTTCCTGGACATCGTCCAGCGCTTCCAGCGCGTCCAGCAGTTTTTGCATCTTGACGGCGTTATCGCCGGTGAAGACGGTCTCGGTGGCCGGCTTCATGATGATCTCGGCCACTTCGGCCTTGAAGCCGGCGGCTTCCAGCGCATCCTTGACGGTCGCGAAGTCGTGCGGGCCGCACAGCACTTCGAAGCCGCCTTCATCATCGGCCACCACGTCTTCGGCGCCGGCTTCCAGCGCCACTTCCATCAGCGCGTCCTCGTTGGTGCCGGGTGCGAACAGGAACTGGCCGCAGTGTTTGAACATGAAGGCCACCGAGCCTTCGTTGCCCATGTTGCCGCCGTTTTTGTTGAAGGCGTTGCGCACTTCAGCCACGGTGCGCACGCGGTTGTCGGTCATGCAGTCGACGATGACGGCCGCGCCGCCGATGCCGTAGCCTTCGTAGCGGACCTCTTCGTAGGCCGCGCCGTCCTCGCCGCCGGTGCCGCGGGTGATCGCGCGTTGCACGTTATCCTTCGGCATATTGGCGTCGGCCGCCTTGTCCACGGCCAGGCGCAGGCGCGGATTCGAATTCAGGTCGCCGCCGCCCATGCGCGCAGCCACGGTGATTTCCTTGATGAGACGGGTCCAGATCTTGCCACGCTTAGCATCGGTTGCTGCTTTTTTGTGCTTGATATTGGCCCATTTGCTGTGTCCAGCCATGTTCGGTCTTCCTTCGGCGGTAAGTCATTGGTGTGCGGTGAGGGCGGTATTCTAGCATAGGGGCCAGCTCAAAACCTTTTCCATCACCTCTGGCAGCTCGATTTTCGTTACCCAAGCGTCCATTTCCTTGACCAGGATGACGGCGCTGTTTTCCTGGTCGATCGGCACCCATTCCGGGTTGTTTTGGCGCATCAGGGCGATCACCGGCACATGGACCGCGTTCGCCAGGTGCATCACGGCGGTTTCCACCGTGATGATCAGGCTGCACAGGCTGAGCACGGCCGGCAGCTGGAAGAAGTTGTCCACCGCCGAGAACAGGTGGGTGTCGGGCGGCGCCAGGCGGTCGTACAGCGCCTGGGCGTTCTGCATGTCCTCCGGGACAACGTTGACAATAAAGCCAGCCTCGCGCCACTTGGGCTGGGCGCGCATTTCCTTGATCAGCTCGAAGGCGCGCTCCAGCGGCCAGCAACGCTCCTCGCCCTTGGAGTAGGCGTTGATGAAGACCACCTGCGGCGGCAGCGCCCAGGTGGCGAATTGGTCGCGCGCATAACGCATCCACTGGTCGGGGATCTGGATGGTCGGGTAGCGGTCCGGCTTGGGGATGTCGATGCCGAAGGCGGTCTGGAACCAGTGCGCGTAGATGTCGCTGACGTGCGGCACGTCGCGCTCCTGCGATTCGTACAACGGCATGGTGGCGTTGAACTTCAGGATGCTGAGCTTCTTGGACAGTTCGAAGAAGCGGTACTTCTGCTTCTTCAGGCCGACGATGAAGCCGCGCGGGCTGATCTCGCGCGTCAGGCGCGCGTAGCGGTGGCAGGCCATGTGCGTCAGCGAGACCACGATCGGATACTCCTCGCGCTGCGCCTTGGCGATCGATTGCGCGTGCAGGGCGGGGCTGTAGTTCTGGGTGTAGGTCTGGTCGATGTACGGGCTGGCGGTGAGCCAGTCGTACAGCGAGTAGTTCTTCAGGTGCGGCCAGTCCTCGGGGTTGTCCGAGCGCCGGCGTTCGTCAACCCACAGGTGGATCTGCAGGTGGGGGTGGGCCTGCTTCAGCGCGCGAAAGCACATTTGCATGTAGGTGAAGTCGCCGATCGCCATGTGGGTGACGACCAGGATTTTGTCTGCCTTGGCAAGCAGTGGTGCGGGAATCAGTTGTTTCATGTCGCGGGCTGGCAATAAAAATAAGTCAAGACGGTAACACGTTGTTGGCTCTAGAGGCAGGCCTCCACTTTTTGTAGGGAAGCTGTCATATCCTCCTGCTACGATTTTTCTTTTAATAACTACAATACGGAGCACACATGGATCGGCGGCAGTTTCTGAAATTCGGCAGTTTTGTGACGGTATCGGTGGCCTCGGGCGCAGGCCTGAGCGCTTGCGGCGGCAGCAGCGCGGCGCCTGGCAGCGATTTGCCACCGGCCAGCGGCGCGTGGAAATTCCCGCAAAGCGTGGCCTCCGGCGATCCGCGCGCCGACAGCATCATGCTGTGGACCCGCGCCGTGCCGGCATCGGCCGACAATGTCGCCGCCGCCACCGGCAGCGATTCCGCCATCCGCCTGCTTGTGACCGCTGTGGATAATAGCAGCTCGCTGGGCGGCGCCGTGGCCCTGAGCGGTGCCACCGTGGCCGACGTGACCCTGCCGCTGCAGGTCAAGTACGACAACACCGTGCGCCACAAGCTGACCGGCCTTTCCGCCGGCACCACCTACTACTACCAGTTCATCGCCGGCGATAACCGCTCCAACGTCGGCCGCTTCAAGACCGCGCCGGCCGTTGATGCCGACGTCTCGCAGCTGCAGTTCGCCTACATGACCTGCCAGGACTGGAGCGTCAACCACTGGGGCGCGATGAGCAGCATCGCGGGCGAGAACCTGGACTTCATCGTCCACCTGGGCGACTACATCTACGAGACCGTGGGCGACTCCTTCCAGCTTGGCGCGGTCGAATCGCGCCACGACGCGCTCACGCTGCCGGACGGCGCGTTCAAGAGCGGCACGTCGGGCGCCAAGTACGCCACCACGCTGGCCGACTACCGCTACCTGTACAAGAAGTACCGCACCGACAGCCGCCTGCAGGCGCTGCACGAGCGCTTCGCCTTCATCGCCATCTGGGACGACCACGAGTTCTCGGACGACGCCTGGCAGGATGCGCAGACCTACGACGGCAGCTTCAACGCCGACGGCTCGGACCTGCACCAGACAGGCCGCCGCCGCAACGCCAATCAGGCGTGGTTCGAGTACATGCCGGCCGACGTCGATTTCGACACGGCCAGCACCGGCTTCCAGAACATCAAGATCTACCGTGACTTCCAGTTCGGTAAGCTGATGCAGTTGGTGATGACCGACGAGCGCCTGTACCGCGCCGACCACGTGATTCCGGAATCGTCGATCAACCCGGCCACCGGCCAGGCGCTGGGCCGCATCGGCTCGCGCTACCTGGTGCCGCAGGATTTGTTCAACACGGTCGAGGCGCAGAAGATGGCCGGCGCCACCACCATCGGCCTGGAGCCGCTGGCCACCGTGACCATGCTGGGCACCACCCAGCGCCAGTGGTGGATGGACAAGATGAAGGCCGCCACCGCGACCTGGAAATTGTGGGGCAATGAAGTGTCGCTGCTGCGCATGGGCCTGAACGGCGTGGATGCCATCGCGACGCTGCTGGCGTTGAACGCGGTGCCGACCATCGCCGCGTCGATCGGCAGCACGGCGGCGGCGGTGGGCGGCAACTTCCCGCTGGCTTCCGCGATCGTCGCGGCGGCCACGGCCGGCGCTGCGGCAGCGGTGGCGCAGGCTGGCGCCACAGCGATCATGCAGGCTCACGCAAGCTCCGCCGGTGCGCCGGATGCGCTGGTGGGCGTTGGCGTCAATGCCGGCCTGACGCCGGCGCAAGCCACCATCGCGGTGGCCGCATACATCCGCGTCTATGTCGCCGCCAGCGGCATCGTCGCCTCGACGCCGGCCGCGCTGGCCGGCACCGGCGCGCAGACCATCGCCTTCGTCTACATCAAACCGGACATCCAGTCCAAGAAGATCGACTCGCCGTTCGTGGCGGCGTCGGGCAAGAAGGCGGCGCTGGCGCCGTTCTTCACGCGCTTCCTGCTCAACTGCGACCAGTGGGACGGCTACAATAGCGAGCGCAAGGCGCTGATGGCGCACCTGAAGACCAACAGCATCGGCAACGTGGTGGCGATCACCGGCGACATCCACGCCTTCTTCGCCGGCACCGTCAGCGACGATTTCGACGCCACCGGCGGCGGCACGCCGGTGATGGTGGACCTGGTGTCGGCCGGTATCAGCTCCGATTCGTTCTTCAGCTACCTGCGCGACGCGGCATCGGCGCTGGGCGACATCGCCACGCTGGTGGCTTATCCGCTGGCGATCCCGGTCACGGGGCTGGGCACGCTGAACATCTCGATCGACCTGCTGGACTACACCATGGGCAAGGCCGCGCCGACCGTGGCCAGTCTGGCGGAGCAGGTCCGCGTGCAGGTGCGCGGCGCGTTGGCCGCCAAGGGCTTGCCGGAAGCGCAGCTGGACGCGACCACCAGCGCGGTGCTGGCGGGCCTGCAGGCCAACAGCGACTTCAGCGTCTCGCTGCTGGCGCTGGCGCAGCAGTTGTCTGGCCTGGGTAACAACCCGTGGATCAAGCATTTGAACACCGACGCGCAGGGCTACACGCTGGTCACGCTCACGGCGGGCAAGATGGTGGCCCAGTTCAAGCAGGTCAACAAACTGGTGGGCGCCAGCGCGCCAGCCAGCGTGGTGGCCCGCGTGACCACCGCCACCGTAACCGCCGGCTCTGCGGCCGTGGCGATCAGCTAAGCGTAAAACAAGGCGCCGCCAGCGGCGCTGTCCGTTTGCCCGTACAATTCCGGTATGGAAAAAAGCATCACGGACAGCGCGCCGGCGCGCGCCGCCTATCTGGGCGGACTGGGTATCGCCATCGGCGGGGCGGTTCTGTTTTCGACCAAGGCGGTGGTCGCCAAGCTGCTCTACCGCTATCACATCGACGCCGTCACGCTGATTGCCTTCCGCATGATCTTCTCGCTGCCGGTGTTCGCCGCCATCGCGCTGTGGAAGATGCGCACCGAGGCGCCCCTCACCAGCAACGACCGCTGGCGCCTGATCGGCCTCGGGCTGGTCGGCTACTACCTCTCCAGTTTCCTCGACTTCCTCGGCCTGCAATACATCTCGGTCGGCCTCGAACGGCTGATCCTGTTCCTGACGCCCACCTTCGTGCTGCTGATCTCCTCCACGCTGCTCAAGCAGCACATCAGCGGCAAGCAGTGGCTGGCGTTGCTCATCTCCTACTGCGGCATCGTGTTCGTCTTCCTGCATGACCTCAACAGCGGCAGCAAGGACGTGGTGCTGGGCGCCTTGCTGGTCACCGGCTCGGCCGCCGCGTATTCCATCTACCTGCTGCTGTCGGGCGAGATGGTGCGCCGGCTCGGCGCGCTGCGGCTGGTGTCGTATGCGATGTGCGTCTCCAGCGTGGCCTGCATCGGTCAGTTCTTCCTGCTGCGGCCCGCGTCCGGACTGCTGCAGCCGCTGCCGGTGTATGGCCTGTCGCTGGTCAACGGCATCCTGTGCACGGTGATGCCGGTGTTTATGACCATGGCCGCCGTCGAGCGCATCGGCGCCGGCACCGCCTCGCAGGCTGGTATGATCGGCCCCGTTTCAACGCTGTTCCTGGGCGCGCTGCTGCTGGGCGAGCCTGTCACCTCCTGGCAGTTGGGAGGCACCGTGCTGGTGCTGGCCGGGATTTATCTGCTGTCAAAAAAATAGGATCAAGACATGAAAACCCGCATTGCCCTGATTGCCCACGATAAGAAAAAAGACGACATGATCGCCCTGGCCGGCGAGTACAAGGACTTCCTGGCCACCTGCACGCTGACCGCGACCGGCACCACCGGCGGCCGCCTGATCAACGAGCTGGGACTGACCGTGGACCGTAAGCATTCAGGCCCGTTCGGCGGCGACTTGCAGATCGGCTCCATGCTGGTCGAGGGCGAGATCGACTGCGTGATCTTCCTGCGCGATCCGATGACGCCGCAGCCGCACGAACCGGACATCAACGCGCTGGTGCGCGCCTGCGACGTGCACAACACGCCATGCGCCACCAATGTCTCCTCGGCGCACCTGGTGTTGTCGCAGCTGCAGCTGCGCGCCGCCACGGCCTGACCGGCGCTACACTTTTCGCATCAAGCACAACGGAGGTACACATGACCAAGGCAATCCGCATCAACCGCTTCGGCGGCCCCGAGGTAATGGAACTGGTGGACGTGGAGCTGGGCCCGCCCGGCCCCGGCGAAGCGCAGGTGCGCCATGAGGCGATCGGCTTGAACTTCATCGATGTGTACCACCGCACCGGACTGTATCCGCAGCCGCTGCCGGCCGGCCTGGGCATGGAAGGCGCCGGCGTGGTGGAGGCGGTGGGCGAGGGCGTGATCGAGGTGCAGGTGGGCGACCGCGTGGCCTACGCCGGCCGGCCGATCGGCTCCTATGCGCAGGCGCGCAACATGCCGGCCGCGCAGCTGGTGGTGCTGCCGGAGAAAATCGGCTTTGACACGGCGGCCGCGATGATGCTGCAAGGGTTGACGGTGCAGTACCTGCTGCACCGCACGGTGGCGCTCAAGGCCGGCGACACCATCCTGTTCCACGCGGCGGCCGGCGGCGTCGGGTTGATCGCCTGCCAGTGGGCCAAGGTGATGGGCGTGACCCTGATCGGCACGGTGGGCTCGGAAGAGAAGGCGGCGCTGGCCACCGAGCACGGCGCGCACCACGTCATCAACTACAACAAGGAAAACTTCACCGAGCGGGTGAAGGAGATCACCGGCGGCAAGGGCGTGACGGCGGTGTACGACTCGATCGGCAAGGATACGTTTATCGGCTCGCTGGATTGTCTGCGGCCGCTGGGCACGATGGTCAGCTTCGGCAATGCGTCGGGACCGGTGCCGCCGTTCAGCTTGACCGAGCTGGCCAATCGCGGCTCGCTGTTCATCACGCGGCCGTCGATGATGGCCTACCTGTCCACCCGGGAGGAACTGGAAGCGGCGACCAAGTCGCTGTTCGGCGTGGTCGGCAGCGGCGAGGTGAAGATCGAGGTCCGCCAGCGCTATGCCCTGGCGGATGTGGCGCAGGCCCACACCGAACTGGAAGCCCGCAAGACCACCGGCTCCTCGATCCTGCTGCCGTAAAACGTCGTCCTGTCAGCCGGCCTTCCTGGCCGGCGTAGCGTCGACCGTTTCGGTCTTCGGATCGATGGTCAGGTCGACTTTGCGCGGCACGCCGTTCACGCCGGGGAAGCCGGTGAAGGCGCTTTGCACCAGCGCCGGCATCACATGCGGCGTGGCCTGCACGCGGCTGGTGTTCTGCACCGTGACGTCGTACAGCTTGCGGCCGTCGATGGTGTTGATGGTCACGCGCAGCTGGCGCTGGTACTCATGCTTGATGCGCTCCTCCACCATCAGCGGACCGTAGTAGCGGAACGGATCGTAGAAGTACGGACGATAACCCCAGCGCGAATACCCCCAGGCGCTGTAACGGCCATAGCCCGGACCCCAATACGGCCCCATGAACGGATCGTCCGCCTCCAGCACCCGCACCGGATGGTCGATGGTGCTGAACTTCATTCCAACGAGCAACTTCGGCTGCTGGTTGCCGGCCGCTTGCTGGAAGCCCAGCTTGCCCAGTTCATTGCTCACAAGCACTTGATAATTGCGGTATTCCAGCGTGTCGTCCGCGCCCTGCGGGGCCTCGAACGCATAGGTTTTGTCCTGCAGGTCGGCCGGCCAGGCGTTGAAGGCCGTGACGTCGCTGTGGATGGTGGTGGCGCAGCCGCTCAGCAGCATGATCGCTGCGGTGGCCAGCAAGGCGAGATATTTCATGATATTGCCCTCTCGGTTACAGACGGTATTTTACAAATCCAAGTTTACGACGGCGGCTTCGCCCTTGCATGATTATTACAGAATGTTACGGCAAGGTGGAAACCAGCAACTTATCCACGCCCGATCCGGGCGGCCTCAGGCAATTCGCCCGTCCTCCGGCGGCTGGTATTGGTAAAATAGGCTTTTGCTTACGTCACCAGAGTCCTCCAATGCGCACAGACAGCAGTCCACAGACGATATTCCGCAAAGATTACACCCCTCCCGCCTACCTGGTAGATACCGTTGAACTCGGCTTCGACCTGGATCCCGACCGCACCGTGGTGGCCAACCGCATCACCATGCGGCAGAACCCGGCGAGCAAGAGCCGGGACATCGTGCTGCACGGCGAGGAGATCGAACTGGTGGTGCTGCGCCTGAACGGCAAGACGCTGGCGCCGACGGAATACCATCTGAACGGCAGCACGCTGACCATCCGCAAGGCCCCGGCCAAGGCGGTGCTAGAAATCGAAACCCTGTGCGCGCCGGTGCAGAACACCAGCCTGTCCGGCCTGTACGTCTCGAACGGCAATTTCTTCACCCAGTGCGAGGCCGAAGGCTTCCGCCGCATCACCTATTTCCCGGACCGTCCGGACGTGATGGCCAAGTACACCGTGATGCTGCGCGCCGACAAGGCCGCCTATCCGGTGCTGCTGTCGAACGGTAACCTGATCGAAGAGGGCGAGCTCGGCGACGGCCGCCACTACGCCAAGTGGGAAGACCCGTTCAAGAAACCATCCTACCTGTTCGCGCTGGTGGCCGCGCGCCTGGTCTGCCAGGAGGAAAAATACACGCTGCAATCGGGCCGCGAGGTGCTGCTGCAGGTGTGGGTGGAAGAGGGCAACCTCGACAAGACCGACTACGCCATGCAATCGCTGAAGAACTCGATCCGCTGGGACGAGGAACGCTTCGGCCTGGAGCTGGACCTGGACCGCTTCATGATCGTCGCCGTGGGCGACTTCAACATGGGCGCGATGGAGAACAAGGGCCTGAACATCTTCAACACCAAGTTCGTGCTGGCCAACCCGCGCGTGGCGACCGACATCGACTACGCCGGCATCGAAGCGGTGGTCGGCCACGAATACTTCCACAACTGGACCGGCAACCGCGTGACCTGCCGCGACTGGTTCCAGCTGTCGCTGAAGGAAGGCCTGACCGTGTTCCGCGACCAGGAGTTCAGCGCCGACATGATCGGCACCGACAGCGGCCGCGCCGTCACCCGCATCGACCAGGTGCGCACCTTGCGCCAGGCCCAGTTCCCGGAGGACGCCGGCCCGATGTCGCACCCGGTGCGGCCCGACTCCTTCGTCGAGATCAACAACTTCTACACCGTCACCGTGTATGAAAAGGGCGCCGAAGTGGTGCGCATGTACCAGACCCTGGTGGGCCGCGATGGCTTCCGCAAAGGCATGGACCTGTACTTCAAGCGCCACGACGGCCAGGCCGTCGAATGCGACGACTTCCGCGCCGCCATGGCCGACGCCAACGGCCGCGACCTGCGCCAGTTCGAGCGCTGGTACTCGCAGGCCGGCACGCCCATCGTCACCGCGCGCACGCGCTACGACGCCGTCAAGCGCAACTTCGACATCATCCTCAGCCAGCGCTGCCCGGCCTCCGCCGGCCAGGCCGACAAGCTGCCCTTCCACATCCCGGTGGCGGTCGGCCTGCTGAGCGCCAGCGGCAAGGACCTGCCACTGACGCTGGAAGGCGGCAAGCACGCCAAGGGTGCCACCACGGTGGTGCTGGAATTGACCGAGCAGGAGCAGATCTTCCGCTTCCGCCACGTCGACGAGCGGCCCACGCCATCCATCCTGCGCGACTTCTCGGCGCCGGTGATCCTCGAATACGACTACACCGACGACGAGCTGCTGCACCTGTTCAGCCACGACAGCGACCCGGTCAACCGCTGGGAAGCGGGGCAGCGGCTGGCGATGGAGCGCCTGCTGAAGCTGACCGCGCAAGTGGCGGCCGCCGGCGGCAGCGACGCCGGCCTGAAACTGGACGCCACCTTCATCGACGCCCAGCGCGCCGTGCTGACCGACGAGTCGCTGGACCCGGCCTTCCGCGAACTGGCGCTGATCCTGCCGTCGGAAATCATCATCGCCGAGCAGATGGACGTGGTCGACCCGCAAGCCATCCACGTGGCGCGCCAGTTCATGCGCCGCACCATCGGCGCGGCGCTGAAGAGCGAGCTGCTGGCGCAATACCACGCCAACCAGACGCCCGGCGCCTACAGCCCGGACGCCCTCTCGGCCGGCAAGCGCGCGCTGAAGAACCTGTGCCTGTCCTACCTGATGGTGGCGCCGGACATGGCGGAACTGAAGCTCGCGCAGCAGCAGTTCGAAAAGGCCGGCAACATGACCGACCGCTCCGCCGCGCTGGTCTCGATGATCCACAGCGGCGCCGAAGCGGGCCCGTACCTGAAGGCGTTCTACCAGGACTTCGAAAACGAGGCGCTGGTGATCGACAAATGGTTCGCCATGCAAGCCGCCGCGCCGACCACCAACGTGGCCGCCGTGCGCAAGCTGATGCAGCATCCGGCCTTCACGCTGAAGAACCCGAACCGCGCGCGCAGCTTGATCTTCAACTTCACCAGCGCCAATCCGTCGCAGTTCCACGCGGCGGACGGCAGCGCCTATGAATTCTGGGCCGAATTCGTCATCAAGCTCGACGCGATCAACCCGCAAGTGGCGGCGCGCCTGGCGCGCGGCATGGACCGCTGGCGCCGATACGCGCCGGCGCTGCAGGCCAAGATGAAAAAGGCACTGGAAAAAGTCGCCGGCCGCGCCAAGCTGTCGAACGACGTGCTGGAAGTGGTCACCAAGGCGCTGGCCAATTAAGCATAACGATTTATACGATTTATATTCAACGCAAGGGAAACCATGAAACGCATCAGCCTCACACAATACCTGGTGGAAGAACAGCGCCAGAACAACTCGATCCCGGCCGAACTGCGCCTGCTGATCGAAGTGGTCGCGCGCGCCTGCAAAACCATCAGCCACTCGGTAGGCAAAGGCGCGCTGGGTGAAGTGCTCGGCACCGCCGACACCGAAAACATCCAGGGCGAAGTGCAGAAAAAGCTGGACATCATCTCCAACGAAATCCTGCTGGAAGCGAACGAATGGGGCGGCCACCTGGCGGCGATGGCGTCGGAAGAGATGGAATCGATCCACCCGATCCCGAACCGCTATCCAAAAGGCGAATACATGCTGCTGTTCGACCCACTGGACGGCTCGTCGAACATCGACGTCAACGTCTCCATCGGCACCATCTTCTCGGTGCTGAAGGCGCCGGAAGGCATGGGCCAGCCGACCGAGGCCGACTTCATGCAAGCCGGCACCAAGCAAGTGGCGGCAGGCTACGCCGTGTACGGCCCGCAGACCATGCTGGTGCTCACCACCGGCAACGGCGTCAACTGCTTCACGCTGGACCGCGAGATGGGTTCCTGGGTGCTCACGCAGCGCAACATGCAGATCCCGGCCAAGACCAAGGAATTCGCGATCAACATGTCGAACCAGCGCCACTGGCACGCGCCGGTGCAGCGCTACGTCAGCGAACTGCTGGCCGGCGACACGGGCCCGCGCGGCACCAACTTCAACATGCGCTGGATCGCCTCGATGGTGGCCGACGTGCACCGCATCCTGAACCGCGGCGGCATCTTCATGTACCCGGCCGACACGCGCGACACGTCGATGCCAGGCAAGCTGCGTTTGATGTATGAGGCGAATCCGATGGCCTTCATCGTCGAGCAGGCGGGCGGCGCGGCCACCGACGGCCAGAACCGCATCATGGAGATCCAACCGCACAAGCTGCACCAGCGCGTGCCGGTGTTCCTGGGTTCGCGGGACGAAGTGGCGGTGGTGACGGGCTACCACGCGGGCTGACAAGCTTCAAAACCGCACAAAGCAATGATATTTTTGCAGCATGGCTAAAATTTATCGTGCAGGGACTAGCGTGTAGCAAGAAATATTTGTTAGAATGTGCGACTTCGCCGCTTTAGCTCAGTTGGTAGAGCAGTTCATTCGTAATGAAAAGGTCGCCAGTTCGATTCCGGCAAGCGGCACCAGAACACAGCAGTAAAAAGTATTAAGAAGTCGAAAAACCCGCTTCCTCCCTAGGAGAAGCGGGTTTTTTGTTGTCCTTGAAAATCCGGGGAGTTAACATAAAATCAAGGACGTATACCGACAATTTTGTCGGTATCTCGTTGCTGAGCTCGATTTCGTATACCGACAGAGGGAGGCTCCCATGGCACTCACTGACACCTTTGTTCGATTCGCCAAGGCAAGCAAGCCCGGCGGAGACAAGCACTACGACGGCGGCGGCCTCTACATTCACGTCAAACCGCAGGGCAAGTACTGGCGCCTGGACTACCGATACCTCAACAAGCGCAAGACGATGGCGTTGGGCACCTATCCCGAGGTTGCTCTCGTTAAGGCGCGCAAGCGGCGCGACGACGCGCGCGTGCTGCTGGCCGATGGCATCGATCCGGCCGAGGCCCGCCGCGAGGAGCGCGAGGCGAAGCTGATCGCCGCCAGTCACACCTTCGAATCGGTCGCGCTCAAGTGGCTGGCGATGCAGGCCAAGATGCGCTCCGCCAGCACCCAGGACAAGGTGCTGGCCTGGCTGCAGCACGATGTGTTTCCTCTTATCGGCAAGCGGCCGATCTCCGCGATCAAGCCTCGCGACGTGTTGGCCGTGGCGCAGAAAGTGGAGGCCCGCGAAGCCTTCGATTCTGCCCACCGCATCAAGCAGATGTGCGGACAGATCTTTCGATACGCCGTAGCCCTCGACCTGGTGCAACGGGACGTGACGGCGGATCTGCGTGGCGCACTGGCGGTGATCCCGCGCTCTCACCACGCGGCGCTGACGGAGCCGAAGGACGTGGCGGCACTGATGCGGGCGATCCACGGCTACGACGGCTATCCTGTGGCCAAGGCGGCTTTAAAACTGGCGCCGCTGGTGTTTGTCCGTCCGGGCGAATTGCGGGCCGCAGAATGGGCGGAAATCGATCTAGATGGGGCAGAGTGGCGCATCCCCGCCGCGAAAATGAAAATGCATGTCGAGCACATCGTCCCGTTGGCGCGGCAAGCCGTGGCGATCCTGCGCAAGCTGTATCCGGTAACGGGAGACGGTCGCTACGTCTTCCCAAGCCTGCGCACACCGCATGAGTGCATGAGCGAGAACACCGTCAGCGCGGCGTTGCGCGGCCTTGGATACAGCAAGGAGGAAATGACAGGCCATGGCTTTCGCGCGATGGCCCGCACGATGCTGGATGAAGTGCTGGGAGAGCGCGTCGATCTGATCGAGCACCAGCTGGCGCATGCCGTCAAAGACCCGAACGGACGCGCCTACAACCGCACCAAGCATCTGCCGGCCAGGCGCGAGATGATGCAGCGCTGGGCTGATTACCTCGACAGGCTGCGTGATGATGGTACTCACGTGCAGTAAGCTCACACTGGATCTGACACTAGCTGTCAGATGGGTTAGAGTTCGCTTGGTACCGCTCCGGCCGGATGCGGCTGGAAGATAGGTATAGCTCTTTATAGGAACTTGAAGAAAAGTGGACCAAGACCCAGCGCCATACCAGGCCATGAAACTGCACGGTGCTTCTGCGGAAGAGGTATATCGTAGAGCTCGAGGAGATGGCTATAAGAAGCATGAATGCCTAGCTCTTATAATGGGCATCTATGGCCTCGAACTGGCCAATGCTCGAGAAATTGGGCACCAGATTTATCTGCAGGAGCTACGTCTCTTGAACGCTCCTGGCGTCCAGTGATCGGCCAAAATTCCGTTTGTTCGCCAATATTGTTACCACCACATTGAAGATGACAGATCCAGCCAATTGTCCTGTATGCTCGTCACGCTTGGAACGCTCGATGCATGGAGGTCTGTTTTTGGACCGATGCGCGGCCTGCGAATGGGAGGGGGCCGGCACATACGGTCCGACCTTCCAAGGCATGCCGCGTTCGTCTGTCGGCCGCATTAGCGTTCGATGGGGATACGGAGATATTGCTCCGCATGCCTTGAAGGCCCTTCGTGATGTATCCCCTGCTGCGAGACGCATGAGCCTTGCCCAACTATTGGAAATGATGGCTTGTGGCCGACCGTTTGACCTGGGCGTGATCGCTGAGCAGGTGCGAATGCTGACGTCGCGTCAACTGGAGCAAGCGGGTTTCATCGTCACAAACGAGGCAGAGTCGTAGCCGCCGGTTTCGGTCAGGGGCGAACATATGACAAGCCAACAGGTTTCGTTTTTAGGGATGTACGGATGCGACCACGCGATGAGCAAACAGAAGTGCCAGTAACTAAAAATTCGGAAAACGAAGGCCCTATACCGTCAGCTTGGCGACCAATCCTCAAAAACATCGTTGATGCATTCGTTCGTCACGATTATTGTCTTGCAGAGGGTGTTGTCGGAGTCGCGCCAGTTTCCGAGAAGACCTCGACACAGATTCGCGATTACATTCAAGATTACGGCGCGACACTGATGGCACTTCCAAAAGCCTCGTGGGATACATCGGTGTGTATCTGGATGGAGGATCATTGGGACGCTCTTATTGATCTCTGGACTGTAGAAGAAGGCCCTAGTGACCTGGTGTTGCAGGTTCATGTATCGGAAGCAGCCAGCGAGTATGTCGTGACCGTCTATATGGTCTTCGTGCCCTGATACAGAGGCGATGAAGCGAGAGGCAGAATACGGCGCTAGCCACAACTAGCTTATGGTGAAGGTTCGCATATGGGCGACGAAAGCTGCCGCCCAACCGACAGGCTCCGTCAGATCACGGCAGTCTGGACAATTGACGTTGCTTTACGGTGCGCAGCTTGACCTTAAGTTCGACCCATTCCTGCACCTCGCTTTGAAGCCAAGCCACGGAGCGTGCTGAAATCCTGATCGGCTCGGGGAACTGGCGCTCCTTGATGTTGTTGTACAGCGTGCTTCGGGACATGCCGCATATCCGCAATACTTCCTTCAGTCGGATCAAGCGTATGGTTTCGGGGAGACTGTCGTAGGTTCTCATGTTGTCCTCCAATGATGGTTGTCGCTGTACGATACGATGCGCCGTTGTCCGTGCAAGTGCTAGTCGAAATGAGCACGTGTATCGCGGGCCTTTTCCCATCAGTGTTCAACAAATAAATCGGCGAAAATTTTATGCCGGTGATGCCGACACGGTGCCAGGTGGAGGACAATATGCTTTTCGACGCGAAGGGATCGCCCTTCGCGCAACTTGGCATCGTGCCAGGCGTAGCGCTCGTCACGCGCCCTTAGTCCCCACATTTGTTTTTAGATTGGCTTCGCCTTTGAGCGAGCCCGCGATCAGCCTGGATAGGCTGCATCCATATTGCGCATCCTTCCCTTGAGGGAGCTGCGCGTCACATCGTGCGCATTCACGCACCGTCCCCACCTCACGCGGCGATCTGCCGCCGCGTGCATGTCGATACGCCGCCCTAGTCCGCGGCGCAAGCCGCGCGTCGTTACTGGCGGCCTGCTGCCAGTGACGACGCGCTAGCAACCAAGCGCTATATGGGCTCCGCCGCTGTTTTCTCAGTGACGCGGGCCAGTGATAGCGGATCTACCGCCATCAGCGCAGCAGAACGCTGCTTGCCAACTATGCCCCTCGTGGGCCGACAACGTGTGCGAGGCACACCCCATGGACCCTGGGTAACTGGTCCCACCGCGATCAGGTTTCTACAAGGAGCGGATCGCGGCGCCATACGCGCATGCGGCGCGGGCAAGCAGTGAACATACCGCATACACGGGAGTGGTGTCCCGAGGCCTTTACAAACCGTCCTTGCTGCGGCAAGCGCGGAGGCCAGAAACACTTACCTGACTCGATCACACCAAGTTTGATTTTAGGAGCATGCGATGCGCGACTTGAACTATCAACTCAAGCAGCTGTGCGACCGCAATCGCGATGGCAGTCATGCCACGCAGGCCGACCGCGCGCGGATCCTCTCGCACGTGGCCAACCAGCTGAACGATCTGGGATATCGCCATATGAATGCTGACAGTCTGCGCCCCAAGCATGTGGACGCGCTGGTGCAGCAGTGGAAGGCCGATGGCGTCAGCGCCGGCACGATGAAGAACCGCATGAGCGCCATGCGATGGTGGGCGCAGAAGATCGGCAAGGACAACATCATCGCGCGTGACAACGGCAGCTACGACATCGATAAACGCACCTTTGTCACCAATATCTCCAAGGCCAAGGTGCTTGATGATGCGCGCCTGGCGAAGATCACGGATGCCTACACGGCGATGTCGCTGCAGCTGCAAGCGGCGTTTGGTTTAAGGCGCGAGGAGAGCATCAAGATCGTGCCCGCGTGGGCCGATGGCGGCGATCGGCTGAGGCTCAAGGACTCATGGACCAAGGGCGGAAAATATCGTGAGATCGCTATCCGCACGCCCGAGCAGCGCGAAGTTCTCAACGAGGCCAAGCGGCTTACCGTTGGCGGCAGCCTTATCCCCAAGCACGTGCAATATCGCGATCAGCAGCAACGCTTCCGCGCTCAGTGCGATAAGGCGGGCATTCACGGGGTGCATGGTCTACGCCACCATTATGCGCAGTTACGCTACCACCAGCTCACCGGCTGGCAGTGCCCAGCGCGCGGTGGCCCTCGTTCATCTCACCTAAGTCCCGCGCAGCGGGAGCGCGATCTCTCGGCGCGGCTCTTATTGTCCGAAGAAATGGGCCACGGTCGAGAGCAAATCACTGCCGTCTATCTCGGCCGCTAGGGTAGGTGATTCTGTGCAGAATTAGCCGGTGACAATGAGTGAATTTTTCACAAGCGCAACATGTTGGTGTCGGAATTCTGGCACCGTGTAATTACAGAACCAAGACGGCACGGCTTCAGGATTACGTGCTTGAAGTCCCAGCCGTCCGTGATACTACGCAGCCCGCTCTGACCCGGCCTCGTTGACTAGGATATCTGGTTGCGTCCTAAGCCCGCGCCGCTATTCCGCAAATCCTAACTGGAGAGTGTCAGCCGGCCCTGTGGCGCGGAGGGGCGGCTGGTGGCGAGGAGTTACGCTTTGCCGATGACTACCAGCTTGCGGTTGGCGAATTCCTTTAGTCCGGATTCGCCCAGCTCACGACCGTAACCGGAGCGCTTTATGCCGCCGAACGGCAGTTCCGGACGCGAGGTGGTTGCGGTATTGATGAACACCATACCGGTTTCGATGCGCGAGGCTAGTGCGCGCGCACGCGCGATGTTGGTCGAGAAGATCGAGCCACCCAGGCCGAATAACGAGTCGTTTGCCAGCGCGACAACCTCGTCATCGCTGTCAACCACAAAAATCTGCGCGACCGGACCGAAGAACTCCTCGTAGTACGCCGGGTTGTCCTTGGTGATGCCGGCCAGGACGGTGGGCTCGTAAAAGTAGCCGGTGCGTGCGGCGCGCTTGCCACCGGTCAGTAATTGCGCACCATGCTGCAGCGCTTGTTCGACCTGTTTTGCCAGACCTTCGAGCGCCTCCGGCGACGACAATGGCCCGAGCAGCGTCTCCGGGGCCATGGGATCGCCCATCGGCGCGCTTTGCATGCCGGCGACAAAGGCCGCCACGAAGGCGTCTGCGACGTCGCGCTGGACGATGAAGCGCTTGGCAGCCGTGCACATCTGGCCGGCGTTGATCAGGCGCGACATCACGCCCTGTTGCACCGCCTTAGCAAGATCGGCGTCGTCCAGCACCACGAAGACGTCGCTGCCGCCCAGTTCCAGCGTGGATTTTTTCAACATCTCGGAAGCGCGCGCGCCGACCTTGCTGCCGGCGCCCTCCGAGCCGGTCAACGCGACGCCCTGGATGCGATCGTCCCCGATCAGCGCGGCGATCCTGGTAGACGATACGAACAGATTGGTGGCGGCCCCCGCCGGCGCGCCGGCCTGCATCACCAAGCGCTCAAACAGGGCGGCGCATTGCGGCACGATGCTGGCGTGCTTGAACATCACAGGGTTTCCCAGCGCAAGAGCCGGCGCCACAACGCGCGTCAGCTGGTAGATCGGAAAATTCCATGGCTCGACCGCCAGCAGCACGCCAATCGGATGGCATTCGACCCAACCTTCGCCAACGTCGGTCTGCACCAATTGCGGCATGAGCAGCTCGGCGGCATTGTTGGCGTAGTAATGGGCGATCCAGGCACACAGATCGACCTCCATCTGCCCCTGGGCGACCGGCTTGCCCATTTCCAGCGCCATTGTTTGCGCTAGACTGTCGCGGTTCTCGGTGAGTATCTCCGACAGCCTGGCCAGCACCGCCAGCCGCGGCGCGATGTTGCCCTGTGACCAGCTGGAATGGTAGAGCGCGTCGGCGGTTGCCAGCGCGGTGTCGACTTCGGCTGCCGTGTGTTCGGCAAAGGTTTGGATCGTTTGCTCGGTGAACGGGTTAAGTGTTCTGTATGCCATGGTTGCTCCGTGGGTGAACGATGGCCGCAAAGCGCGGCCATCGGGTCGAACAGTGAAGAAGATGCCGCGCCGGTGCTGTTAGCCCAGCATGCCCAGGTATAGCGGCGGCGTGGCCGTCAGGCCGACGTGGACGTTGCGGGTCACGTCGTCGGCCAGAACTTCGGCTTGCCCGTCCTCCAGCGCGGCCAGCGTCATCCGCGCCACGTCGTCAGGGGAGGCTTTGGCGCCCGGCACGCCGCGTGCCATGTCGGTGTCCATGAAGGCGACATGCAGCGACAGCACCGCAGTCCCTTGCGCCGCCAATTCCTGGCGCATCGCATTGCTCAAGGCCCATGCGGCCGATTTTGAGGCGCTGTATGTGCCGGTGACCCCCGGCAGCGTGGCCCAGCTCAGCGCCGAGATCACGTTGACGATGGCGCTTTCGCCGCTGACGGCCAGCGTCGGTGCGAACGCCTGCACCATGCGCAGCGGGCCGATCGCGTTGACCTCGAACTGCTGGCGCAGCGCGTCGATGGCGCCGGCATCCAGCACCGGGCCGGAGCCTCCGATGCCGGCGTTGTTGATCAACAGCGTCACGTCGCCCAGTTGCCGGGCTAGTGCTGCGATCTGCTCCGGGCGGGTGACGTCCAGTTGCACCGGCACTACGCCGGGTACAGTGATGTCCGATGGGGTGCGAGCGGCGGCGTAGACCTTAGTGGCGCCGGCGGCCTGCAGCGCGCGCACGAAGGCTGCGCCCAGTCCGCGATTGGCGCCGGTGACCAGCGCGATGGAACCTTGGATTTTCATAGGATGACTTGCTCGATAGTTGGGTTCAGGAACGCGATGCCAGATGCAGCATCACGTAGTGTTCGTAGTGGCCGACACCGTTTTTGACGATCGGGTCCTGCGACGTGAACGATGCGATGTCCTCATCGTCGGCAATCTGGTACAACGACACGCCGTAGCCGCCAGTGTCTTCGATCACCGGACCGTGGGCGACGATCACGTTTTTCGCCAGCAGGCCGTTAAGAAACTCGCCGTGCTGTTTCATCCACGTCAGCTCGTCGGTCGACATGGTGGTGAGAAAGTCCGCGCGTGGCGGGATGAATTTGCAGAGGTAGTATTTCATTTTCTAGCCTTGTCGTTTACTTGCAATTGTTTGTTTCCTTCGCCGACGTAACGCCCCATATTGCTTTCCACCTCTTCTAGCCCAACTTCCTGGTACAGCTTGCCGAACACGGGCAGGCGTTGCTGCAAGCCCGGCCACGCCAGCGATTTGGTGAACGCCGAATACGAGGCCATTCGTTCGGCTTCCTTGGGAAACACCATCTCGTTGATGCGCTGCTTAGTGGTCACCAGCGCAGTCTTGTCGAATGACGCCAGCCGATCGGCCAGCCGGTCCACGAAGCCGTCGAGCTGGGCGTCCGGTAGCGCGCGGGTGACCCAGCCGTATTTCTCGGCAAGCTCGGCGCTGTAGTCGTCGCTGCTCAGGAACGCTTCAAGCGCCCGGTCACGGCCCGCGAGCTGGGCCAGCATGTCAGTGCCGCCGCCGCCGGGGAACAGGCCAATGCCCACTTCCGGCTGGTCGAAGATGGCCTTTTCCTTGCTGGCGTAACGCAGGTCGAACGCCAGCGCCAGTTCGTTGCCGCCACCCTGCGTGCGTCCTCGTATCGATGCGATGCTGACAAACGGCGCGTTCGACAGGTTGGTGATCAGCTCCACCCAGAGCGGACGGTTGCCGGCACCATGCTGGCCGAGGAAGGCGGGGAACTGGTTGGTGTCGAAGTGGTTGTAGAAGTAGCCTTTGGTGTCGCTGACGAAGATCACCACCTTGACCTGCTCGTCTTTGCTGAGGGACTTTACCGCTTCATTCAGGCCGGCGATGGTGTCGGGAACAATGAAGTTGATCGGGGCGTTGGAGAAATGCACCTTGGCGATCGCCGCCGAAAGGCGCTCCATGCGAATGGTGCTTTGGGCTGTGGTTTGCGCAGCTTTTGGACTCTCGGCCGGTGCTGTCTGTTGCGCTTGCGCGCCATTGAACGACAGCATGCCCGATACCACGGCGGCGACCATCAATTTGATTGGTTTCATAAGCACTTTCTGTGGAGGTCTGGGGGCGCTCACGCAGCAGCCTGGCCGGCGGCGAGGCGTTTGCCGGCTTCGGTGGCCAGGGTCAGCACCGCGCTGGCCGGACGCATCATGACCATGAAATCGGTGATCTTGCCGTCTTGGTTGAACTCCACCAAGTCGACGCCGAACACGGTGTCTTGGCCGACGCGCGCACTGAATTCCAGCACATAGCCGGTGGCGCTGCCGAAGTGGCGCAGGTAGGTAAAGTCCTGCATCACGGCGAACACCGCGCGCAGGATGGCGACCATGGTGTCCTTGCCATGATAAGCATCAATCGACGCCGGGTTGCGGAACACCACGTCGTCCGTCAGCCGGGCCGGCAGGCTGTTCCAGTCGGACGCCGCAACGATGCGGTGCCACTCGGCCAGCCCATTCTGCGCTGCCATGTGCGGGATGCCGGTCCGGAAGTCGGGCGCAGTATGCGGTTTCAGTTCACTCATTTCAATCTCCGATAGGGAAGTAGGCGCGCCGGTTGCTGCGGGGCGGCCGCTGCCGGCGCATGGCGTGGCTTTTACGCCGCGGTCTTGACGCTCTTGATGATCGAACCCTCGAACATTTTCGGCGCGTAGGTCTGCAGGAATACGATCATTCCGGTCATCTTGCCCACCGGGTTGCTAAACTTCGGCTCCCTGGTCTCGATGATCTTGCCGATGGTGCTGATGACCGCATCAGGCGCTTCGGCATCGTCAATGCCTTTCTGGGTGGCGGCGCGCACCTGTTTGCGATAGCTGTCGTAATCGGCGATATTGCCGCCGGTCGACGACACGGCGTTGTCACCGAGGCTGGTCTTGAACCATACCGGTTCCACCACGCTGACCTTGATGTTGAAGTCGTTCAGCTCGAAACGCAGCGCCTTGAAATAGCCCTCGACGGCGTGCTTCGAGGCCGAGTAATACGACAGGTTTGGCGGGCCGATCAGGCCGACAATCGAGCTGAGCGTGATGATCTGGCCGCTTTTCTGCTTGCGGAAATACGGCAGCAGGGCATTGGTCACCTTGACGGTGCCCCAGAAATTGGTCTCGAACTGCTGGCGGCCCACCTCTATCGGTGTTTCTTCGGCGATACCCGTCACCATGTAACCGGCGTTGTTGACCAGGACGTCCAGGTGGCGGATGTGGGTAAACAACTCCTTGGTGAACGACGCGATGGAGGTGTCATCGTCGAGGTCCAGGCGTAGCAGCTTAAACGGCAGGCCGCGCGCATATTTTTCCGGCTGGCGCGAGGTGCCAATCACGGTATAGCCTTCTAGATGGAGTTTGGTGGCGAGCATCAAGCCGAAACCGGACGATGCGCCGGTGATCAAGACAGTTTTTTTCATGGTGGTACCCCGTAGTGGAAAGGTGATCGATGACGTCGGGGCGCACATCATTTGTTTGCGCTCCCAACCATTGCCATCACTTTGCCTGCAAGTCACGCCACTATCACTAGCGGAACGCGCCAATGTAATGGCGTAATGCGCCAATCACACGCCACCCCATATTGGCGCGTTATGCGGTTGCGATGGCATGATTGGCGCGCTACACTCGACCGATGAAGACGAACAAACTCTCCCCAACGGGTGGCCGCCAGGTCCGCGCACTCGACTATGCAATCTGGCCGGGCTGGCGTCTGCTGATGCAGGACGCGGGGATCGCCGCATCGCCTGTGCTGCGCCGCGCGCAGCTTCCGGGCGACCTGTTCGCACGCCAGAACGTGCGGTTGGACCCGGACAGTTTCTTCAGGCTGTGGTTGGCAATCGACGCCGAGGCCGCCTACATCGACGCTGAACTGCCGGCGGCGTTGCAGATCGCCAAGGTGATGTCGTCGGACTGGTTCGATCCCGAACTCTTTGCCGCCCTGTGCAGTGCCAACCTGGCCGGCGCGCTTGAGCGGATCGCCAAATATGTCAAGCTGATCGCGCCGATGATCATCCGGATCGAGCGGGCGGCCGCGCACACCACGGTCAGTATCGATTTCATGGACCACACTTTGCCGCCGCCGCAAGTCTTCCTGGCGTTCAAAGTGGTATTTTTCGTGCAACTGGCGCGCTTGGCGACGCGCAGCGTCGTCCAGCCGTTGCGCGTCAGCTGGCCGCTCGCTGCCGATGACTCACCATTCGCGGCGATGGCCTACCAACAGTATTTTGGGGGGGGCGTCACGGATAACCAGCTGGCTACGCTGGTGCTGGCCAATGAGGACATGGATCGGCCGTTTCTGACAGAAAACCACAAAATGTGGTTATTCTTCGAGCCCTCGTTGCGTCAGCGACTTGCTGATCTGGACAAGACGGCCGGCATGGTCGAAAGGGTGCGCAGCACGCTGCTGGAGGGGCTGCCGGCTGGTGATGTCTCGATGCAATCGGTCAGCCGCAAGCTGGCCGTTAGCATGCGCACGCTTCAGCGCCGGCTTCAGGATGAGGGAACCTCGTTCCAGCAAACTCTTGACGCGCTGCGTGAGTCTCTTGCGAATCACTATCTGCGTCATACCGAGATGTCGAGCGCTGAAATTTCGTTTTTGCTGGGGTTTGAGGACTCTAACTCTTTTGCAAGGGCGTTCCAATCCTGGACTGGCAAGACACCGCAAACTGCACGCCAACAAGCTGATGTTACCGTGTGAGTGAAAGCTGTCTTCCTGCAAGGCGGCTTACCGGAAAAGGCATTCCTCCCGATAGTCCGGTTAGGGGGCGGGAACAGACGTTAGTTAGTCTCATAGGTTCTCTGCAGCATTGAAAGAAGAGGAATTTTTTAGCGACAAGTTCCATAGGGAAAAATGTGGAGTCCTACTGTTTCTGATTTACATTTTGTCGGTACTTTTGTCGGTGCTTTTTTTATGCCAATTTGCAATACGCATTGTACCTAAAGGTCGTATTCAAAATTCGATTCCGGCAAGCGCACCAGAACACAGCAGTAAAAAGTATCAAGAAGTCGAAAAAACCGCTTCCTCCCCAGGAGAAGCGGGTTTTTTTGTTGTGCTTGAAAATGGCCCGCACGATGCTGGATGAAGTGCTGGGAGAGCTGATCTCTTGTTCAAAGTTTAGGCCAACGGAAAAGGGGTACGGCTGTTCAAAGCCGGAATCCTGGAAAACACCTCAGCCATGAAGTCCATAAACACGATCGCCCTCGTGGGGAGCAGTCTGTTTGCCACGTAGACGATCTGCACCGGGACTGGTGGAACAGCATGGTCGGCCAGGATGAACTGCAACTGACCGCTGTTCAGTCCATCCTCAAACAGCCACGCAGGGCCATGTCCTATGCCCAAACCCGCCGCGACCGTAGTGCTCACAGCATCGGGAGAGTTCACTCTCAGCCTGCCTGAGACCGGAATTTCAGTATCCCGGAACCGCCAGGTCGCCCCGGACGAGAGCAAGGTATAAATGACACAGTCGTGGTCACGCAGGTCTTCCGGCGTCCGCGGGATTCCGCGTTTGGCGAGGTAGTCCTTGCTGGCCACGAAGACGCGGTCATACCATCCAAGTGGCCGCGCGCGCAAAGCACTGTCTTCCAGATGTCCGATGCGAATGGCGAGTTCGGTACCTTCGTTGACCAGGTCTACGTAGCGATCGTTAAGCTGCAGGTCCAACGTCAATTGCGGATAGCGCTGCAGGAAAGCCGGCACATGTGGCAGTACGAACGCGCGCGCGAGCGCTGTCGGGCAGGCGACGCGCAAGAGCCCCGATGGCTCGATGTTATTCCTGAACGACGATTCGGATTCATCGACCGCATCCAGGATTCGCCGGATGTCCACATAGTAGCGTTCCCCCTCCGGCGTCAAAGACAACTTGCGAGTTGACCGGTGCAGCAGACGGGTCTGCAAATGATTTTCCAGCGCAGCCACATAGCGACTCACATTGGGCTGTCCCAGGCCCAAGTCGCGCCCTGCAGCGGAAAAGCTTCCGGTTTCTACCGCGCGGGCGAAGCATGTCATCAAAAGAAATCGGTCCATGCGATCACCATTATTTATGCAAATTAAGCATGGATTATATGTGAAATTATAGTCTTATCTATTTTTGAGTATAAGTGCATGATTCTCTTCATCGACCAAGTCGGTCGTCATTTACAGGAGAAATCAATGTCGCGCTTACAAGGAAAACGTACTCTCATCACTGGCGGTACCAGCGGTATCGGGCTGGAAACCGCGAAGCAATTTCTGGCCGAGGGTGCCCGCGTCATCGTCACGGGCGTTAATCCCGAGTCGATCGCAAAAGCTAAAGCCATACTGGGACCAGACGTACCGGTGCTGCGCGCCGACTCGGCCAGCGTTGCTGCGCAAAAGGAATTGGCACGAGCCGTCAAGGATCACTACGGCCAACTGGACGTCGCCTTCCTCAATGCCGGCGTATCGGTCTGGCAGCCCATCGAAGCATGGACGGAAGAGATGTTTGACCGCTCTTTCGACACTAACGTAAAGGGTCCCTACTTCCTGCTGCAGGCCCTGCTCCCGGTGTTCGCGAATCCTGCTTCTGTGGTGCTGACCACCTCCGTCAGCGCGCATGCCGGCGCAGACCGTTCGTCAGTATATGCGGCCACGAAGGCGGCATTCCTGAATATGTCGAAGACCCTTTCGACTGAATTGCTGGCACGCGGCATCCGTGTCAACGCAATCAGCCCGGGGCCAGTGGATACGCCCCTCTACGACAAGCTCGGAATCCCCGACGCGTATCGCGAGCAGGTTAACAAGGAAATCGCGGCGAGCATTCCACTGGGCCGTTTCGGCACCTCCGACGAGGTTGCCAAAGCGGTCATCTACCTGGCTTCGGACGAGTCGCGTTGGACGGTGGGCTCTGAAATCGTGGTTGACGGCGGCCGTCTGCTGAACGGCTAAGCGATACCTCTCAGCATAAGAGAGGAAACAGTGCGCAGACTTGTTGTGCTCTGTTTCCTTTTCATTAACCCACCGAACGTGATATCAACATGACTACTCTTACCCTGATTAGCCACCCGCTCTGTCCATTTGTTCAACGCGCAGCAATCGTACTTCTTGAAAAAGGCGTGGAGTTTGATCGGATAAACGTAGATTTGTCCGCGAAGCCAGACTGGTTCCTGGCGCTTTCACCGACGGGCAAGGTACCACTGCTTAAGGTGAGCCAGGGCAATTCTGAAGACGCGATTCTGTTTGAAAGCGCCGTCATCTGTGAATACCTCAACGAAACACACGAGAAAACGCCGATGTATCCTGTCGATGCACTGTCGCGTGCGCGGCACCGCGCATGGATTGAGTTCGCCGTTCAGACTTACGCTGAAGGTTGGCAGTTCCTTCACGCACGGGATTCTGCAACCGCTGATAGCAAGCGTGCGTCATTTCGTGAACGGTTGAGTAAGTTGGAGTCCGAAATAGGTAAAGGTCCGTTTTTTTCGGGAAGTACTTTTGGAATGGTTGATGCAACGTACGCCCCGCTTTTTCGTTACTTCGGATTCGTGGATGCGTTAGTTGGGCAGCAGGTGTTCGAAGGTCTTCCACGTATTTCAGCATGGCGTACGGCGCTTGCTGAGCGACCTAGCGTTAAGGCTGCTGTCGTGGATGATTATGCCAGTCGCTTCCTGATACATCTTCGTGATCAAGGTGCGCTCTTGGCTCAAGCCTGACTCTCTTTATTGTTACTCTTGCGGGTTTGATGTTGGGCCAGGATTATTCTATAAGAGCACCAAATTAAGAAGGGAAAACTCATGAGCAAACACAATGCAGTATGCAGTTGCGGCCAACTGAATCTGAGCGCAGCTAACGATCCGGTGCGCGTGTCACTTTGTCATTGCCAAGCGTGCAAGAAGCGCACAGGTAGCGCATTCGGCTATCAAGCACGATTTGCTCGCGAAAGTATCACCATCACTGGAACTCAAACTAAGTATGTTCGTACAGGTGACTCAGGCGGCACCGTAACATTCAGTTTTTGTCCACAGTGCGGAGCGACAGTTTTTTACGAAATCGCTAGCCTGCCCGATATTATTGCTGTTCCTGTGGGCGCATTTGCCGATGAAGAATTCGCTACGCCGTCAGTGTCGATATTCACCAATAATAAGCATCCATGGGTAGAATTGCCGGATACGGTTCAATGTCTAGCTTGATATCAAAGAGTGACCACGGAATTCGAAAAGAATAATAAGCTACGTTGCTATTGGACTATGCCTCGCGCACTAGAACACAGTATCAACAAGTCGAAAAACCCGCTTCCTCCCTGGAAGAAGCGGGTTTTTGTTGTCCTGCAAAGTTCGGAAAGTCGTCACGTCAGCGCTGCCGACAGGTGCGCCACCAACGCCCTTACCTTGGCGGAATGCTTGCGTTCGGGCGGGCTCACAAGATGGATCGGGGTGCGCGGCGACTCCCAATCGGGCATGAGTCGCACAACTTCCCCGCTCGCCAACTCGCTGTCCAACAGCCAGGTGGGCAGGTAGCCGATTCCCATGCCCATCGCCACGGACGCGCGTAGCACCTCGCTGCTGTTGGTCTGCATATGTCCCTCGACCCGGACACTCTTGACGGTTCCCTCCGTCTCCGATGCGCCCGCGCCAGCCGTAAACACCCATAAATTGCTGTTGGCCATCTCCGTGTAGACAATGCACTCGTGCGCCACCAGGTCTTCCGGAGTGAGGGGAGGGCGAACGCCCTTGGGAAGCGCACGCAGGTAGTCGCGGTGGGCGAGCAGCATGCGATCCGATGTGCCGACGCGCTTGGCGATCAGCCCGCTGTCCGGCAGGTCGCCGATCCGCACCGACACATCGATCCCCTGTTCGACCAGGTCGATGAGTCCATCATGCAGGCGCAGGTCGATTTTGACGTCGGGGTGTGCCGCCATGAACGACTTCAGCAGGGGCATCAGCTTCCGACGGCCAAAAGCCACCGAGGCGGCCACCCGTATCCAGCCGCGCAGCTGCCCCGCGCCGTTGACGAGGCTAGACTCGGCCTCGGCAATTTCGGCGACCAGCCTGCGCGCCTGTTCGAAATAGCGGCCGCCTTCTTCGGTCAGGGCAAGCGAGCGCGTCGTGCGGACGAGCAGCTTCGCCCCCAGTTCCTTCTCCAAGGCGGCCACCTGCTTGCTGATGGCGCTTTGGGTGGCGCGAAATTCGTCGGCCACGGCGGAAAAGCTGCCGGACTCGACCACTCTCACAAACGTTCGCATTGCCGACAGCTTGTCCATGCTCGCCTTATATATTCCATTTGGTACTAAATGATAGTGCGGAAACCCATCTATATCAACCAAAGAGAATCAGTCAAAGTAGAGCCATCGATCAAGTAAGCCCAATCGTCTCTCAACCACTACCAGGAGATTTCCATGACCACCATCAACGTTCCGACCCGCGAAGAAGTCAGCCCAGCCAACCAAGCGATCTTTGACAACCTCAAAAAAGGCTTCGGCATGGTGCCTAACCTGTTCGCCACCTTGGCGCACTCGGAGAACGCCCTCGCCACGTACATGGCGTTTCAAGGCGCCAAGAGCAGCATCACCGGCAAGGCGCGCGAGGTCGTCAATCTCGTCGTCAGCCAGGTGAACGAATGCGAATATTGCCTGGCCGCGCACACCATGGTCGGCAAAATGAGCGGCTTCACCGATGCGCAAATCATCGAGATCCGCCGTGGCCACGCCAGCTTCGACGCCAAGCTCGACGCGCTCGCCCGCTTGACCAAAGGCATCACGCATAGCCGCGGCCATGTCGATCACGGCTTGGTCGAGGCGTTCTTCGCCGCCGGCTGGACCAAGGAAAACCTGGTGGACACCATCGTCGCCATCGGCGACAAGACCGTGACCAATTACCTGCATTCGACCACGCAGATACCGGTCGACTTTCCCGCTGCCCCGCGGCTGGCTTGATTGAACACGCCAATTCCACATTTCATTTCACTTCGAGAGGCACCACCGATGAATTCCCTTTATGACCCACTAGCATTGGGCGATCTGCAACTGAAGAACCGCGTCTTCATGGCGCCACTGACACGTAACCGGGCTCAACCGGATGGCGTGCCGGGGATGTGGACGGCGACGTACTACAGCCAGCGCGCATCGGCCGGTTTGATCGTGTCGGAAGCGACGCAAATCTCCGCGATGGGGACGGGCTATGTCAATACGCCGGGCATTTATACGGCCGAGCACATTGCGGGATGGCGTCAGGTTACGCAGGCGGTTCATGAAGCGGGTGGACGCATCTTTCTTCAGCTCTGGCATGTTGGCCGCATCTCCCATACCAGCCTGCTTCCGGACAACGCGTCGCCATTGGCCCCCTCGGCGATCACGGCCAAGAGCCAGACCGTGGTTGCGACGGGTTTTGTGGACGTGTCCGAGCCGAGGGCGATGACGCTGGCGGATATTCGCCATACCGTCGAGGAGTACCGCCAGGCGGCGGTCAACGCCAAGGAGGCGGGCTTCGACGGGGTCGAGATCCACGCCGCCAACGGCTACTTGATCGATCAGTTCCTTCAGTCGAAGTCGAACGTGCGTACAGACGACTACGGCGGTGCCGCGTCGAACCGGGTGCGTTTTCTCCGCGAAGTTGTCGAGGCCGTGCTCGGCGTCTGGGAGCCGAGCCGCATCGGCGTGCGCATTTCCCCCGGCGGCACGTTCAACGATATGGCCGACGCCAACCCGACGGAGACGTTTTCCCACGTCGTTGATGTTCTCAATGAGCTGCGTGTCGGCTACTTGCATGTGGTGGAAGCCTCGCCTGGGCAGGTGCCCGCGAGCGAGGGCTTGCCCGAACTGTTCGACCAAATGCGCGCGATGTGGAACGGCGTCTACATCGTCAATGGCGGATACGACGCCGCGCGCGGAGAGCAGGCCGTCTCCAGCGACCGCGCCGACGCCGTGGCCTACGGACGCCTGTTCCTCGCCAATCCGGATTTGCCGAAGCGCCTGCGACACGGCGGACCGCTGAATGCAGCTGATCCATCGAGCTTCTACGGCGGCACCGAACGCGGCTATATCGACTATCCGACGTGGGGCGAAGACGTTTGAACGGAAGGCTGATGTCGAACCGACGTCCCTGCCAGTGATTCTAACGACCGCGCCAGAGCGCAAAACGGCAGCGATCCAAGCGGCGACGCCGGATCATCGGGTGTCCGGCGTTCCGGTGATACCGATCTCTGCGATGTTGCACGTTCCGCCAATGGGCACGTCGAGGCTTAACCGTAGGCGTCGTGCTGTCACGGCTTGAACGGCGAAGGCCAAGCGGTCGGCCGTCGCCGTTGCATCCGCCAAAGGCCGCCAGACGCCGCCGACGTCCTGAGCCTCCGCCTTGATGTCGCAGCGGGCTCCCGGAGCGAAGCGGATGCTCACCCGATGGTAATTCAGGATACGTTCCGGGTCGACGATGATCCATGGCTGGCGGTCGTTCGCTGCAGGCGCCCACCACGAATCGACGTTGCCGTCGTTGACCAGCGATGATGCATGGCCGGGAGTACTCGAACTGGCAAACGTCGGATTCTTTAGACCGAATTCCTGTTCGGGTCCTTCAGCCATCTTGCGCGCTTCGTACGGCCGGTCCGCTGTCACTGGAGTGACGCCTTCCATGAACTGCGGACCATCCACAGTCTCTACTGTCAGCACGCCGTCGGCTATGCCAAGTGACGTCGCGCGTATATGCGTTACGCCGCGGTGCCAGCTACGCATGGCTATGGCCGCCTGTCCATCGTGGATGGGGATGTCGCCATCCGGCGTGAAGGCGATGCTGCGCCCCGTCGGCAGCTCACCCGGTCCCGCTTCAAGTGTCAGACGCACAGGCGGGCTGTTACTGAGAGGGTGGCCGTCCGCATCAACCACCGTCACGACCAGTTGAACATCGTCGGTACCGTCCGCATGGCGGATGACGGGGCTGCTGGCCGTCACGCGCAACGCGGCTGGCTTGCCTGGTTGCGGCCATGCGGGGGGCGCAATGCCGCGGTATGCGTTGCGATACCAGTACCAACTGCGCTTGGGCAGCCGGGCATAATCGACGAGGCCCATCGAACCGAAGCGGCGTCCCGCGATGGTGCCATGGTCGAACCCAGCCCAGATGGCTTCGCCCGAGCGCCATGAGAGGTGCCAGGTTGACGGTTGTCCGGCCGTCGCGCCCGGCGTGTGTTCGATGTCGCCCCAGCCAGGGTCGTACTCGCCTGGCCGGTCTGCGATAGTCGAGCCGTATTCGGCTACGAAGCTCGGGATGCCAGGATTGGGAAACAGGATCGCGCCATCGCCGTTATAGCCCGCGATATCGCCGATGTGGTCAATGTCGCCCCGCTGCGCGCCATCGACGGCGGCGGGGCGGGTCGGATCCAGGTGGTGAGACAGGGCGACCTCTTCGGTCAGCAAGTTGCGCACGCCCGGCATGGAATCTTCCGCCGTGAAGAACACTTCGTTGTCCATGCCCCAGGCAATGATCGACGGATGGTTGCGGTGGATTCGGATCATCTCGGTCAGTTGCTGCTTTACGCTGTCATCAAAGGCAGCCTGCAGCTTGGGATCGGATGGATATGCCGGGGCTCCCCAAGGACTGTGGAAACCGGCCGTGCCCCAGAATGGCACTTCCGACAGGTACATCATGCCGATGCGGTCAGTCGCCTCCGCGAAATGAGGATCATGTGGATAGTGCGAACCGCGGATGAAATCAAGACCCGCGTCCTTCATCCACTGGACGTCGCGGTCGATGGCGGTATTGGTGACAGCGTCTCCCCATCCTGCCTGGTCCTGATGGACGTTAGCGCCACGAAAATAGCGGTGTTGGCCGTTGAGGAAAAAGCCCTTGTCAGCCGTCCATTCTATGGTGCGGAAACCGAATTCGGTTTCGAAGCAGTCGCGCTGGCGTCCCCCCACATTTAACGTGGTAATGGCATTGTACAAAGTGGGCGTTTCAGGACTCCACAGGTTCAGCTGTTGCAGGCGGGCCGATTCCTGTGAGACTTCAATTGTCTGTCCCGGTGCTACCTGGACGGCGGCGTCGGGCAGCACAGCGATGGTCGCGCCGTCACGGTTGGTTATGCGCGTCTTGACCCGGACCTTCACTGGCCGCAGGCCATCATTACGTACCTCTGTTGCGACGCGCACGGCGCCGCTGCGTCCCTCCAGATGAGGTGTCGTGATGGTCGTTCCTGTCCAGGGCACATGGACGTCATCAGTCGACACGAGCCACATGTCGCGGTAAATCCCGCCGCTGAAAATGTGCTCGCCCGCTCGTGGGGCGAGCGTCGGGTCCCAGACATTGTCGACGCGGACGGCGACCACGTTGCGGCCTGGATGCAGCGCGCGCGTCATATCCACCGGAAAGCCAGTATAACCGCCGCGGTGGCGTGCGATCCTGAGACCATTTACATACACCTCGGCCGTCTGGAATGCCCCTTCGAATTCGAGCATCCAGCGACGTTTGGAGGGGCCGGCCGGCAGAACGAGGTCCTTGCGATACCAGCCATAGCCGACATACGCCTCAGGCGACTGGAAATACGGGATGCTGAAACTGTGCGGCAGCCCAATTGCCTGCCAGTTTCGGTCGTCGAAATCCGGCGTTTCCGCGCCGCTGATATCACCTAAATGGAAGCGCCACCCGGCATTAAAGTTTTGCCGTTGACGCGAGGTCTCTGGCGCCGCTGCCATCGCGGTGCTGCCGGCCACACCGGCCAGGATGGCCAGTGCCATGACGGCGCGCATAGCGAGAATTTTCAGGATCACTTTCGGTAAGCGCATTCTTGCTTCAGGTTTGATTCACGATTGTGAGGAAGTGTCATTATGGCGATGCGCGCGCCACGGGAGCAATAATGAAATCAAGTAGAGCGGCGAATGATTTTTCTCCCTACACCCTGCGGAACATGGGCGGATAGTCGAGCACCAGCCCGTGCTCATCCACGTCCAGTTCGGCGGAAAACCCGCCGGGAATTCCGTCGTAGCGGTAACGCGAACCGGCGACCAGGCAAGTGTAGCGTTGTCGTTCGCGCTGGGGCAGGAACTGCGCTGCGACCTCGCTTGGCAAAGGAATGTAGGCGACATCGATCTCCGCGCTCGCCTGCGCCGCCAGTTTCAGCCGCCTGATCGGCAGGGTGTTGGTTGCCGGCGTAACGCCGATGTCGACGTCCAGGCAACCGTCAAGAGAGGAGAGCGGCTCGCCGCTGAGCCGGTCCCACCAACGCCCTTGACCGTCGGCATCCACCTCAAGGCAGGGGCCGCCCACATACGCGACACGGACCTGCCGCGTGTGAAAGTGCGCGTCGGTGCGGACAAGATAGTGGGCGCCGTAATGGCCTTCGCGAGTGCCGATGAGCACTCCTTCGAGGGCGAACCCTTCAGCGGTTTCGGAAAAATGACAGCGCTCCAGTCCTTCGCCGTTCCAGTCGCACCAGTGAACTATGGCAGGCATCTGGCCCGCGCTTATGGGTTCGGCTCGCGTCTGGTTTTGCATCAGGACCTCCGATAAGGTGGGCAAGCAAGGCAGGTCACCGGCCAGCTTCCGCAGCGCGCGCGTCGAGCCACGGTGCCAGGGACACGCTCCAGATGTTCTGGCTGCCATTGTCCCATTGCTCGCTCCTGGCCAGATCCTCCCGCGCCTGCACGAGTGTACGCGGGAAGCGGACAGCTTCGGTTCGGCTGGTGCTGAAATACAGGGTTCGGCCATCGGGCCCGAGCCGCGCCTCATTGGTATCGACGCCGCCGCCATTGACCCGCTCACCCAGATCAATCGGCGTACCCCAGCCTTCGCCACGCCGAAACGCAATCGACAAGCGTTCGGACGCATTTGGCCCGGGCAGCATCGAGCCGAACACGATGAACGATTCGTCCGGCGCGACGGCCGGGTCGACATCCTGCGTGCGCGGGTCGCCGAACGATTGCGCTACTGGAGGCAAGTATGCGCCGTTTCGATATTGTGAGCGCCAGATACGAAACGGTGCTTCGGCACTGGCCCGCTCGATAAAGTACAGGCTGCCGTCGCCGGCCACGCTGGGCGCCCACGTGCTGTTGCCGCGGTTGACGGTGGCGGGCAGGTGCACCGGTTCGCCCCAGCCTGCGCCGAGCCGATCGACGCGCCACAGGTTGCCTGCGGGCCCCTTTGAGTCGCCGGGCTTGACTGGCCGGTTGGAGATAAACACCAGGAAGGAGCCGTTCGGGGCCATGCTCGGTTGCTGGTCCATCCATTGCCCCGAAAACGCGGCGATCTGCGGCGGACTCCAACGGTCGCCGTCCCGCAGGGAGCGCATGATCGTGCTGTTGCGGGAGAAATAGACCGTGTTCCCATCGGGCGAAAAGGCGGGATCGGCATCGTTGGCGGGGCCGGAAATGACCCCCGCCGCGAAAATTTTCGGCGCACCGGCCGGAGGCGTGTCGGCTGCGATGCCGACTTGCTGCGCCAGGATCAGCAACGCGCCGAGCATGCCGGCGCAGGTGGCTACATGATTGGGTTTGATGGCATTCATGCGTTCTCGATAGACGTGGTGGTTGCCGGATTTGCGCCGGTTGAAACAACGGCGCCCGCTGCCTGCGGATCGAAGCGCACTGTAATTGGTAGGCCAGGCGAAGACGATCAATACTCGACGAATGACGTTTTAGCGCGACGAACTGCACGCGCTGCCAGTCAGTCCGGCAGCGGCAATCCGAGCCGCGCCTTGACTTCCGTGAGATAACTGCGTCCGACTCTGGCGGGCCGGCCGTCGCGGTCGATGATTTCCCAGGCGCCCGCGCCCAGGTGCCTGAAATGCGCAACGCAGTCGATGCGCATGACCGTGGAGCGGTGCACTTGCACAAACAGCGCCGGGTCGAGGCGGCCAACCAGCGCCGACAGCACGGCGCGCATCAAGTAGGAGCGCGTTTCGACGCTGAGCCGGACATAGTCCCGCTCGGCATCGATGCGCAGCACCGAATCTGCGGGCACGCGCACGACGCTGCCCGCTTGGGGAACCCAGAAATCCTGCATCGGCGGCGCGTGACCGGCAGCGGCCCTCCGTGCCGCGAGGATCTGCTCCGCTCTTTTCACGGCCCGCATGAAGCGGTGCGATTCCAAAGGCTTGAGAAGGTAATCGACGACGGCCAGATCGAATGCCTGCGTGGCGTAGTGATCGAACGCGGTCACCAGGATGACGAGCGGCGCGGGGTTCCAGGCCTGAATCGCCGTGGCGAGCGCAAGACCATCCATGCCGGGCATGCCGATGTCGAGAAAAACAAGGTCGGGCTTGTGCGATGCGAGCGCGATCAGGCCCGCTGCGCCATCGCTGGCGTGGCCGATCACGTCCACCGTGCCGGCTTGCTGGCACATCTGGCATACAGCGTCGATCGCGAGCGGCTCGTCGTCGATGATAAATGCGCGGATCGGCATCGGTGCTAGCGCCCGCGCAGAGGCAGCAACAACGTCACCCGGAAGCCGCTTGGCGATACCGGTCCGGCCGTGCATGTCGCTTTGCCGTCGTATTGGAGAGCCAGACGTTCGGCGACGTTTTTCAGGCCTATGCCCATGCCTTTGGGCGCCGTGCCTGCATGAACGGCATCGTCTTCGATCACAATCTCAAGCTGGCCATCGGGCAGGACACGGGCCAGGATCTGTATCAGCACAGGCTCGACCGAGCAGCCCAGCCCGTGCTTGACGGCGTTCTCGATGAGCGGCTGCAACAGCAAGCTTGGTATCAGCGCGGCCCCGGCCTGCGGGGTGACGTCCACCCGCACCTGCAGCCGCAGCGGAAACCGCCGGCGTTCAAGGTCGAGATAACCGACCTGTATATCGATTTCGTCGGCCAGAACGGCGTCGGCCAAGGGATCGGCTGTCAGGCTGTAGCGCATGAAACGCGCGATCTGCCCGATCATCACTTCCACCTCGGCCATGTCACCGCGCCGGACGAGCGTCATCAGCGAGTTGAGGACGTTGAAGAGAAAGTGCGGGTTGATCTGGTAGCGCAAGGCCCGGATTTCGGCGACGCGGGCTGCGGCGCGATGGGCATTGGCGCGCGAATCGGCAAGCCTGGTCGCGGCCGCCGAGGCCAGGGACAGGCACAGCATGCCCCACGCAAGGAAAACAAAGGTCCAGCTGATCAACAAGTCTGAAATGGCGACAACGATTTGGTGGTTGATGCACGGCGCATCCATGTTGCAATCCGCGCCAGGCATCGGCGCGATGACGTAAAACACGAGAACGTTGGCAGTGGCAAAAGCCGTTCCGAAGGGCAAGCTCATGCTCACCGTCAGCAGGATCTTCCTGCGCAACGAAGCCATTGCGGTCCGCTCGAGCACCCGATACATCAGCCAGGACAGCGAGATGCCCACAGTCGCCACCGCCGCGCGACGTATCAACGACTCGGCTTGATGGTCGATCCCGAGCAGCGCCGCGCGCAAGGTGTACATGGTGACGAAAGCCAGCCAGAACAGCGCAAGGGTTGCGGCTACCGCGCGCCGCGGAACGGGCGGCGCGGGTGCATTGGCTACGGCGGAATCGACAATTTGCTCGGACACTGCCAGGTCTACCAAGTAGGTTTGGACAAGGATGCGGGGTGGGTCAACGGGCCCGAGTCGGCGGGCCGCAGTTGACCGGTGAGATCGTAGCGTATTGCGCCGCTACGAGAAAGACAATTTTTTCCTCAGCCGGATATTACAAAGCCGCTTCCAGCTCGGCGAGTTTCTTTTCAAGGTCCGCGCGTTCTTGGGGATTTTTAATTTCCGGCATGACCTGACGCAGGGCCAGGGCGTTGGCTTTGTTGAGGGCCTTGTCCGCTGCGACGGCAACATCCGGTTTGACTCCGGTACCTTCCCAGTTGCCTTTTGTGATCAGGTTGATCGAGCGCCCGACCGGGATGATGGCGAGCATGTGCGGGTTGATACGGAATGGCCGGATTGGATGCGCGCCGCCGCCGCTGGTTTCACCAACCACAGTGATGCGCTTGATGGCCTGGAGGTTGTACGTGAAGTCTTCGGCTGCGGAGAAGGTTTTGCCGCTGATGAGCACATAGACAGGCTTATCCGCGCCAAAGCGCGCTCCCGGAACGGATGGATCGCTCCAGAAAGAATTGGTTTCATTGTCAGCCCTGAAGTAGATGTCCGACAAATGGACCTTCTTATCGCCGAGCAGGTAGCTTGCCAGGAAGGCTACCATGCGCGGGTCGCCGCCGCCGTTGTCGCGCAGGTCGATGATCATCGCGTTGCCATTGGCTGCCAGGTTCATGGCCGCCGTAGCGGCTGCCTTGGCGAGGGTCGCTTCAAAGAATGCGTCGAACTTGAGGTACATGATATTGCCCGGCAGGCGCTCCACCTTTTCAAATCCGAAATTCACGTAATTCCCGAACTCCACGCGCTTCTTAACCTCGGCAGGCGACTCTTGAGTGGGGGAGGGACGAGGCATATCGGGCTTTGCGTTGGGGACGTAGCGGATGCTCAGGTGTTTGTCCGGATTGGCGGCCTGGATATGGGCCGTCAACAATTCTGCGAATTCCGCGTGCGTCGCAACCTTCTCGTAGTCGCCCTTGCGCAAATGGTCGCGGACGGCGGCGGCCATCTTGTTGCCGACATCGGCATAGACGTAGTTGGCGGAGAGGCGTTGAGCCAACAGTTCGATGGCGGCGGCTTTGTCTGCGGTGCTCAACGGCTGGGACTGTTGCGCCGTCGGGGCAGGCCGCTGTTCTTGTGCGCCTGCATTGGTGAGGGTGAGGGCGCAGAGGGCCATGATTGCTGCTGGAAGAAATTTACGCATTATTGGGGTTGTCTCCGTAAAAACGAATAATTCATAAGGGCTTATGTATTTCCATACTAAGTCAACGTTTGCAAATTTGCAAACCATTTAAATTGGCGATACTTCAATGTTGTCATGAGGGTACCGTCATCAGAGTACACTGGCGGATGTCAGCTGGATTTTGAGCCAGGAAAGGAGTGATGCGGTGAGCGATGAAAACAATGAGGTGCCGGCAGAGCAGTCGCTCCGAACAGGCTTGGTACGTTTGTTTAACGAGACGCGCAAGCGCCTTGTCGAGACTGGCACGCGCAACCGGCTGGTGCATGTCAATCGGACCAACGGGCGCGGCAATGTCATCAACGTCGTCAACGAGCGTTCCGACGAGGTGTACGCCATCCTCTCGCATCACAAGGCCATGCGCTTTCTTGCCATCGGGCGCGATCAGGACGACGACGGCACATCTGTGCGCCTTGCGGATGCAGGTGAATTGGCCTTCGATCCAAGTCGCTACACCGACGCCTACCTCGAGACGCGGTTGGGCCCGGATGCCCTGCAAAAACGGCTGTTGAAGATTGCGCGTGAGGCGCAAACGGCGGAAGAGGAATCCGGGGTTAACATTCTTTACCTGGCGCTGGGTTTCCTGACCTGGTTCGAAGATAAATCTTCAAGCGTCGCCCGCGAAGCACCTCTGATTCTTCTGCCGGTTGAGCTTACTCGTAACCAGCGCACGTCGACTTATGATGTGCGAATCCGGGATGACGAGCTGGTGACCAATTTACCGCTTCAGCAACGGTTGAAGGATGATTTCGGCATTCAGTTACCCGAGATTCAGTCTGACGAACAGTGGATACCTTCCGTCTATTTCGAACAGGTTCAGGAGGTCATCCGTGGCCTGAGGGATTGGCGGATTGAACCCGACGCGATTCAGCTCGGTTTCTTTTCGTTCTCCAAGCTGCTGATGTATCGCGATCTGGCGCTTGAAGCTTGGCCGGAGGGCGCGATAGCGGATCACGGCCTGACGCGTGGCTTGTTGTTCGAGGGCTTCGAGCCGGCGCCTTCGATCTTCGACGCCAACGGCAAGCTCGATGACATGCTGCCGCCCGAAAAATTATTGCACGTGGTCGATGCCGATGCTTCGCAGGCTCGTGTGATTGAGGAAGTCAGGTCGGGGCGCAACCTTGTTGTTCAGGGGCCTCCCGGAACGGGCAAATCCCAAACGATTACCAACATCATCGCGGCTGCCGTCAAGGATGGGAAGCGTGTGCTTTTCCTGGCGGAGAAGATGGCGGCGCTCTCTGTCGTTCATGATCGTCTGGTTCGGGTAGGGCTGCGAGACGTTTGCCTTGAGCTTCATTCCAGAAATGCGAACAAGAGCACCGTCCTGGCGGAACTGGCGCGAACCCTAGGGGCTGCGGCTGCCGTTCCCTCCGTCCCAGGTGCGCCGGCGGAGCTGACTGCGGCTCGCGACAAGCTCAATCGATTCACGGAGGCGCTGCATCGGCCCATCGGAAATACCGGCGCCACGCCGTTTTCAGTGTTGGGTGTGCAGACGCGTTACATTGGATCAGGCGCGCCGGCGCCAAGCATCGACAGCGCCGGCCTGTCCACGATGACGGAGGACGAGGAGCGGCGCCTGCTTGAGACTGTAAGGCAGTACGGAGACTTGCTGAAGAAGGAGACCGCCAACGAGCAGCATCCGTTTGAGGGAACGCGGAATCTTGAGCTGCAGCCCGTTGATCTGAAACGTTTGGCGACTTTGCTGTCGGAGGCTTGCGAGGCTTTGTCGGCATTGGCCCTCGCGATTAACGATGCCGTCGCACAGTTGCGGGTCGATGTTCCGGTTGCCTTGTCGTCGGTCGCTCCGCTTGATGATGTGCTTGCCCGGTTGGAGGGGATGCCTGCTGGCGCGGGCGAGATCGCCAAGGCCCTTTTATCCGGCGTAGACATCGCGCGAATAAAACAGACACTGACCGAAGGGGCTGCCTGGCGATCCGAGCGAGACGCGGCTGAGGCCACCTTTATCGAGTCGGCATTTTCCGTATCGACTATCACGCTGCGCGGTGCGCTGGCCGCTGGAGTGAATTCGTTCTTTGCGCGATGGGGCGGTGCCTACCGCCGCGCGTCGCGCGAGCTTGCCGGCCTTTTGCGGGGAGTGTTGCCCAAGTCCGCCAACGAACGGCTTGAACTCCTGGATCGCCTGGGAAGTATCGAGGCGAGCAAATCGCGATGGATGCGCGACTCGGAGTATTGCGCTCATGTCTTGCAAGCAGAATGGCGTGGTGAACTCACGGAGTTTCACCGGCTGTTGGCAATTGCCGCGTGGTGCGAGCGTCTGGATGGTGCTGCGCTGCGCTGCGATCCGAGTGCGCTGCTATCGATGGCCTCTCATGCCGACTCCGTCGCGGCATTGCGGAAGGCTTTGCATGAGCGCGAACCAGCCGCGGGCCGCAAACTGAACGACGTCGTCGGCCTGCTGGACCTTGAACCGCGCAGGCCTGATTTGGATGCGGTGATCGAACGATTCGGCAAGATGGCCAGTTCGATCGACCGCTATTCAGGCTGGAGCAATTTGACGCGCCTTCACAACCGCATCGAGGAAGCAGGCGTGCCTGAGCTGGCAAGGCGGATGCAGTCCGGTGAGCTCGATAGCGACAGGGCGGCCACTGAGCTTCGATATGCACGAGCCGAGCGGCTTTGGCACGTCGCTCGTGAGTCGATTCCAGTGTTGCGCGAGATGGCGCTTGAGAACAAGCACGAACTGGTTGCTTCGTTTGCTGCGCTTGAGCGGCAGCGTCTGTCCGAAAACGTCACCAGCGTACTGGCCGGGCATTTGGCCCAAGTACCCCAAGGCGCGCTGGGAGAGATGAAAGTGGTGCGAGGGGAGATAGCGAAGAAGCGCGGGCATATCGCACTTCGAAAACTATTCCAGAACGCGGGTACGGCGGTGCAGAGAATTAAGCCGGTTCTGCTGATGAGTCCTATTTCGGTCGCGCAGTTCATTCCGCCGGGCGCATTGGAATTCGATTTGCTTGTTATTGACGAGGCGTCGCAAGTCCGTCCGGAGGATGCACTTGGCGCCATCGCGCGCGCGACCCAGATCGTGGTTGTCGGCGACCAAAAACAATTGCCGCCTTCATCCTTCTTCGATCGGCTGCTGGCTGACGAGTCCGACGAGGAGCCGGAAGTTGAAGACGATGGCTTGCTGGGCAATGCCGCGAAGCTCGGCATGATGGAGAGCATCCTCAGCCTGTGCGAAGCGCGGGGCCTCAGCTCACGCATGCTGCAGTGGCATTACCGCTCGCGCGATCCGTCGTTGATATCGGTGTCGAATCATGAGTTCTATGAGGATGGCCTCATCTTGCCGCCATCGCCGCTGCAGGAGGATCCAGCGTACGGCCTGTGTTTCACGCGCGTCGACGGCGTCTACGACAAGGGCGGCAAGCGGGATAATCGCAAGGAGGGCGCTGCGATTGTGGAGCGGGTGGCCGAGCACGCCCGCCTGCATCCGAGCCTGTCGCTTGGCATCGTCACGTTTTCTTCGGCGCAGAAGAGCTTGATCACGGAGCTGTTGGAATCCGCGCGCCGTGGCAATCCGACGCTGGATGCGTTTTTGCGGGAAGGGCAGTCGGAAGACGTCTTCGTCAAGAACATTGAAAACGTGCAGGGAGATGAGCGGGACGTGATTCTGGTCAGCGTTTGCTACGGGCCTACGGTGGCTGGCGGCCGGCTTACCAGCATGACATTCGGGCCGGTCAACATGGAGGGCGGCGAACGGCGGCTTAACGTTTTGTTTACCAGGGCGCGTGTGCGCTGCGAGGTTTTTGCGTCGTTCGATCCGGGCGATATCGACCCAAGTCGAACGGCCCGTCAAGGCACTCGTATCTTGAAGCGCTTCCTGGAGTTTGCGAACAGTGGTCTCGTGAGCGATGCGGAACCAGCCAAGCTGCAAGCTGACACGCCATGTGAGGAGGATGTGGCCGACGTGATCCGAAGTCTGGGCTATCTGGTCGATACGAAGGTGGGTTCGGCCGGCTTCCGTATCGATATGGGTGTTCGCCATCCGGACCGTCCAGGAACTTATATCGCGGCGGTCGAGTGCGATGGTGCGACTTATCACAGCGCGTTGTGGGCGCGCGAACGCGATCGTCTGCGGCGGGATGTGCTGGAACATCTGGGCTGGCGTTTCCATCGGATATGGAGCACGGATTGGTTCTATAACCGCAGTGCCGAGATTGAACGCTTGCGCGTTGCCCTCGATGAGGCGCGAGCTTCGGCGGAGGCTGGCGTAAAGATCGAAGGAGCCAATCGCGTGCGGCCGATGCCGGTTGTGGATGCGCAGATGGAAGTCCCTTTGTCATTTGATGTCCCGCGAGCGGAGCCGCGGCAGATGCCTGCCTATCAGCGCGCACATTTCCCGGTTACTGGTGGGCAGGAGCCGCATGAGGTGGCTGTCACCGTGCTGGCGGATTTGGTTAAGTGCATAGTCGATGTCGAAGGGCCGATTCACATAGAAGAAATGGCTCGGCGCCTGGCGGCCTGTTTTGGAAAGGAAAAAGCAGGGACGCGCATCGTTACAAAAACTCGCGAAGCGCTAAGCCACGCGCAATCGAGCGGGCAGGATTTGCTTTCCGACGGAACGTTTTGGTTTACTCGCCAGCAGTCGGAGGTGCCGCCGGTGAGGGATCGGTCGGCTGAGAGTGGTGCGACGATAAAGCCGCTTAGCATATCCATGCTGGAGGTCTCTGCGGCGCTGAAGATAGCGCGTAATGACAATGCGGGCGGCGCCGAGAGCGATCTGATTCGGACAGCGGCGAGGTTGCTTGGTTTCCGCCGAGTGGGACCGGACTTGCACGAGCGGCTCGCAGCGGGTCTGGACGGGGGCGAGCAATAGCGCGACGTGTTGCGCGACGGGTCAGTGGAGAAGTTTTAAGGCTGATATAACGCCGAGGATGGTGACGCCAAAGCCGATTATCCAGCGCGTCAGCTCCGCTTTGGCTTGCTCGATGATTGCCTTCAGCTCTGCTACCGAGCGGTCGATTTTGCTGTCCAACCGATCGATCTTGCTGTCCATCCGATCGATCTTGCTGTCCTGCGTATTGACCGTGGCAGAGCTGGCCGCCACTTGCGTCATCACCTTCAGCATCGCCTCGGCCTGAACATCCGCGGCCTGCGGTGGCACGCCCGCATCGATCAGGCGCTTGGCGTACTTGTGGCTGTCAAAGATTGCGGAGGTCATAGTCGGTGCTCCCGTGCGTTCTTCATTATTGCATGTCGTGTCAGAACCGACAGGGCTTTTCGACGTGTACCTTTGTCGCCAAAGGAGACTTTCGCTCGTTCTTTGTATTTTCTCAATACGTAAAGATGTCCAGACTCAATTATTTGGAAGTTCGGGCCACAGTTTCTGGCAGCTACGCATGGATGGGAGCATAAATGACGCGCCGCCTTTTGTTCTTCGTGATCTGCCTGGCTATGTCGGAGGTGCGGGCTGCCGAGCCTTCCCGAGCGGCGATTCTTAGCTGCCTGTCGGCTAGAGCCGTTTCTTCGTCCGTGACTTGGAAGGCTCTGCCGACGAAGGAAATTAACTCGCAAGACGACTATCAGGATGGGTTCAACGCCACCTATTATCTCGTCTCACAAGGAAAAGAGATTGGCTATGCGGAGAAGGGCACGGCGAAGGGCATCCTTTTTGATCACAAAATTTATCCGGTGGATTCGGCCCGAGCGCTCGCCGGCTTTGAAGCACGTCCGACTGAGTTGAACCCGTACATTGCGGAGTGGGGGACTGTGAAGGATACAAGCGGAAAATTCATATGCGTCAGTTTTCCTTTTGGTGCCTTGGGACAGAGCGGGAGCTTTCAGCAAAACAGAAGCGCCTATTTGGTCGCGCTGACTGCTCCTAAGAATGCCCGCATCCTTTATTCGGCGACCGGTCATATTGGTTTGATCGGGACACCAAAATAAGGGGCGCGCCAGGTGGTGCGATGAGGCGTTCAGGCAGCGAAGAACTGGGCCGAGTCCGCTACTTGCCACACTCCTTCAACACGCCTCTTGCTATCGATACGCCATACGTGAGAGAAGCGCACCAAGACCGGGGCGTCGCCCTCGCTCTTCGTAATTTGATAGTGGCCTAGTGCCACAACCGTATCTCCGCCATCCACAAAACTGTCCGGCACAGCGCCAAAGGAATGGACGCGAGCGCGCAGCTTCTGATAGAACCCGCCAAATATTTCGGCCAGGCCACGATAAACCGCGCCTTCTGGAAAGCCTGGGGAAACATCCCATACAGGTTCATCCACCAATATCTCGCGGATTGCTTGTTGATCTTTGGATTTCAGCGCCCGATAGAGCGCCTTAACTTGTCGTAGGTTTTCAGAATCGTTTGAGCTGTCGTCTAAAACGGAAATTTGCGCGTGTGTCATCTACTGCCTTCCTGAGTCGGTGAGCAGTGTGTAGTGTAGCGCTCTTTGTGGCTAATCAGGCAAGGTTGTGGTTCTGTGCGCTGATAGAATATGGATTCAAGCCCATCCTGAGAGCGACCATGAACGACTACATCATCCTCATGCTTGACGATACCGCGAACCCAGATGCCGCAAACAGCGGGCTTTGGGAAGCCTACATCACCGGCCTGCGTCAAAGCGGCCAGTTCGACGGCGGTAGTTCCATCGGCCAGGGCGCGGTGTATCGCAAAGGTGCGCCGGCCGATTCCGCAAGCCTGTACGTCACCGGCTATCTGCGCGTGCGCGCTGCGAGCATGGACGATGCCGCGCGCTTCCTGGCCGGCAATCCGCACTACGAAGCCGGCGGTGGCGTGGAGATCCGCGAGCTGCCGCCGGATTAATCCGGCTGCGGAGTCTCCAGCGCGGCGGCTTCCTCATCCTGCCGGTCCTTGATGCACCAATCGACGAAGCCGCGCAACGCGGCTGACATGTGCTTGCGGCTCGGGTAGTACAAGTAGAAGCCGGGCATGGCGGGACACCATTCCTCGAACAGCCGCACCAGCTTGCCCTGCCGGATTTGCTCCACCGCGTACGACTCGTGCACGAAGGCGATGCCGACGCCGTCGCATGCCGCGTCCACCATCATGGCGTCATCGTCCAGCACCAGCGGGCCGTCGACGCTGACCGCCATGCTCTCGCCATCGCGTTCGAATTCCCACGCGTAGATCACGCCGCTCGGGAAGCGGCGGCCGATGCAGGGCAGGCCGCGCAAATCAAGCGGGCTGGCCGGGCGGCCATGCACATCAATAAAATCCTGCGCGGCCACCACCGCGAAGCGCTGCGCCGCGCCGATGGGGATGGCGATCATGTCCAGCGCCAGGCTCTCGCCAAAGCGCACGCCGGCATCGTAACCCTCGGCCACGATGTCGACCAGTTGATCGTCGGTGATGACTTCGATCTTGACGCCCGGATGCATCTTCAAAAAGCCGCTCAGTATCGGCGCCAGTAGCATGCGTGCGGCGGGGCGCGGCACGTTCAGCCGGAGCGTGCCCTGGATCGTGTCGCGGAAGCCGTTGATTTCATCGAGCGCCTGATCCAGGTCCTCGATCACGCGGCTCACACGCGCGTACAGGTGCTTGCCCGCCTCGGTCGGTTCCACGCTGCGTGTGGTGCGGTTCAGCAGGCGTATGCCCAGCCGCGCTTCCAACGCGCGCATGGCGTGGCTCAGCGATGAGGCGGTGACGTTGCGTTCCTCGGCGGCCTTGCGGAAGCTGCGGTGGCGCGCGACGGCGACAAATACTTCCAACTCGTTGAGGTCATGCCGCATGGGTCGATTACTGAATTCCGTTCATTGGTTCAAGTGGTTTCCTGGTGATTGTATAGAAGATAGAGCAAACGTATCATTTTTTTCACTGATCACACACCAGGAGAAAATGATGAAACAGCGAAAATTAGGTAGCGGCGGTTTGCAGGTATCGGCCATCGGCCTCGGTTGCATGGGCATGAGTTTCGCCTACGGCGGCGGCGACGATGCGGAGTCCATCCGCACCATGCACCGGGCCGTCGATCTGGGCGTGACCTTCTTCGATACGGCCGAAGTGTACGGGCCTTACGTCAACGAGGAGCTGGTCGGCAAGGCGCTCAGGAGCGTGCGCGACAAGGTGCAGATCGCCACCAAGTTCGGCTTCCGCATCCTGCCGCACGGCCAGGGCTTGCAGCGCATGGCGGGCGTCGACAGCCGGCCGGAGCATATCCGGGAAGCGGTGACGGGTTCGCTGCAACGGCTCGGCATCGAGACCATCGACCTGCTGTACCAGCACCGTCCCGATCCGTCCGTGCCGGTGGAGGAGGTGGTGGGCATGATGGCGGAGCTGGTGCGCGAAGGGAAGGTGCGCCACCTGGGCTTGTCGGAAGTGTCGGCCGCGACGGTGCGGCGGGCCCATGCGGTGCATCCGATCGCCGCCGTGCAAAGCGAGTATTCGCTGTGGAGCCGCGATCCGGAGCAGCAGGTGCTGTCGGTGTGCCGCGAGCTGAACATAGGCTTCGTACCGTACAGCCCGCTGGGCCGGGGCTTCCTGACCGGTGCGATGACGTCGGCCGATGGCCTGGCGCAGGACGATTTCCGCCGCACGCTGCCGCGCTTCCAGGATGCGGCCATGCGCGACAACCTGGCCTTGATCCGCCAGTTGCAGCAACTGGCTGCTGGTCATGGCATCACGGTGGCGCAACTGGCGCTGGCGTGGCTGCTGCATCGGGGCGAGGACATCGTGCCCATCCCCGGCGCGCGCCAGCTCGGCCATCTTGAGGAGAACTGCGGCGCGGCGGAGATCCAGCTGGGCGCGGCTGACCTGGCCGCCATCGATGCCATCTTCCATGGCGATAGCGTGCACGGCGCGCGTTACACCCAGGGCGATTTCGATTTGCTGGAGAAATGAACCGGTGGGCTGACCGGCGTCTGATATCATCGCGCGATGAACAAGAAACTGCTTTCCGTTGGCGCTGTTGCTGGACTGCTGGGCGTGCTTAACCTGATGAGCCACGCCGAGCAGAATGGCCAGGCGCCGTTCAAATCGCTGGTCAGTCCGCTCAGCTGCGCGCAGCCGCAGTGGCCGGACGAGGCGCGGCGCTATGAAATCGAAGGCGTGACGACGATACGTTTCCAGATCGGCGATGATGGCAAGGTCGTGCATCCGGAGGTGTCGCAGGGCAGCGGCTGGAAGATCCTTGATGATGCCGCCATTCGCGGCATCTCCCGCTGCGTGTTCCAGCCGCACCTGGACGAAGCCAAAGGCGGCGCTTCCTTCCCGATGCAATTTGTCTGGCAGTTCAGCGACGCCCCGGCTGTCCGGCCGAAGCTGGTGGCTGACAGCTGCCAGCCATCCGACCGCTTCGCCGGCTTCAAGGAATTCGACCGCCGGCCGAGCGGCGGCGACGGCATCCTGCTGCGCTTCCTGGTCGATGGCGATGGCACGCCGGTCCGCGTGATCGCCGAACCGAGCGGCCAGGCGCCGGACGTGGTGGCGCAGGCTGCCAGTTATCTGCAGAGCTGCCGTTTCGCGATCGATCCGCAACTGCCGGGCCAGCACACGGACACGGCTTTCGGCCGCGTGCTGCTCAAGCCCTAGCCATCTATTTGCCGGCGCGCAGCGCTTGCAGTTCGCCTTTGAGCCAGACGCCGCTGGCGACCGCCGGCTGGGTGCCGCATCGCACCTGATAATTTTTCCCCGAGCTGCTGCTGGAACTGGCCGCCAGGTCGATGAACTGTTCGGTGCTCTCGACCTGTTTTTTCTCGATCAGATAGTCGAGCTTGCGCGCCAGGTGGGCGCGGGCGTCGACCGGGTTATACCAAGTGCCGTTGCGGTTGAACTGGCAGCTTGAGCTGGCCAGCCGGTTGAGCAGGGCGTTGATTTCCGTGCGCGAGGCCGGCGACAGCTCGGCCGCCATGCCCGAGGTCATGGCCAGCACCAAAATTGGCAGGGCAAAGTAGTGTGTTTTCATCGAGGAATGATAACACTCTGTGGTACGCTGTGCATATGATGCAACATAGCATGAAATGCAACGTTTTGAGGTGTGCCGCCGCCTGCGCGCTGGCCTGGTCCGTGGTGGCCGGCACGCAGGCCGCGCCCATGCGCGTTGCGTATCCCCAGCCGCAAATCGAGCTCGACCGGGGCTACTTCGTCAAGGTGCTGGAGCTGGTGATGCGCAAGTCGCGAACCCAATACCATTTGCAGTCCTGGGACGTGAAGGCGATCAAGGGCCGCGCCGTGGAGGAGCTGGCGCACGGCAGCAACGTCGACGTGATCTGGGCGATGACCACCCGCGAGCGCGAGCAGCAACTGCTGCCGGTGCGTATTCCGATCGACATGGGCCTGGCCGGCTGGCGCATCGGCGTGATCAACGCCGAAGACCGCGCCAGGTTCGCGGCGGTGCACACGCTGGGGCAGCTGAAGCAATTCAAGATCGGCCAAGGCTACGATTGGGCCGACACCGCCGTGCTCAAGGCCAACGGCTTGGACGTGGTCACCGCCGCCACGGCGGACAACCTGCATGCGATGCTGGCCGCGAAGCGCTTCGATTATTTCCCCCGCTCGATACGCCAGGCCTGCGGCGAGGCGGCGCTGCACGCGGCGCAGGGGGAGGTGGTGGAGCCGACGCTGGCCTTGCACTATCCGGCGGCGGTCTACTTCTTCGTCAACAAGAACAATCCAGCGTTGGCGAAGGCGCTGGCGGCCGGCTTGCGGCGGGCGCGCAGGGACGGTTCGTTTGACAAGCTCTTCCGCGCCTACAACACGGATCTGATCCGCCGCGCCCATCTGGGCCGGCGCATCGTGCTGGAGCTGCCGAATCCGGACCTGCCGGACGAGACGCCGCTGCGGCAAAAGGAGCTGTGGTATTCGCCGGCGCTGCGTTAGCGCAGGTCTTCGGCGCGGCGCTTGTCCGGTTCCGACAGCACGCGGGCGATCACGGGCAAGGGCACGCCCGCATCCTCAAGGAAAGTGGCGGCGGCTTCGCGGCCGGCGGTTTCAAGCAGGGCCAGCCCCGCGTTGACGGCGATGGCTTTGACACGATCTGGACGCGAACGGCGTTCTATTTGCATGGGTGACTCCGGTGGTTGGTCAACAGCAGCATTTAAGCTTATCACAAAAGCAATCGGTAAATCCTTCTTTTGGCCGGCTTGAAGAACCGGGGAACGTCGCTAAATTGTACAGAGATACTTACTAAGGATGGAATATGACGACTACTGAAAAAGCCATACTGGCCGGCGGATGCTTCTGGGGCGTGCAGGATCTGCTGCGCCGATACCCTGGCGTGCTGGCGACGCGGGTCGGCTACACCGGCGGCGATGTGGCGAACGCGACCTACCGCAACCATGGCACCCATGCCGAGGGGCTGGAGATCATCTTTGATCCGGCGGTCATCAGCTATCGCAACATCCTGGAATTCTTCTTCCAGATTCACGATCCGACCACCCGCAACCGGCAAGGCAACGACATCGGGACGAGTTATCGTTCCGCAATTTACTATGTCAACGAGCAACAGAAAGCCATTGCCGAGGACACCATCGCCGACGTCAACGCGTCCGGTCTGTGGCCGGGGAAAGTGGTCACCGAAGTGGCGCCGGCCGGCCCGTTCTGGGAGGCGGAACCGGAGCACCAGGACTATCTGGAGCGCGTTCCCAACGGCTACACCTGCCATTTCATCCGTCCGGACTGGCAGTTGCCCAAGCGTTGATGCTGGAAATATCTTCAATGTAATCAATCGCTTGGAGGCCGGAAGGTATTCGGAAGGCATGTTTTCCGTTGCGCCGCTACAGTTGACTCATGTTTCACCTTCACTCGTTAGGAAGCACCATGAGTCAATTATTTACAGCAGTGTATGAAGTCACCAGCGCCATCGAAGGCAATCCGACCTTGCGCTTGAACCTGGTCGTCAATGCCCTGAACGACAGCGTGATGGGCCACGCACGGATCGAGTTCGGCAACGGTGAAAGTGCCGGGATTTCGGTCCGCGGCCACCACACGGAAATCGACAGCGGCCATCCCTTGCGGGCCGTGGTGCTGGCCGGATTGCCGTCGATTTTCCCGTCGGTGGAGGAGGAGCCGAGCGCCTTCCAGCTGCTGATGGTGCTGCCCACAGCCGTCAAGGACGGGCAGGTTTGCTACAAGATGAGTTTTGGCCATCCGCGGCAACCGCGCATCGTCGAGGTCCGCGACGGCGTCGCGCGGGCCATGCTGCCGGAGCTCGCCGCCGCGATGTAGCCGGCCGTACCACTTGCCTGGCGCGCAAAATTGGTACTCGTCATTTAACACCATGTTCAATTTGAGACATTCGAAAGTCAGGGGCAAACCACGCCGGTTTGCCTGCTGCGCTTGGTTTGTGAGTGCTCACATGCTCTTTCAGGTTTCATATCGAATCTTTCCTCAATAACTCTTCCTTGGTTGAAACTGGTATTTGAATGGTCGCAACAAAATAAAACCACTTGACTACCACTTTTTTAGACTCCATCCTGAAAAAACAATAAAAGCAGAGAGTCACCCAACCAAGGAGGAGATAGCATGGAACGTGCAGTCAAGGGGAATGCGGCCGTACTCGGCCTGATCGCCAGTATGCTGGCGGCTTGCGGCGGAGGCAGCGACAGCCCCGCCACCACTTCATCACAAAAATTGCTGGCCAGCGTGCAAACCGCTGACGCCACCGCCGATTGTCCGGCATGGTCGTCCAGCGCCATCTACACGGTCGGCATGTGCGTGACCTACAACGGCTCGACTTACAAAGCCAAGTGGTGGACGCAAAATAACGTGCCGGGCACGGAGGAGTGGGGGCCTTGGGCGCTGCAGTCGGTGACGCCGACTCCTACGCCGACACCAACTCCGACACCGACGCCCACTCCGACGCCGACACCGACGCCAACTCCAACGCCCACTCCGACACCAACGCCTACGCCAACGCCGGTCGGCGGCCGCGAGATCGGTTCCTACTTCGCGCAGTGGGGCGTGTATGGACGCGGCTACGAAGTGGCGGACATCCACACCACCAAGACCCCGGTCAACGGCGTGCAGACCAGCATCGCCGACCAGCTCACCTTCATCAACTACGCCTTCGGTAACACCTACGCCAAGAATGGCGGCTACGAATGCGACATGGTCACCAGCGCCGAAGTGGGCAACGACAATCCGACCTCGCCGGCGGCCGGCACCGGCGGCGACGCCTACGCCGACTATCAACGCCAGCCAGCGCGCACCGTCGACGGCAAGACCATTCCGTGGGACGCTCCACTGACCGGCAACTTCCAGCAACTCAAGCTGCTCAAGGCCGCGCACCCCAACCTGAAAGTGTTCATCTCGCTGGGCGGCTGGAGCTGGTCGAAAAACTTCTCGGCCGCGGCCAAGACCGACGCGCTGCGCAAACAGCTGGCCAAGTCCTGCGTGAAGATGTTCATCGCCGGCGACCTGCCGCTGCAGGATGGACGCGGCGGCCCAGGCTCCGCCAAGGGCGTCTTCGACGGCATCGACATCGACTGGGAATATCCGGGCGGCGGCGGCCAGCCGTACAACACCTTCGACACGGTCGCCGACAAGCATAACTTCACGCTGCTGATGGCCGAGTTCCGCGCGCAGCTGGACGCGCAAGGCGCCATCGACGGCAAGCGTTATGCGCTGACGGCCGCCATCGGCGCCGGCACCGAGAAGATCGCCCAAACGGAACCCAACCTGTATGCGCAGTACATGGACTGGGTCAACCTGATGAGCTACGACTTCCACGGCGCATGGGAAAGCACCACCAACTTCCACTCGCCGCTGTACCACGATCCGGCCGATCCTGCGACTGGCGTCCTCGCCAAGTACAACACCAACGACGCCGTGACGGCGCTGGTGGCAGCCGGTATGCCGCGCAATAAGATCCTGCTCGGCGTGCCGTTCTATGGACGCGGATGGAAAGGCGTGGCCGCAGGCCCGAACGGAAACGGCCTGTATCAAACCGCCACCGGCGGCGCGGCGGGCACCTACGAAACAGGCATCGACGACTACAAGGTCCTGGTCAACAAGGCTGGCACGCGCTGGTACCATCCGCAGACCAAGCAGCTGTTCCTGTACACCGGCACCGGCGAATGGTGGAGCTACGACGACCCGACCGTGATCGCGACCAAGATGCAGTACATGCGCGACCAGAGCCTGCGCGGCGCCTTCTCGTGGGAGCTGGACGGCGACGCCAGCGGCGCCCTGACCAGCGCTGTCTGGAAAGGACGCTAAGCCATGAAGCGCCATGCCGTTGTCCAAACCATCGGCGTCAGCGATGCATGGCGCAGCTGGATCGCCGAGAACCTGATCCTCGGCAGCCGGCCGGATACATTGGCCGGCATCCTGATCCAGTCCGGCATCGGCGCGCGCGATGCGCACGCGGAGATCGCCGCCGCGCTGCGCAGCCCTTACCTGAAGGGCGTATCGCGATTGCATAACCGGCTGGCCAAGCGCGACTGGGTGATCGGCATCCAGTCGCAATTGAACCGGTTGGCGCCTGTTGAACTTCCGCGACGGGCGCGCCTGTCCGGCGCGGAGTTCCTGGACCAGCACTACCGCCGCAACCTGCCGGTGATCATCACCGGCGTGCTGGACGACTGCGCCGCGCGCGCCAAGTGGACCCTGGATTACCTGGGCGAGCAGTTGGGCGATCGCATGGTGGAAGTGCAGTTCGGCCGCAGCGCCAATCCCGATTATGAGATGAACAGCCAGTCGCACAAGCGCCGCATGCGCTTCGGCGATTACGTGGCGCTGGTGCGCGACAGCGGGCATACCAACGACTTCTACATGACCGCCAATAACGACGGGCAGAATCGGGAGTCGCTGCAGGAGTTGATGGCGGATGTGCCGCCGCTGCCGGAGTATCTGAATCCGGAAGGGCGGGGCTTCTTCTGGTTTGGTCCGGCCGGCACGATCACGCCATTCCATCACGACCTGACCAACAACTTCATGATCCAGATCGCGGGGCGCAAGCGCGTGCGGCTGATCGCTCCTTGCGATACGCCCAAGCTGTACAACCAGCGCCACTGTTTCACGCCGGTCGATGGACGCAACATCGACCTGCAGCGTTTTCCGATGATGGCAGACGTGCCGGTCATCGACTGCGTGCTGGAGCCAGGCGAAATCCTGTTCCTGCCCGTCGGTTGGTGGCACTTCGTCGAAGCGCTGGATATCACCATCACCATCTCCGCCACCCACTTCAAGTGGGACAACGATTTCTACAGCCGTTACCCGAACAATCGCGATTTCTAAAATACGGGAATACAAAATGAGACACAACCTTTTGATGCTGGCGCTGATCGGCAGCGCTGTTGCCGCCTGTGGCGGCGGTTCCGACCCGCAAAGCGCCACGCCCGCGCCCAAGCTGATGGCCGGCATACAGACCGCCGATGCCACCGCCGATTGCCCTGCATGGTCGTCCAGTGCCGTCTACACGGTCGGCATGTGCGTGACCTACAACGGCTCCACCTACAAGGCCAAGTGGTGGACGCAAAATAATGTGCCAGGCGCGGAGGAGTGGGGACCGTGGGCGCTGCAGCCGGTGACGCCTACTCCGACACCGACACCAACGCCAACACCAACGCCAACACCAACGCCAACGCCAACGCCGACTCCGACGCCAACTCCGACGCCGACGCCGACGCCCACGCCGACGCCAGTCGCGTGCCGTCCCGACGGCCTGACCTCACCGGTGCCGAACGTGAACTACTGCGGCGTGTACGACGCCAACGGCCGCGAGAAGCTGGCCAATGGCCTGAACCGCCGCATCGTCGGCTACTTCACCAGCTGGCGCACGGGCGCGAACAACACGCCGTCCTACCTGGTCAACAACATCCCGTGGGACAAAATCACCCACGTGAACTACGCCTTCGCCTCGGTGGACGCCAACGCCAAGGTCCAACTGGGCAGCGGCGCCAACAACCCCGACACCGGCATGACCTGGCCAAACATCCCGGCTGCCGCGATGGATCCATCGCTGCCGTACAAAGGCCACTTCAATCTGCTGGCGCAATACAAGAAGCGCTACCCCGGCGTGAAGGTGATGCTGTCGGTCGGCGGCTGGGCGGGCAGCGGCGGCTATTACACCGCCACCACCAACGCCGACGGCTCGCTCAACACCGCCGGCATCAACACGCTGGCCGATTCGATGGTGGCCGTGCTGCGCCAGTACACCTTCTTCGACGGCATCGACATCGACTATGAACACCCGACCACCAACAACGAAGCCGGCAACCCGTTGGACTTCAGCCTCTCCAAGCCACGCCTGGCGGGCCTGATGAAGAGTTACAACGTGCTGCTGAAAACCGTGCGCCAGAAGCTGGACACGGCGGCCGTCGCCGACAACAAGTACTACATGCTGACCATCGCCGGCTCCGCGTCCGGCTGGATATTGCGCGGCGAGGAAAACCTCTCCGGCCTGCAGTACCTCGACTACGCCAGCCTGATGTCCTATGACCTGCACGGCGGCTGGAACCAGTACGTCGGCCCCAACGCCGCGCTGTTCGATGATGGCAACGACGCCGAACTCAAAGCCGGCAACGCCTACTCCTACGGCGGCATCGGTTACCTGAACGTCGACTGGGCCTACCGTTACTATCGCGGCGCCTTGCAGGCCGGCCGCATCAACATCGGCGTGCCTTACTACACGCGCGGCTGGAAGGATGTCACCGGCGGCAGCAACGGCTTGTGGGGAACCACGCCGCTGGTGAGCGACACCGTCACCTGCGCCGGCGTCAAGACCTGCGGCACCGGCGCGGTCGGCATCGACAACGTCTGGTACGATCTGGATGCCAACGGCAAGCCTGTTCCCGGCGGCGGCAATCCGCTGTGGCACGCGCTCAACCTGCAGAACGCCATCGTGCCGGATTACCTCGATGCCTACGGCGTGACGGAGAAGACTCTCACCGGCACCTACACCGCCAACTACAGCGCCACGATGGCCGCGCCATGGCTGTGGAACGCCACGCGCAAAGTCTTCATCTCCACCGAGACCGCGCAATCGATGGCCGCGAAGACCCAGTACGTGATCGACAACGCCATCGGCGGCATCATGATCTGGGAACTGGCCGGCGACTACGCCTGGGACGCCAGCAAGAACGGCGGCAAGGGCGAGTACTTCATGGGCTACACGCTGACCACCAACATCTACAACGCCTTCAAGGCCGCCAGTGCGTACGGCGCCACGCGGGCGGAATCGGCGATGCCGGCCAGTAGCGCGAAGGTCAGCATATCGCTGGGCGGCTGGAAGCTCGGCGACAGCAACTACCCGATCAATCCCGTGATGACGGTGACGAACAACACCACGGTCACCATCCCGGGCGGCTCGGTGGTGGAGTTCGACTATCCGGTATCGGCGCCCGCCAATATGAGCGATCAATCGGGCTATGGGCTGGTGGTGACCAAGGCTGGTTACACGGGACCGAACAACATCGGCGGCTTCAAGGCCAACTTCAACCACGCCAAGTTCACCATCCCGTCGTGGCAGTCGCTGGCGCCGGGGGCCTCGGTTTCGCTGACGCTGAACTACTCGTTGCCGATCTCGGGGCCGTCCGCTTACGTGGTCACGGTCAATGGTGTGCGCTACGCCTTGAGCGACGAGTATCCCGGCCTGCCGGTCGCGCTGAAATAAGGAGGCGCGATGAAACCACTTCACAGCATCGCTGTGTGGAGTGCCTTGCTGCTGAACGCCTTGCTGCTGGCCGCCTGTGGCGGCGGCAGTGGCGGCCAGGCAGACAGCAACGCTCCGCACGTACTCTCCGGCGGTATCAGCACGGCCGCCGCCACCGCTTGCCCGGCATGGACCGCCACGGCGGTCTACACCGCCAGCATGTGCGCGATCTACCAAGGCAAGCAGTACGAGGCCAAATGGTGGGTGCAGGGCACCGCGCCCAATCCGGCCGATACCTGGGGCCCGTGGAAGTACATCGGCGACGCCACCGATCCAACGCCCACCGACCCAGGCACGCCACAACCGGGCGGCGTACCGACCAAGGCGCAAGCCGAGGCGCGCGAAGCTCAGCTCACCGACAACGATTTCTTCCGCACGGTGAAAGCGTCGATCCGCACGCTGGACAACGCAGCGGTGGAAGCCGTATCGCCCGGCGCGGCGGCCAACCCCTCCAACGTCAAGCGGGTGGAGCGCTTGCTGACGTCGGCCAAGTGGGACTACTACTTCGGCATCCGTGATCCCAGCTACACGTACGGCCGCTTCCTGCAGGCGGTGGCGAAGTTCCCGGCGGTCTGCGGCGACTACACCGACGGCCGCGATGCGGACGCGATCTGCCGCCACTCGCTGGCGACCATGTTCGCCCACTTCGCGCAGGAGACGGGCGACCACAACGCCAGCCTGCCGCTGCCACAATGGCGCCAGGGCCTGAAGTACCTGCGCGAGATGGGATGCGACGAAACCGGCACCAACTGCGGCTACAACGTCGAGTGCTCGGACCCGGTGTTCAACACCGTCTGGACTTGCGGTAAAAACGCCGACGGCAGTTTCAAGAAGTACTACGGGCGCGGCGCCAAGCAGCTCTCGTACAACTACAACTACGGCCCGTTCTCGCAGGTGATGTTCAACGGCGACCAATCGGTGTTGCTGAAGAATCCCGACCAGGTGGCGTCGACCTGGCTTAATCTCGCCTCGGCGACGTTCTTCTTCGTCTACCCGCAGCCGCCCAAGCCATCGATGCTGCATGTGCTGGACGGGACCTGGGTGCCGAATGCGGCGGACAAGGCGGCTGGTGCGGGCAACAACTTCGCCACCACCATCATGATCATCAACGCCGAATGCGGCACCGGCACCGAGAAGGCGGCAGCGCAGAACCGCATCGACTACTACAAGCAGTTCGCGGCGGACTTGGGCTGGAACATCGGCAGCGAGCAGCTGTCCTGCGCGACGATGCAGCGCTTCAGCGGTTCCAGTTCGGCGGCCTACAACATCTACTGGGAGAAGAACTGGAGCAGCGGCGGCGACTACCAATGCCAGTTGGTGAATTATCAAACGCCGTACAGCGCTCTAATCCCTGGAAACTACACCAAATGCGTGGAGAAGAACTGGGGAGTAACGCTCAAGTGATGTGATGGCATACAATGGACGGGCCGACAGCAACAAGGAGGCCCTCCATGCCTTTGCACTACCTGCGGGCCATGACAAGCCCGCAACGCACCGATATCAGCAACCGCCGCCTTGGCCGTTCGCTGGCCTTTGTGGCCGGCGCGGTCAACGCCGGCGGCTTCTTCGCAGTGGGACAATACACCTCGCACATGACTGGCATCGTCTCGTCGGTGGCGGACAACGCCGCGCTGGGCGAGGTGCACCTGGTGCTGGCCGGTGTGGCGTCGCTGCTGGCGTTCCTGCTGGGCGCGGCCACGTCGGCGATCCTGATCAACTGGGGCCGGCGGCGCGGCGCGCATAGCCTGTATGCGCTGCCGCTGATCGTGGAGGCGGCGCTGCTGCTGTGTTTCGGTTTGATGGGCGCGCGGCTGGACGCATCCGGCCAGGTATCCGCCATCGTGGCCTTGCTGTGCTTTGTGATGGGACTGCAGAACGCCATCGTCACCAAGGTATCGCGCTCCGAGATCCGCACCACCCACGTCACCGGCCTGGTGACCGACATCGGCATCGAACTGGGTAAACTATTTTACTGGAACGACAACGCCATGGCCGACCGAGTGCTGGCCGACCGTGGCAAGCTGCGCTTACTGAGCTCCCTGCTGGCGATGTTCCTGCTCGGCGGCTTGGCCGGCGCGTTCGGCTTCAAATACCTGGGCTACATCGTCACGGTGCCGCTGGCGGTGGGCTTGCTGTCGCTGGCCATCATCCCCGTGTTCGACGACCTGCTGCAGGCGAGGAGTTGAGGATTAGTCTATACTTTGCCGCAAGGAGAGCACACCAGATGATGAGGACTTACCAAGGCAGCTGCCACTGCGGCGCGGTGCGCTTCGAGGCGGATGTCGACCTGGCGCAAGGCACGCTGCGCTGCAATTGCTCGTTCTGCCTGAAGATACGCTGCTGGGCCGTCATGGCCAAGCCGGAGGCCTTTCGCCTGCTGGCCGGCGAGGGCGAGATGAACGTTTACCAGTTCGGCGCAAAGAACGAGCACCACTACTTCTGCAAGCACTGCGGCGTGCGTCCGTACGGTGTTGGCAACTCGCCGCGCTACGGGATGTTCTACGGCGTGAACGTCGCCAGCCTCGATGGCGTCAGCGACGAGGACTTCGCCAACGCGCCCATCACCTATGTCGACGGCCGCGCCGATAACTGGATATCGCCACCCACCGAAACCCGCTACCTTTGAATACGATGATCCGACCCGCCACACAGGACGACGCATCCGCCATCGTCGCCATCTACAACCACTACATCGCCACCACCACCATCAGCTTCGAGGAACACCCGGTTGCGCCGGAGGACATGGCGGGCCGCATCCGCGACGTCACCGCACACCTGCCATGGCTGGTGTATGAGCGGGGTGGCGAAGTGCTCGGCTACGCCTACGCCACCAAATGGCGCGCCCGCAGCGCCTACCGATTTTCCGCCGAGACCAGCGTCTACGTGGCGTTCGGCCAGGGCGGCAAGGGGATAGGATCGGCGTTGTACAAGGCGCTGTTGGAAGAACTGCGCGCCCGCGAGATCCACATGGCGATAGGCGGTATCGCCCAGCCCAACGAAGCCAGCGTGGCGCTGCACGAAAGCCTGGGCTTCGAAAAGGTCGCCCACTTCAAACAGGTCGGCCGCAAATTCGATCGCTGGATCGATGTCGGCTACTGGGAGCTGCAGCTGGCCTGAGCCAGCCGCGCCCCGGTGCATCAATAGGTGGTCAGCGCGACCGGCTGGCCGCCCTTGAAGTTGAAGATGGTGACCGGCGACTGCTTCATGTCGCCGTGCGCGTCGAACGAGTACGTGCCCGCCACGCCCGTGTACGAACCGGCGCTGATCGCCGCGCCCACTTTTTGCGGATCGATCGAATTCACCTTCTGCATCGCCTGCGCGTACATCATGGCCGCATCGTAGTAGGCCGCCGCGTAGACGTCCGGATCCTGCTTGAAGCGCGCCTTGTACTTGGCCTTGAAGGCCGGGCCGCTGGCCAGCTTGTCCAGACTGGCGCCGCCCTGCGGACACAGGACGTTCTCGCCGACGGCATCGCCACCCAGCTTGCCCATCTCCGCGGTGCAGATGGTGTCGCCGCCCAGCAGCTTGGCGTTGATGCCCAGCTGTTTCATCTGGCGCGCCATCGGTGCGCCCTGCGGCGCGTAGCCGCCGAAGAAGATCGCCTCGACCTTCTTGGTTTTCAGCTTGGTCAGGATAGAGCTGAAGTCGAACGACTTATCGGTGGTGAACTCGTGGCCGGCCACGGTCATGCCGGCGGCCTTGGCCTGCTTCTTGAACTCCTCGGCCAGGCCCTGGCCGAAGGCGGTGCGGTCGTCGATCACGGCCACGGTCTTCAGTTTCAATTCATTGGCCGCATACAGCGCCATCTTGCTGCCCAACTGCGAGTCGCTGGCGTTCACGCGGAACAGGCCCTTGTAGCCTTGCTGCGTGAGCTTGGGATTGGTGGCGACGGAGGCGATCAACACGCCGGCGTCGTTGTAGGCGCGCGAGGCGGGGATGGCCACGCCCGAGTTGTACGGGCCGACCACATACTTGACGCCCTGGTCGATCAGCTTCTGGGCCGCCGCCATGCCGGCTTTCGGATCGCCCTGGTCATCCTCCGATTGCAGTTCGAACTTGAGCTTCTTGCCGCCCACGGTGATCGGCTTGGCGTTCAGTTCCTCGACCGCCAGGCGCGCGCCGTTCTCGTTGTCCTTGCCCGAAAACGCCTGGGCGCCGGACAGCGGGCCGCTATGGCCGATCTTGACCACGGTCTCCTGGGCGTGGGCGCCGGCTGCGGCCAGCAGTGCGGCGGCGGCTGCGATGTGCTTCAATTTCATGCGATCTCCTGATTGTGGTGTTGTAAGGTGATGGCGAGATTATCGCCAAAAACGCAAAATATTATCGTGTGACTTGCACTTGCGAATGGCCTGTTTTGCGGCATATCGCCTTTCGAATCGGCTGCGGCCGAAATTTAATTCGGCGCGCGCTGGCGCCTGGCGTCCTCCTCGCGTTTGTGGATGCGGGCCAGCGCGGTGTTGATGCGGTCGATGATGCCGTCGTCCCGGTCGCGGGCGATGGCGAAAAACTGGCCGCTGTCGGTGACCAGGGGCTTGGGCAGCACGCGGAAGCCGGCGTTGGCGGCGGCGCCGATGGCCGGCAGGCGCGGGGCCATGAAGACGCGGATGCTGTCCTCCAGGTCTTTGGCGGTCAGGCCGTCGGGCTGGAACAGCAGCACCACGTCCACCCGCTTGAGCATCAGGCGGGTGAGGCGGGTGCCGCGCGAGGAGATGTCGTCGTCGGTGCGGAACAGCTTACCGCGCGCCGCGTCGAACGCCGGGCCGTAGCTGTAGCCGCGCACCGTGCTGATGGTCTTGCCGCGCAGGTCTTCCAGGCTATTGAAGGGGAAGGTGGCGTCGCTGCGTGTGACCAGCCACAGGCTGTTGTGGGTGGCGGGGTCGGAGTAGTGCAGCGCGCGCAGGCGGTCGCCGGTTTTCGGCAGGCCGAATACCAGGCCGTCGCCCTCCAGCGCGTGGCGCTCGGCGCGCGCCCATGGATAGGTGCGCGGCTCGAAGGTCACCCCCAGTTCCTGCGCCACGGCGTCGAGCACCTTGCGCTTGACCTCGGGCATGGGCCGGGGCTTGCCCTGTTCGTCGAGCGTGTCGCCGATCAGCAGCGACACCTTGGGCGCGGTGGCGGCGCGTGCCGGCCCGGCGCACGCCAGCGCGGCGGCGAGCAGCAGTGCGGTGGTGTTCAATCGCTTCATCGGCAGCAGGGCAGTGGGCAAGCGCCGATTATTGCATGGTTTTGGAGAAGGCCCGGCGCTTATGGTGTGTGGCCGTTGGCGCGCGCGCGGGCAGTGGCGGCCACCGCCGGCACCCGCGGGATGATGCTGCCCGCCGTCTGCGCGAGGTGGCTGGTGGCGCCGGCGAGGTCGTTGAGGCGGTAGGCGGCGATGGCGGCGGCCAACGCCGGATTGGCGCGCAGCGGATCGTTCTGCTGCGCCACGGCCAGCTGCGCGGCGAAGTTCTCCGCCACCGCGTCGAAGGTGCCGAGGGTCGCTTGCAGCGTGGCGGCGGTGGCCTCCGGGGCGGTGTGGAAGGCGGTCTGCAGCTGCACGTCGTCGAGCGACAGGCTGTTGTGCGCGTCCGGCGGCAGGGTCGATTGCAGCGACAGGCCGATCTGCGCGAGGTCCTGCGCGACCGCCGGCGCCCGCAGGCTTTGCACCAGCGTGTCCAGCAGGGAGGAGTCCTGTTGCTGCGCGCGCTCGAATTCGGCGGCGGGGAGCAGGTTGAATGCATCGACCACGTCGCGCGTGCGGTCGCTCAGCGTGGTGTCGCTGTTTGGCGGCGCGGTGCCCTGGGTCAGCGCAGCCTGCAGCTGGGTCAAGTGCTGTTGGGTCTGCGAGACGGTCAGCAGGAAATTGGCCACCGGCGACAGATCGACCGTGACCGCGGCGGGGGCGGGAGCGTCGGTGGCAGAGCCGGTTGCCGTCACCACGTCGGCATCTAACGGCCCCAGGGGCGTCACATTACTGGCCGGCGTGGATGAGATAGGAAACATGCGGCGCTCCAGAGCAGTATTTTTAGCTGATCATGCTCCCTCCCGCCGCCGTCGTCAGTGTGGCAGTTCACATAGCAGACTGATTGCTGACCAGCCGGTCAGCTGTCGTGTCCGGCAAGGGGTGCTGCGCCAGATGGTCCAGTTCGGCGCGCGCCAGGTCCAGCCGCGCGTTGGCCGCCACGTCGGCCGGCGTCAGCGATGGCTGCGGCCGGGCGGCCTGCGCTTCCGCCTCGCTGTTGCCGGCTGCGCTCAGCTGTTCAGCGTAGCGGCTCGCCACGTCGCTGAAGGTGTCCAGGGTGTCCTGCAGGGCTTGCATCGCGTGTTGCGGTTGGCGGTTAAACGCGGCCCGCAACACTTCGTTGTCCAGCGACAGGCCGCCGGTCGCGTCCGACAGCAACGGCGCCTGCAGCGTGACGCCGATCCGCGCCAGCCGTTGCTCCGGCGTCCAGGCCGCTGGCGTTTTGCCTGAGGTCGGTTGCCGCAGGCTTTGCACCAGGCTGTTGAGCAACGACGGCGTCTGCGATTGCGTCTGGTTGAAATCGACCGAAGGCAACAAGTTGAAGGCGTTCACGATGTTTTGCGCGGCGTCATTCACGGAGGCGGCCGCTTCGCGGGGCGGCGCGCCGTTGGCAAGCGCCGTGTGCAGCTGCGTCAGCTCCTCCCGCGATTGCGACACCATCAGCAGGAAGTTGGCCACCGGCGACAGGTCGATGCTGGCCGAGGCCTCAGGCGCGTCGGTGGCGGTGCCGGTGTCGGCGGCCTTGTCCGTGTGCGCCGGCACGGCCTCGGCAGGCGTCGTCAGCGACGCCGATGAGATGGGAAACATGCCGTTCTCCTCAACCGGGCAGTGGGTGATAACAACCAGCATCCTCCTGTCGGGCGCGGTAGTCCGTGTGGCAGTTCACATACCCGCCGCGTTGCCGCAAAGACGTGCTCTGCCTGCCACTTTGTTAGTTTCCGCACGGTTAAGCGGCTGCGAGGGGCCTATCGTATCCCTTGCAGTTCCAACATTCACTCGAAAAAGGAAAGCATCATGGACAACAACCTCGACAGCAAAATCAACTCCACCCGCGACGGTGTCACCCAGATCGGCAACAACCTGCGCGCCGATGCGCACGCCGCCATCGACAAGGTGGCCGACAAGGTTCCTCCCACCACCGACCGCCTGGCCAACAGCGCGCACAACAGCGTGGACCGCGTCGCCGACGGCGTCAACAAGATGGCCGACACGGTGGAACACACGTCCGAAAGCCTGATCGAACGCGGCAAGCGCGTCTCCGCCAGCTGCAAGGCGCTGACCGAATCGGGCCGCAGCCACGTGCGCGCCAGCCCGGCCATGTCGGTCCTGCTGGCCGCCGCCGCCGGCTACGGCCTGTCCAAGCTGCTGAGCTCGCGCAGCGCCAAATAACACCAGGCTGCCCCGCCGGTGCGTCCGCCGGGATAAGCGGCGGCCCGGCCGGGCGCCGCTTATCGGGATACATCCATGGCAAATTCAAGCAAAGCGCCGGCCGACGCCATCGGCGGCGGATCGGTTTTGAGCACGGTGTCCGGCCCTTCGTCGCCGCCGCCGGATCATCTGGGGAACGGCTCCCCGCAGCAGCAAGCCTTGCTCGACAAGGTCAAGGGCGGCCAGCAGCTGGCCGCCGGCATGGCGTTCAACGCCAACAAACCCAATGAACACGGCGAGGCCTCGCGCGCGCCGCAGGCCGGCCAGAGCTGCCCAGTGCCGCATCGCGCCGCCACCGCCAGCACCGCCGGCGAGACCACGCCGTCTGCCAAGACCGGCAGCGGCGTGCCGCCGATCGGCGTCAATCCGGCCAACGCGTCGCTGGACCGCGTGCGCGTCGACAGCGGCGGCCAGCGCCTGACCACCAACCAGGGCGTGCCGGTTGCCGACAACCAGAATTCGCTGAAGGTCGGCCTGCGCGGCCCCACCGCGATGGAAGACTTCATCCTGCGCGAGAAGCTCACCCACTTCGACCACGAACGCATCCCCGAACGCGTGGTGCACGCGCGCGGCTCGGCCGCCCACGGCTACTTCGAAAGCTACGGCGACTTGAGCGACATCACGCGCGCCGCGCCGTTCGCGGCGGCCGGCAAACGCACGCCGGTGTTCGTGCGCTTCTCCACCGTGGCCGGCGAGCGCGGCTCGGCCGACACCGTGCGCGACGTGCGCGGCTTCGCCGTCAAGTTCTACACGGACGAGGGCAACTGGGACCTGGTTGGCAATAACATCCCGGTGTTCTTCATCCAGGACGCGATGAAATTCCCGGACCTGGTCCACGCCGTCAAGCCGGAGCCGCACAACGGCATGCCGCAGGCGGCCAGCGCGCACGATACCTTCTGGGATTTCGTCACGCTGATGCCGGAATCGACGCACATGCTGATGTGGCACCTGTCGGACCGCGCGATCCCGCGCAGCCTGCGCACCATGCAGGGCTTCGGCGTGCACACCTTCCGGCTGGTGAACGCCGAAGGGGCGTCGGTGTTCTGCAAATTCCACTGGAACCCGGTCGCCGGTACCCACTCGCTGATGTGGGACGAGGCGGCGAAGATCTGCGGCGCCGATGCCGACTTCCACCGGCGCGACCTGTGGGAGGCCATCGAGGCCGGCGCCTATCCGGAGTGGGAGCTGGGCCTGCAGATCTTCACCGAGGAGGAGGCCGAGCGCTTCCCGTTCGACGTGCTCGATCCCACCAAGCTGGTGCCGGAAGAACTGGTGCCGGTGCGCGTGGTCGGCAAGATGACGCTGAACCGCAACCCGGATAACTTCTTCGCCGAGACCGAGCAGGTGGCCTTCTGCACCGCGCACGTGGTGCCGGGCATCGATTTCAGCAACGACCCGCTGCTGCAAGGGCGCATCCACTCCTACCTGGATACGCAAATCAGCCGCCTGGGTGGCGCCAACTTCCACGAGATTCCGGTCAACGCCTCGCTGGCGCCGGTGCACAACAACCAGCGCGACGGCATGCACCGCCAGGCGATCGCGCGCGGGCGCGTGGCGTACGAGCCCAATTCGCTGGGCGGGGGGTGCCCGTTCCAGGCCGGCATGGCCGGCTTCACCACGGCCGCCAGCAGCAGGCCGCAGCCGCCGGAGGACAAGGTGCGCGGCAAGCCGGAGCTGTTCGCCGACCACTACTCGCAGGCGCGCCTGTTCTGGATCAGCCAGAGCCCGGCCGAGCAGGCCCACATCGTCAACGCCTACCGCTTCGAATTGAGCCGCGTGCAGACGCCGGCGATCCGCGTGCGGCTGCTGTCCATGCTGGCCAACGTCGATCCCATCCTGGCCGAAGGCGTGGCGCAGGGCCTGGGGCTGGAGGTGCCGCCGCCGATGCCGCTGGCCACCGACGCCGAACAGCCGCACTACGATCCGTCGCCGGCGCTGTCGCTGCTGGCGCGGCCGGGTGCCACCGGCATCGCCACGCGCAAGGTCGCCGTGCTGGCGGGCCACGGCGTAGAGGCGGCCAGCGTCAAGGCGATCTACGCCGACCTGCTGGCGGCTGGCGCGGTGCCGCGCCTAGTGGCGCCGCAGCTGGGCCAACTGACGGCGGCCGACGGCAGCAAGCTCGATATCGATATCTCCATCGAAGCCGGTCCGCCGGTGCTGTACGACGCGCTGATCGTGGCCGACGGCGCCGCCAGCGCGGCCATGCTGATGCGCGATGCCGACGCGCTGGACTTCGTGCGCCAGCAGTACCGCCACTGCAAGCCTGTGCTGGCGGTCGGCGCGGGCGTGGAGCTGCTGTTGAAGGCGGGCCTGCCGGCCACGCTGGAAAACGGCGCGCCGGACCTGTCCCTGTGGCGCGCGGACGCCGGCAGCCTCGATGCGGCGCTGGCGGAGTTCAAGCAGGCGCTGGCCGGACACCGCAACTTCCAACGCGAGACCGAGGCGGTGGTCCTGTAGGCTCTCCCTTTTGAATGGGCTGTAATTTACGCAACAATGACGAGCATAGTGATATGCTCGTCATTGTGCTGTTTACGCCCCGTACAATTCACATCAGGATCATCTGACTACCATGGACGTTTACGCCCCCCAGGTATGGCTTCCGCACGAGCGTCCCTCCTTGCCGGGATCGCCGTCGACACCGCTGCACACGGCCGAGCGCCGGCTGGCCTTCCTGGTGGTCGGCTTCATCGTCGCCGTCACTGGCGGGCTTGGAAACGCGCTGGTGTCGGTCAACCTGCCTTACCTGCAAGGCTCGTTGGGCGTCTACTCGGCCGAGATCCAGTGGCTGCCGGCCGCCTACGTGATGGCCAACGTGTCGATGAACCTCCTGCTGGTGAAGTTCCGCCAGCAGTACGGCCTGCGCCTGTTCACCGAATTATTCCTGGTGCTGTACGCGGTGGCTACCGTGGCCCACTTGTTCGTGCACGGCCTGGCGTCGGCCATCGCGGTGCGCGCGGCGCACGGCATGAGCGGCGCGGCGCTCACCACTCTCGGCCTGTACTACACCCTGCAGGCCTTCCCGGCGCAGCACCGGCTCAAGGCGGCGGTGTTCGGCATCGGCTTCTCGCAACTGGCACTGCCGATGGCGCGGCTGTTCTCGTCGGAGCTGATGGAGTTCGGCGAGTGGCGCGGCCTGTACTTTTTCGAGCTGGGACTGGCCCTGGTGTCGCTGGCCTGCGTGCTGGCGCTCAAGCTGCCGCCGGGGGACCGCGTCAAGGCCTTCGAGAAAATGGATTTCCTCACCTTCGGCCTGTTCGCGCCCGGCGTGGCCTTGCTGTCGGCAGTGCTGGCGCTGGGCCGCACGGTGTGGTGGTTCGAATCGCGCTGGCTCGGCCTGTGCCTGGCCGGCGCCATCGTGCTGATCGCCGCCGCGCTGCTGGTCGAGCATAACCGCGCGCGCCCGCTGCTCAACACGCGTTGGCTCAGCAACGGCAATATCGCGCGGCTGGCGTTGTCGGTGCTGCTGATCCGCGTGGTGCAGTCGGAGGCCAGCGGCACCGTGGGCTTCCTGCAGGCGCTGGGCCTGAACAACGACCAGATGCAGATGCTGTGGATCGTCGTCATGGTCGGCACGGTGGCGGGGCTGGTGGCCAGCGCGCTGACCATCACGCCGCCGCGCATCCCCTTGCAGCTGATGTTCTCGCTGGTGCTGATGGCGGTCGGCGCCTATATGGATTCCGACGCCACCAACCTGACCCGGCCCGCCGACCTGTATGTGAGCCAGTTCCTGCTGGCCTTCGGCGGAGCCTTCTTCATCGGGCCGACCTTTATCTCCGGCTTCGGCGCGGTGATCGCGGCGCCGAATAACCTGGTCAGCTTCTCGGTCATGTTCAGCATCACGCAGACGCTGGGCAGCCTGCTTGGCTCGGCGCTGGTCGGCACCTTCCAGGTCGTGCGCGAGAAATTCCACTCCAGCATATTGGTCGAGCATCTGACGCTGCTCGATCCGCAGGTGGCGGCGCGCATCCAGAGCGGTGGCGCCAGTGTGGGCGCGGGACTGGCCGATCCCGCCGCGCGCAGCGCCACCGGTGTGGCGGCACTGGGCGCGGCGGCCACGCGCGAGGCCAATATCCTGGCCTATAACGATGTCTTCCTGATGATTACCCTGGTGGCGCTACTGACACTGGCCTGGATGCTGGGCCGCCATCTGTGGTCGGTGTGCGTCGTCTGCCCTGGCAGCCCGGCGCACAACGCACAGACCGGCATGGCCAATGTCTCCCTTAACAACTCTGGATCACGCTGAACCACATGGCTAATACGACTCCCGACAATAACTCCTCCTCCGAAACCCGCGTTGCCGCGGTGGCTGCCGCCGCAGCTGCGGCAGCCGTCGCTGCCGCAGCGCCCACCGCGCCGGCGCCCGACCGGCGTGCGCAGATCCTGTCGGCGATCGCGTTCTCGCTTGTGGCGCTGGTCGGTGTGCTGATCGTACTGTATGCGTGGCGGCTGCCGCCGTTCAGCAGCGCCATCGTCTCCACCGAGAATGCGCTGGTGCGGGGCCAAGTCACGCTGATCGGCACGCAGCTGCCCGGCTATGTGGTGGACGTGCGGGTGCAGGATTTCCAGCAGGTGAAGCAGGGCGATTTGCTGGTGCTGATCGACGACCGTATCTACCAGCAGCGCTACGAACAGGCGCAGGCGCAACTGGCGGCGCAGAAGGCGGCGCTGGCCAATTGGGAGCAGGCGCGCCGCACGGCGGAAGCGGGCGTGGTGTTGAACCAGGCCACGCTGGCCAACGCGGAGGCGCAGGCCGCCAAGTCGGTGGCCGATTTGAGCCGCGTGAATTCGCTGGCGGCTGATGGCTCGCTGTCGGTGCGCGAGCAGGATTCGTCCAAGGCGGCCAAGGCGCAGACGGCAGCGGCGGTGTCGCAGGCGCGCGCCAGCCTGGAGATCGCGAAGCAGCAGGTGCAGACGGTGGTGGTGAACAAGCTGTCGCTGGAGGCGGCGGTGGCCAATGCGACGGCCGCGCTGAAGGCGGCCAAGGTGGACCTGGATAACACGCGCATCACGGCGCCGGAGGATGGGCAGCTGGGCCAGGTCACGGTGCGCAAGGGGGCGTACGTCAACACCGGCGCGCAGCTGATGGGATTGGTGCCGCGCCAGTTGTGGGTGATCGCCAATCTGAAGGAGACGCAGATGAACGGCGTGCAGGTTGGCCAGAGCGCTACCTTCAAGGTCGATGCGCTGGATGGGGCGCTGCTGACCGGGCAGGTGGAGCGGATTTCGCCGGCCACCGGTTCCGAGTTCAGCGTGCTGCCGGCCGATAATGCGACCGGCAATTACGTGAAGATCGCGCAGCGCATCCCGGTGCGCATCCGCATCGATCCGGGCCAGGCCAAGGCGCGCAGGCTGGCGCCGGGGATGTCGGTGGTGGTCAGCATCGATACGTCGGCGGTGCTGGATGATGCCGGCGCGGGGCAGGCCAAGCACGCGGGAGCCAAGCCATGAGAGGCCGCGCAGCACCCGCGCGCCAGTTCGGCGCGCAGCGGCCTGCCGCGCGGACCCCGCAGCCCGCCGCATGGACGCCAGAGCATGCCACGCGGACGCCGCAGCCCGTCGCATGGACTTTGCGGGCCGCTGGCGCTGGCGCGCTGGCCATGACTGTGGCCTTGGCGCTGGCCGGCTGCGCTGCCAAGGCTCCGCCGCCTCCCGCGTCGTCCTTGCAGACGCCTTCCGCCTGGCGCACCGCCGCCGAAGCGGGGCAGGGCGCCGCTGTCGCGGCGCAATGGTGGCAAGCCTTCGGCGATCCGGCGTTGAGCGCGCTGGTGGCCGCCGCGCTGGAACACAACGGCGACCTGCGCATCGCCCGCGCCCGCGTGGCGCAGTACCGCGCGCTGGTGGGCGTGGCCGCCGCCGGCCAGAAACCCAACGTCATCGTCGACACCGCGCCCACCCGCGCGCGCCAGCTGGCCTACAACGGCGTCCCCTACGTCACCAACGTCTACCAGGCCGAGTTCCAGGCCAGCTACGAAGTCGACGTGTGGGGCCGCCTGGCCGCGCTGACCGATGCCGCCACCGCCACCTATCAGTCGGAGCAGGCCAACGCCGATGCCGCCGCGCTGTCGATCGCCGCCACCGTGGCCTCGGGCTACCTGAACCTGCGCGGCCTGGACGCCCAGCTGGCGCTGACCGAAGCCACGCTCAAGCTGCGCGAAGAATCGCGCGACCTGGCCAAGCGCCAGTTCGATGTCGGCTACAGCTCGCGGCTGGAATGGTTGCAGGCGCAGGCCGAATACCAGACCACCGCTGAACAGGTGCCGCAGCTCAAGCGCTCCATCTTCGAACAGGAAAACGCGCTGTCGATCCTCACCGGCGGCAATCCCGGCCCGGTCGCGCGCGGGCTGGAGTTGGCGCAATTGGCCGCGCCGCCCGTACCTGCTGGGCTGCCGTCCGAACTGCTGCGCCGCCGGCCGGATATCGCCCGCGCCGAGTTGAACCTGGTCGCGGCCAACGCCAACCTGGCGGCCACGCGCGACCAGCTGCTGCCGTCGTTCAAGCTGACGATGGTGGGCGGCGTGCAAAATCTGAAGTGGCATGATTTCATCAACGCCCCGACGGCGCTGTGGCACCTGACCGGCGCGGTGGCTGCGCCGGTGTTCGAGGGCGACCGGGTGCAGCACCAGACCGACGCCGTGGCGGCGCAACGCGATCAATCGGTGTACGCATACGAGAACGCCGTGCGCACCGCCTTCGCGGAAACCGACAACAGCCTGGGTGCGTTGGCGCGCCTGAAGGAACAGGCGGTGCAGAACGACGCGCGCCGCGCCACGGCGGCGGAAACGCTGCGCATCGCGCACAACCGCTATCGCAATGGCTACGCTTCGTATCTGGAGGAGCTGGATGCCCAGCGCACGCTGTACAACGCCGATGTCGGCCGCTTGCAGCTGAAGACGCGCGTGTTGGTGGCGTCGGTGGATCTGTACCGCGCCATGGGCGGCGGCTGGACCGCCCCCGGTCATTCCCGCGCAGGCGGGAATCCATAATGCGCTAGCGTGCATGCGGCCTATGGATTCCCGCGTGCGCGGGAACGACGTGGTTTATTTCACCGGAATGCACAACTCCGATTCGAACACGCCGGTGGCAGGGTCCATCGCGTAGTCGGCCGGATAGCGTTCGAAGCACGGGCCGGCATCGACCTTGCCCTCGGCGTGCAGCTGGCCGAAGAACTCTCCCCAGGCCGCAGGCACCTGGTCGCCGGTGCCCTTGAACTTGGCAACGGCGTAGCGGCCGGCGGGAATGGTCGCCTCCTTGGCCGGCTCCTTGATTGGATAGTCGGCCGACACTTCCACGCAGGCGTCGTAGCGGCACTGGTCCGGCGGCGTGGTGGACGGATCGTCCTGCGCCACGCCGTAGGTGACTTTGCCCACCAGGCCGAAAGCCTTCTGCCACGGCGTGAACACCTCTTTCCAGAACTCGCCGATCGGCGCGCCGAACGGGCCTTTGTAGCGCAGGTAGGCTACACGCACCGCCGGCAAATCCTTGACTTCATATTCCATGTTGATCTCCTAATGTTAGTGGCCGCCGCCGGCGACTTTGCGCAGCGGTTGCACGGTTTCTTCAGGCGCCGGCGCTGGCTGGCGGCGCAGCTTGCCCATCAGGCGTTTCAGCAGATGTTCCAGATCGTCGATGTAGGTGAACACGGCCGGTATCACCAGCAGGCTCAGTAACGTCGACGTGATCAACCCGCCGATCACCGTGATCGCCATCGGCGAACGGAAGCTCGGATCGGCGCCCCAGCCCAGCGCCAGCGGCAGCATGCCGGCGCCCATCGCGATGGTGGTCATCAGGATCGGGCGGCTGCGCTTGTGGCAGGCGTCGACCAATGCTTCGAAACGGCTCATGCCTTCCTGACGCGCCAGAATAGCATAATCAACCAACAAGATTGAGTTCTTTGTAACGATCCCCATCAGCATAATCAGGCCGATCATCGACGGCATCGACAGCGCGCGGCCGGTGATCAGCAGCGCCACGAAGGCGCCGCCGATCGACAGCGGCAGCGCGAACAGAATCGTCACCGGTTGCATGAAGTCCTTGAACAGCAGCACCAGCACGCAGTAGATGCAGACCACGCCGATCAGCATGGCGATGCCGAAGCTGGCGAACAGCGCCGCCATCTCCTGGGTGTCGCCCAGTTCCGCGATCCGCACCGACGGCGGCAGGTTCATCATCGTCGGCAGCGCGCGCGCCTCGGTGTTCACTTCACCCAGCGAGCGTTTGCCCAGCTCCACTTCCAGCGTCACGTTGCGGCTGCGGTTGAGGCGATTGATCTGCGCCGGTCCGCTCTCCATCGTGATGGTGGCGACGGTGGCCAGCAAGACCGGGCCGTTCTTGCCCGGCACCGTCAGGCGGCCGATGGCTTCCAGGTCAGCGCGCACGGCGTCCGGCAGCTTGACGCGGATCGGCACCTGGCGTTCCGGCAGGTTCATCTTGGTCAGGTCGGTGTCGTAGTCGCCGGCGGTGGCCACGCGCACGGTCTGGCCGATCGACGCGGCGGTCACGCCCAAATCGGCAGCCTTGGCGAAGTCCGGCGTGACGATGATCTCGGGCCGCACCAGCGAGGCGCTGGAGCGCACGTTGCCCACGCCTTTGAGCGTGCGCATTTCGCGCTCCACTTTCTGCGCCGTTTCCTTCAGCGCCACCGGGTCTTCGCTGCGCAGCACCAGCTGCATCTTGACGCCGTTGTCCGGCGGGCCGACCTTGAAGCGCGCGCCGGGAATGGCGCTGAGCTTCTGCCGGATTTCTCCTTCCAGGTCGGCCATCGATTCCTTGCGGTCGTTGCGGTGCACGGTGGTCAGCGTCAGCACGGCGCTGCGCGCCTCGGCCGCCGCGCCGGGCGCGAAGGCGTCGCCGCTGGAGCCGCCGCCGATGGAGCTGAACACGGCCTTGATGCCTTTGACTTCCATCGCTGCCTTGCGGGCGCGCTCGGCGACCACGCGGGTTTCGGCCAGCGTGGAACCGGGCGGCAGTTCCAGGTTGATCTGGGTCTGCGCGCGGTCGGCTGCGGGAACGAAGCCAGTCGGCAGCAGGCCGACCAGCATGATCGAACCAATGAAGAACGCGGCCGAGGCGATGGCCGTCACCAGCCGGTTCGACAGGCACCAGCGCATCACGCGGATGTAGCGTGTCATCAGCCAGCCGTCTTTTTCTTCGGCGTGGACGACAGGCTTGAGGATGTAGGCCGCCATCATCGGCGTGAGCAAACGGGCCACCACCAGCGACGCCAGCACCGCCACCACGGCGGTCCAGCCGAACTGCTTGAAGAACAGGCCAGGCACGCCGCCCATGAAGGCGGTCGGCAGGAACACCGCGACCAGCGCGAAGGTGGTGGCGATGACCGCCATGCCGATTTCGTCGGCCGCTTCCATCGCCGCTTCCATCGGGGTTTTACCCATGCGCAGGTGGCGCGCGATGTTTTCGATTTCGACGATGGCGTCGTCCACCAGCACGCCCACCACCAGCGCCATCGACAGCAGGGTGACGGTGTTGAGCGTGTAGCCGAACAGGTACAGGCCGAGGAAGGCCGGCATCACCGACAGCGGCAGTGCGGCGGCTGCCACCAGCGTGGCGCGCCAGTCGCGCAGGAACCACCACACCACCAGCACCGCCAGCAGGGCGCCTTCGTAGAGCAGCTCCATCGAGCCGTTGAAGTTCTCCTCGACCGGGAAGGCGTTGTCGATCACCGGCTTCAGTTCCACGCGCGGATTGGCGCGGGCCAGTTCGGCGACGGCGGCGCGCGCGCCCTTGGCGACCGCCAGTTCGCTGGCGCCCTTGGTGCGGAAGACTTCAAAGCCGATCACCGGCACGCCGTCCTGCAGCGCGATGGCGCGCGGCTCGGAGACGGTGTCGGTCACGGTGGCCACCTGGTCGAGGCGCACGCGGCGGCCATCGGTGAGCGGCAGTTCGATGGCGGCCAGCGAGGCCGCGCTCTGCACGGTGGCGATGGTGCGCACCGATTGCTCGGCGCCGCTGACGTCACCGCGTCCACCCGGCGCTTCCTTCTGCACCAGGCGCAGTTGGCGCGACACGTCCAGCGCGGATACGCGCAGCGCGGCCATGCGGGCGTCGTCCAGCTCCACGCGGATTTCGCGCTTCACGCCGCCCACGCGCTTGACCGCGCCCACGCCGGGCACCGCCAGCAGGCGCTTGGAGACTGCGTTGTCGACGAACCAGCTCAGTTCCTGGTTGTCCATCTTCTCGCCGGGCGTCTTGGCTGCTGCGGCGGTGAAGGTCATGATCACGCGGCCGGCGGTGGAGGCCTTGGTCACGGTCGGGTCGCGCAGTTCGGCCGGCATGTCGGCCTTGACTCGGGCCACCGCGTCGCGCACCTCGTTGACGGCGTCGGAGATCGGCTTCTCAAGAATGAATTCCACGGTGGTGGTGGAGACGCCGTCCAGCACCGTGGTGTAGATGTTCTTGATGCCTTGCAGCGTGGCGACCGAATCCTCGATCTTGCGCGCCACTTCGGTTTCCAGCTGGGCCGGCGCGCTGCCGTCCAGCGTGGCGGTGACGGTCACGATGGGCAGTTCGATGTCCGGGAAGTCCTGCACCGGATTGGCCTTGAAGGCCATCAGCCCGGCCAGCGTCAACAGCGCGAACAGCATGATCGCCGGGATCGGGTTCTTGATCGATAGGGAGGAAAAGTTCATGGCGCGTCCTTACTTGGCTGCGAGCTTGGCGGCCGGCGCGGTCTCGGCGACGTTGTGTACCAGGTCGCCGTCGTTGAGGAAGCCGGCGCCGCGCACCACCACCTGCGTGTCGGCGGTCAGGCCGCCCAGCACTTCGATGCGGTCGCCCAGGCGGCGGCCCGGCTGCACCTTGATCTGGCTGACATGCTGGTCGGCGTTGAGGCGAAACACGAAGCTGAAGCCGTCGCGCACCACGATGGATTGCTGCGGCACCGTCATCGCGTCCGACGTACCCAGTTCGAACTGGCCGCTGGCGAACATGCCGGCCTTGAACGGCGCGTCCTTGGCGCCGGCGCTGGCCGGCAGGTCGACGTAGACCAGCGCGGAGCGGGTCTGCGCATCGACGGTCGGCGCGATCATGCGCACCTTGCCGGTGACCTCGCTGCCGTTGGCCGCCTTGACGACGGCGCCGGTGCCGGTCTTCAGGTTGCGCAAGTCGGACGCCACCACTTCGGCGCGCCATTCGAGGCGGCCCTGGCGGATCATGCGGAACAGCTCCGTGCCGGGAGCGGAGACCGCGCCCACGGTGGCGTTGTTGGTCCGGGCCGAGATGATGCCGCTATCCGGCGCCACGACCTTGGTGTACTTGAGGCGCAGCTGCTGGCTGGCCAGCGCCGCCTTGGCCGAGGCGATGCGGGCGTTGGCGGTCTGCTCGGCGGTGGTGTATTGGCTGATCTGCTGTGCGCTCAGGGCGCCGGTGTTTTGCAGCGTGCGCGCACGGGCCGCGTTGGCGATGGCGTCGGCGGCGTTGGCTTCGGCTTCCTGCACGGCGGCCTTGGCCTGCGCCAGGTCGGCGTTGACGGTATCGGCCGAGAACACGGCCAGCACGTCGCCGGCCTTGACCACGTCGCCGACGTTGACGCGCACTTCGGTCAGGCGCAAGCCGTTCGATTCGCTGCTGACGCTCGCCTCCTGCCAGGCGGCGACGTTGCCGTTGGCGGCCAGCTTGATCGGCAGGCGCGCGGCCGAGGGCTTGGTGGTGGTGACGGTCAGCGCCGGCTTGGCGGTTTCCGCTTTCTTGTCGTCGGCGGCCTGCGTGGCGGACGGGTAGAACGCCATGCCGGCGCCGCCGATGACAAATACCGCCAGCAGTGCGTAGGCGACGGGCTTCAGATTGGTTTTCAGTTTTTTCATGATGTGCACAGGTTAGTTGGCGCTGGCGACGGCGGGAGCGCCGTCGGTCGGGGCGGTCCAGCCGCCGCCGGCCGCGCGGTACAGCGCGACCCAGGCGGCGCTGCGTTCGCGCTGCAGGTTGATGACGGTTTGTTCGGCGGCCAGGCGGGTGCGGCGCGCGTCTTCCAGTTCGAACAGGCTGGCCAGCCCGTTCTTGTAGCGGTCTTCCACGGCGGTGTAGTTGACGCGATAGCCGTCCAGCGCGGCCTGCGCGTCGGCGGCGCGCGCCCCGGTGGCATCCAGGTTGACCAGCGCCTGTTCCACCTCGCTCACGGCCTGGCGCACAGTGGCGCGGTAGCTGGAGACGGCGGCGTCGTAGCGCGCGCTGGCCGCGTCGACGTTGGCGCGGCGCTTGCCGGCGTCGAAGATCGGCAGCGACATCGAGACCGGGCCGATGGTCCAGGTGTCGGTGCCGGTGTTGACGCCGCCGGAGCGGAAGTTGCCGTAGCCGATGGAGCCGGACAAGGCCAGGCGCGGATAACGCTGTGCCTGCGCGCTGCCGACGTCCGCGCTGGCGGCGGTGACTTCGCGTTCGGCGGTGAAGACGTCAGGCCGCTGGCTCAGTGTTTGCGCCGGCAGTTCGGCGATGGCGATGGCCGGTGCGTTGGCCGCAGCGCCGGCGGCCGCCGCTGCGCCGTCGGCCAGTTTGCGGCGCAGCTCAGGTTCGGCGACAGCGGTCAGCGCCACCAGCGCCTTGACGTTGACGTCGCAGGCGGCGCGTTGCGTGATGTAGCGGTTGTTGCCGTCGGCCGCGCTGGCACGCGCCAGCGCCAGGTTGGCCGGCGACTGGAAGCCCGCCTTGGCGCTCAGCTCCGTCAGGCGCGCGGTGTCGGCGCGCGAGGCGGCATCCTGTTTGGCCACCGCCAGCAGCTGCTCGCAGGCGCGCAGGCCATAGTATTGGTTGGCCACTTCGGCCGCCACCGAGACGCGGGCGTCATGCCAGCCTGCGTGGGCGCTGTCCAGGCGCGCCTGCGCCGCATCGCGCGCGGCGCGGTTGCCGCCGAACAGATCGATCTCCCACGAAGCCTGCAAGGCCGCCTGCGAGGTGGTCCCCATCGGCATCGTCGATTGCTGGTTTGAGCGGTTGGCGCTGACCGATGCGTCCAGCGACGGCGCCAGCGCGGCGCCGGCGGCCACGCGCTCGGCGCGCGATTGCGCGATGCGCGAGCCGGCCGTGGCGATGGTCGGGCTGACCGCCTGCGCCGATTCGATCAGCTGCACCAGCAGCGCGTCGGCCTGGTGGCTCCACCAGGTGGCCAGGTCGGCCTGGCTGCCGTTGTGCGGCAGCGGCGCCTGCCACTGCTGCGGCGCTTGCGCGGCCACGTGCGGCGGGGGAGCCTGCGTGGCGCAGGCGCTCAGCGACGCGGCGACGGCCAGCGCCGCCGTCCGTAGGAATATCTTCATGGTTATCCTTGTTGAAGTTTGGATCTCTCGGCGAGCACCAGGGCTTCGGCAAAGCCGACCAGGTACTGCGCCCACTTTTCTATCGCTTCCGGCCCGTCCAGCAGGTGCGGCGTGATCGAGGCGATGATGTCGCGTCCGACCATCAGCTGCACGGCCATGCCGACGAGGGCATAGGCCAGGCGGTGCACGTCGTCGGTCGGGCGCTTCACGCCCAGGTGGCGGCACAACGCATCGACCAGCGCCAGGTGCTCCGGCTTGATGTTGTTGTCGATCTCCTGCTGCCACAGGCCGGTCGGCTCCAGCATCTCGCGGTAAAACAATCGCAGCATCAGCTGCGCATCGCCGCCCGCCGTCAACGGCGCCAGCATCTGCCGGTAGAAGCCCTCCAGCGTTTGCCGCAGCGTGAAGTGCGGCTGCGCGAACTGCGCGATATTGTCCGGCTCCGGTTGGCACATGAAGCTGAAACAGGCCTGGTACAGCCCCGCCTTGTCGCCGAAGTAGTAGCTGATCGCGGCGACGTTGGCATTGGCCGCCTGCGCGATCTCGCGCGTCGACGTCTTGGAAAAGCCCTGCGCGGCGAACAGGCGCATGGCCGCTTGCAGCAGCCGCTCGCGCGATTGCTCGCCGTCCGAACGTGGCTTGCGGCCGTCGTCGGCTGGCTGGCTGGTATCGATGGAAGTGGGTTTAGCGTTCATGGGCGGCATTACAACACATAATTTAAACAATTGATATAACTAAATCAGTTGTTTAATTTATTGATGAAGCAACGCTAACAGCCGCTTACAACCGATACATGGCAGTCGTTTGGGGAGCAACAATATTGCGTTATAAAGTAAATATATTTTTCGACAGGAGCACCGCCATGAACTTCTCCCGCTGGATCGCCGTTGCCGCCATGGCCGCCGCCTCCGCCACCGCCATGGCCGCCGAGCCGCTGACGCCCGAGCAGGCCGCCGCCCATGTGCTCAACCGCATCGCCTACGGCCCCAAGCCGGGTGACATCCAACGGGTGACGCAGATGGGCGTGCAGCGCTACATCGACGCGCAGCTCAACGCGGGCATGCCGCTGCCGCCGGCGTTGAGCGCGCGCCTGGCCGGGCTGGATGCGGCGCAGGAGCCGGCCGGCGTGGTGATGAAGCGCTTCCTGGAAGTGCGCGCCATGGCCAAGGACGAATCGGACGGCGACAAGGCCAAGCGCCGCGAAGTGGTCACCGCCATCGCGCAGCAGACGGCGGAGGCGCGCATCGCCCGCGCCGTCGACAGCCCGAACCAGCTGGAAGAGGTGATGGTCGATTTCTGGTTCAACCATTTCAACGTCTTCTCCGGCAAGGGCGTGGACCGCGCGCTGATCGCCAGTTATGAACGCGATGCGATCCGTCCCTACGCGCTGGGGAACTTCCGCGACCTGCTCGGCGCCACCGCGCACCATCCGGCCATGCTGTACTACCTGGACAACTGGGTCTCCACCGCCAATGGCTACGTCCCGCGCGGGAAGAAGCAGGGCGGCCAGAAAGGCAAGAGCAGCGGCCTGAATGAAAACTATGCGCGCGAGTTGATGGAGCTGCACACCATGGGCGTCGACAGCGGCTACACGCAGAAGGACGTCACCGAACTGGCACGCATGCTGACCGGCTGGACCTACGACAACCGCGAACTGGTGAAGCGCAACCGCACCTTCGCCTTCGACCCGGCGCGCCACGACCGCGACGACAAGGTCTGGCTGGGCCGCCGCATCAAGTCGGGCGGGCAGGAGGAGGGCGAGTACGCGCTGGACGTGCTGGCGATGCTGCCGGCCACCGCGCATCACCTGAGCTTCCAACTGGCGCAGTACTTCGTGCAGGACCAGCCGCCGCCGGCGCTGGTGGACCGCATGGCGAAGACCTACATCGACAGCAAAGGCGACATCCGCAGCGTGCTGCGCACCTTGTTCGCCAGCGCCGAGTTCATGGCGCCTGAAGCGGTGGGCGCGAAGTTCAAGACGCCGTATCAATACGTGATCTCTGCCGCGCGCGCCAGCGACACGGCGCCGTCGGACATCAAGCAGACATTGGGCGTGTTGAATCGCCTCGGCATGCCACTGTACGGCTGCCAGACGCCGGACGGCTACAAGAACACGCAGGACGCGTGGCTCAATCCCGATGCGCTGAGCCGGCGCATCGCCTTCGCCACGCAGCTGTCGCCGGCGCTGGACGCGCAAGCCTTGCAGGCCACGCTGGCCGGTTCGATCTCGCCGAAGACGCAGAACGCCATCGCCGGCAGCCCGCCGCCATTGCGCGCGGCCATGCTGCTCGGCAGTCCCGATTTCATGCAGCGCTAATCACCAGACGGAGAACACCATGCAACGCAGAGACTTCCTCAACGCGCTGGCCGCCGGCGCCGGCCTGATGATACCGCTGGGCCGCCACGCCTGGGCCGCTACCGCAGCGTCGCCAAACACCACGCCAAACACCGACGCCACCAGCCGCAAGCTGATCGTCGTCATGCTGCGCGGCGCGGTGGACGGCTTGAACGTGGTGGCGCCGGTGGCCGACGCCAACTACGCGCGCCTGCGTCCGACCGTCGCGCTGGGCCGGCCGGGCGAGGACAACGGCGCCCTGAACCTGGACGGCTACTTCGGCCTGCATCCTGCACTGGCGCCGCTGCTGCCCTTGTGGGAGCAGAAGAAGCTGGCCTTCATCCACGCCAGCGGCTCGCCGGACATCACCCGTTCGCACTTCGACGCGCAGGACTACATGGAATCGGCCACACCCGGCGTCAAGAGCACGGCGGACGGCTGGATGAACCGGCTGGTGGCGGCGCTGCCCGGCACCACCACGCCGACGCGCGCGTTGAGCATCGGCCCGACCATGCCGCGCATCCTGTCGGGCCATGCGGCGGCGGTCAACCTGGCCAACGGCGCGGCCGGCACCAAGGCCAATGTGCTGGACCGGCCGGCGGTGGGCAAGGCCTTCGACCAGCTGTACGCGGACAACGCGCGCTTCGGCGCCGCCTACCAGCAAGGCCAGGACGCGCATCACGAGGTGATGGACGCGGCGGCCGGCAAGATGGCCGGCGGCGGGATGTCGGCGGAGATGCAGGCAGCGAACGGCGGCGCGCCTTTGCCGAACGGCTTCCCCGACGATGCGGCGCGGCTGGCGGCGTTGATGCGCAACGACCCCAATATCCAATTGGCTTTCGTCGCGCTGGGCGGTTGGGACACGCACGCCAGCCAGGGTTCGGCGCGCGGCCAGCTGGCCAATCGTTTGCAGCCGTTGGGGCAGGGCCTGGCGGTGCTGGCGCAGCGGCTCGGGCCATTGTTCGACCAGACCACCATCGTGGTGATGTCGGAGTTCGGCCGCACCGCGCGCGAGAACGGCAACGGCGGCACGGACCATGGCCATGGCAATGCGATGTGGGTGTTGGGCGGCGGCGTCAAAGGCGGCAAGGTGCTGGGCGACTGGCGCGGCGTCGGCGACGCGGAGTTGAACGAAGGCCGCGACCTGCCGGTGACGACCGACTTCCGCACCGTGCTGGCCACCATCGCCGAGCGCCACCTGCGCCTGGGCGACAAGCAGCTGGTGCAAGTCTTTCCGTCGATGCCGCGCGCCGGCCGTCTCGATCTGGTGTGACAAAAAAAATGCCCGCTACCTTGACGGGGCGGGCTGAATTCCAATGTTCAGCGAACGGTTGGAGGAGACAGTTCCAACTATATGCCGATTTATGTTGCGGTGCAATACCGTAGAACTACGGTGTCCAAGTTTCTACAGTATTAAAAAGCCAAGCTTGATCACGCGCCGCGCAGCGGCAGCGCCAGCGTGAAGGTGCTGCCCTGGCCGAAATCGCTCTTGAAGAACAGCGAGCCGCCGATCAGGTTGGCCAGGTTCTGGCACAGGTACAGCCCCAGGCCCGCGCCTTCCGCGTGCCGGGTCGAGGTGGAGTCCAGCTGCGAGAAGGCCTGGAACAACTTGGCCTGGTCTTCCTCGCGGATGCCGGCGCCGCTGTCGGCCACCGAGAACTCGACGGTGTCGTGGCCATCGCCCGGCCGCTTCGACAGCGTCACCCGCACCTGGCCCGACTCGGTGAACTTGATCGCGTTGTTGGCCAGGTTGAGCAGGATCTGCGTCAGCGCGCGGCGGTCGGTCTGCAGCACGATGGCGTCGGCCGCCAGGTCCACCTCCAGCCCCAGTCCCTTTTGCAGCGCCAGCGGCCGCAGCGTGTCCACCACGTCGTTGACCAGGTGCTGGCACTGCACGGTTTCCAGCTCCAGCGTGACCTTGCCCGCCTCGATCTTGGCCACGTCCAGGATGTCGTTGATCAGCGAGAGCAAGTGGCGCGCGCTGGTGCGGATAGTGTTGAGCTGCTTGTCCTGCTCATCGTTCAGCGGGCCGGGAAGCTTCATCAGCAGCGCGCCGGTGAAGCCGATGATGGCGTTGAGCGGCGTGCGCAATTCGTGCGACATGTTGGCGATAAAGGCCGACTTCATGCGGCTCGCCTCGGCCAGCTCAAGGTTCTTGAGGGCGATCTCGCGGTTGATGGTTTCCAGTTCGCCGGCGTGGTGCGCCAGCCGCATATTCAGCTCGATCACCTGGCGCTCGCGCGCCTGCAGCTCGCTGTTGACTTGCACCGCCTGCTCGTAGGTGGAGATCAGCAGGTCGAGGATTTGCTGCCGCTCGGCGTTGATGAAGTGCTTCTGATCGCCCAGGTACAGGGCGATGCCGATCTCCATGTTCTGGTTCCTGCGCAGCCGCTGGTTCATCAGCATGTGGCCGATGCGGTTGAGCAGGTAGTCTTCCGCGTAGGGCTTGCGGATGAAGTTATCGGCGCCGCATTCGATGCCGCGGATGATGTCCTTGGGGTCCATCAGCGACGTCACCAGGATCACCGGGATCTCGCGCAGCTCCGGGTCCGTCTTGATGGCGCGGCACAGGGCGTAGCCGTCCATCTCGGGCATCACGATATCCGACAGCACCAGGTCCGGCTTGCGCTCGCGGATCGCCTCCAGCGCCAGCTGGCCGTTGCCGGCCACCCGCGCGCCATACCGCATCGACTGGATCAGCCGCCGCAGACGCTCGGCCTGGGTCGGGCTGTCTTCAACGATGAGGATCTCGATTTCGTCGGGCTGGATTTCGTAGCTGGTGTCCACGGACGACCCTCCTGATTGCGTATTTAGCTGTTGTGACTATATCGGATTTAGCCCGTCAGGGGGCGTTTTCCTGTCCCTGGAATCCGCCCGCGCGCCAAGTCAGCACCAGCGTGTCGCGGTGGCCGTGGTCTGCCAGCGGCTGGATCGGCGTCGATTCGTGGATCACCGCGGCGTCGTCGAGCAGCAGCATGGTCCACGGCTCGGTCATCGTGAAGCGCTTGCCGTTCGGGCCATCGGCTTCAAAGATGCGAGTCTCCCCGCCCTTGATCTGCTCACGGCCCACCAGCAGCACGGCGACGAAATCGACGCCGTCGCGGTGCGCGCCCTCGGGCGTCGGCCGGCCGATGCCGTCGGTGGTGTCGATGCGGAACTGGTGCGCCTCAACATACCACGGCGCGTTGCTGCGGCGCGCCGCGCTGCACAGCAGGCCGATGCCGCGCACCAGCTTCTGCCACGCCGGCAGCGCCACGGTGGCCGGCAGCATCGGCTCGAACAGCCGGTTCATGCCGCCGTGCAGGGCGTTGTATTCGAGCGGCTGCCAGTGCGCGCGGTGCGGCGATTGTGTCAGTTCCGCGCCGTCCTGCACGAAGCAGGCGTGGCGCCGGCGCCGGTAACGGCCGCCGTCCTTGAGGTAGTTGTCCAGCTCCAGCGCGTCCCAGCTGGGCGCCAGCGCGTTCAGTTCCGCCAGCGTCACGCCGGCCAGCGCCGCCACGTCCTGCGGCGGCATGACCGCGTAGCCGTCCTTGCGCAACGCCTCTGCCACATGGAGGGGATGGGTGTAGATCGGGTTCGAGGTCGTCATCGGCGCGCTCAGCTCGCGGACATCAGGCTGGTACGCAGCGCGTCGAGCTGCTGCTTCATGCCGACCACTTCGTCCAGCGTGCAGCGGGTCGCTTGCAGGATGGACGGCGGCAGCTTGGCCGCCTCGTGGCGCAGCGCGTCGCCGTGCGGCGTGAGCGAGATGATGACCTGGCGCTCGTCGTTGGCGGCGCGGGTGCGGGTAAGCAGCTCGGCCTGTTCCATGCGCTTGAGCAGCGGCGTCAGCGTGGCCGAATCGAGGAACAGGCGCTCGCCCACCTCCGAAACGGTCAGCTCGTTTTTCTCCCACAGCACCATCATCACCAGGTACTGCGAATAGGTCAGGCCGAGGCCGCGCAACAGTTTGCGGTACAGCTTGCTCATCGCGAGCGAGGTCGAGTACAGCGCAAAGCACAGCTGGCCGTCCAGCTGGGGCACGGCGGAGGTGGCATTGGCGGCGGCGGGGGGTGTTTTGGTATCCATGCTCACAGTATAGATAGTGCGCTATACAATTGCAAGCTAACCGAGAAAAATGTTTTGCAGGCAAAACGCCTCGGTTATGATGATATCGACAAAGACCAATATCAGGAGTAGTGGCAGATGAATATCAAAAAGGCCATCGTGCTCGTCGCCGACGAGGCGGCGGACAACCTGATCCTGATGCATGGCCTGCTGCAGGACCAGTACGAGGTCAAGCTGGCCAACAGCGGCCGCGCGGCGCTGGACATCATGCAGCAGGTGCCGCGCCCGCACCTGGCGGTGCTGGACGCCGCGCTGCCGGACATGGACGGCTACAGCGTGTGCCAGCAGCTCAAGTCCAGCCCCGATACGGCCGACATCCCTGTCATTTTTTTGCAACGTCACGCCGACGAGGCGCGCGCCTTCCGCGCCGGCGGCGCCGACACGGTCCACAAGCCCATCGTCGCCGACGTGCTGCGCGCGCGGGTCGACACCCATCTGCAACTGCGCCACTCGCGCGAGCTGCTCAAGCAGCAGCGCAACCTGCTGGAGCACGTGGTTGAGGAAGTCACGGCGGAGCTGAGCCAGATGCTCGACGCGATGATCTGGGCCCTGGCCTCGCTGGCCGAGACGCGCGAATACGAAACCGCCAACCACCTGCGCCGCGTGCAGCACTACGTGGCCGCGCTGGGCCGCCAGCTGCAATCGCACAAGCGCTTCAAGGAGGAGCTGAGCGAGGCCAATATCAAGTCGCTGTTCAAGGCCGCGCCGCTGCACGACATCGGCAAGGTGTCGATCCCGGACGCCATCCTGCTCAAGCCGGACCGCCTGACGGACGAGGAGTTCGCGGTGATGAAGATGCACACCGTGTACGGCCGCGACGCCATCGTCAACGTCGAGAACCACCTGGGCTACACCAACACCTTCCTGCGCTACGCGCGCGAGATCGCGTACTCGCACCAGGAGAAGTACGACGGCTCCGGCTATCCGCAAGGCCTGGCGGGCGACGCCATCCCGATGTCGGCGCGGCTGATGGCGGTGGCCGACGTCTACGACGCGCTGATCTCCAAGCGCGTCTACAAGCCGGCCTTCACCCACGAGACGGCGATGGAGATGATACGGCAGGGCAGCGGCGAGCATTTCGATCCCGACGTGGTCGACGCCATGCTGACCATCGAAGAAGAATTCATGGCCATCGCCGAGCGTTACAGCGACCATCCGGCCAGCGGCGCGGCGGCGCCGCACATCGCGGCATAGGCGCCGCCCACCCATCATGCGATCGCGCGGATACCTGGCCTTCGTCGTAGGTATCTGTGTGACCGCCGCGACCTGCGGCTTCGTGGTCATGACGCAGCACCAGCAGGTGCAGGCGAACTTCCAGCGCGACGCCGACAAGGTGGCGCACGACACCGAGGTGCGGCTGCAAACCTACTTCGACGTGCTGCTCGCCATCAAGGGCATGTACGCGCTGGAGCAGGACATCGACCGGCTGCGCTTCCACCGCTTCGTGGCGGAGCTCAGGCTTGACCGCCGCTATCCCGGCTTCCAGGCGATCCAGTTCGTGCGCGCCGTGCCGCAGGCGCAGCTGGCGCCGTTCGTCGCCGCCGTCAAGGGCGACACCTCCATCGACGCCGGCGGCTATCCCGGCTTCCTGGTCCATCCTGCCAACCTGCGCGACCCGCACTACATCATCGAATATACCGAGCCGTTGAAGGGCAACGAGAACGCCTTCGGCCTGGACCTGTCGGCGCTGCCGCCGCATCTGAAGGCGCTGGAGCTGGGCCGCGACACCGGCGAAATCGTCGCCACCGAGCGCATCACGCTGGTGCAGGACGCCACCGGCGAACCAGGTTTCGTGGCGCGCGCGCCGGTCTACCGCGGCGGTGTGCCTTTGCAGACGGCCGAACAGCGGCGGGCCGCGCTGGTGGGCTTTGTCGCCATCGTGTTCCGCGTCAGCACGCTGATGCGCGAGGTGATCGACGCGCCGCTGCTGGAGCACCTGCATGTACGCATCGACGACGACGGCTATTTCGACTCTAAGGCAGGGCAGGCGCCCAGCGCCGACACGCTGCTCTACAACAGCGCCGGCATCCGCCCGCCGCGCGGCGCGGCGCTGGACGGCCTGGCCTCGCAGAAGGCGCTGCTGGTCGGCCAGCGCCGCTGGCTGATGCGCTTGGAGGGCTACGGCGGCGGGCGATATAGCCGCTCGCTGCTGCCGGTGCTGCTGATCGGCGTGGCCGGCTTCATCATCAGCGCGCTGTTCGGGGCGCTGCTGGTGTCGACCCGGCGCATGGTCGACGCCAAGCACGGACTGGAATACAGCCTGGCCGAACTGGAACGCCAGAAGGCCAATGTGGAGCAGGCGCGCAGCGACCTGGCGACGGTGGTGGAAACGCTGAAGCAGGCGCAGACCAACCTGCTGACGTCGGAGAAGATGGCGTCGCTGGGCGCGCTGGTGGCCGGCGTGGCGCACGAGCTCAATACGCCGATCGGCAATAGCCTGCTGACCGCCAGCGCGCTGAGCGACATGGTGCGCGATTTCGAACGGCGCCTGGCGGCGGAAGGCGGCTTGAAACGCTCGGTGCTGGAGGCGCACCTGCACGACGCCCGCAAGGCTTGCGACATCATGAACAGCTCATTGACGCGGGCGGCCGATCTGATCACGTCCTTCAAGCAGGTGGCGGTGGACCAGGCCAGCGGCCAGCGGCGCCGCTTCAAGCTCGACGACGTGGTGCACGACACGCTGGCCACCTACGCGGCGCAGCTGCGGCGCAACGGCTGCGAGGTGCGCGTCGACGTGCCGCCGGGACTGGAGTTCGATTCCTATCCGGGCAGCTTGAGCCAGGTGCTGAGCAATTTGATCGGCAACGCGCTGCTGCACGGCTTCGACGGCCGCGGGCACGGCGCCATCGCGGTCGAGGCCATGCGCGAAAACGCGGACACGGTGAAGCTGACCTTCTCCGACAACGGCGCCGGCATGACGGCCGGCACGCTGCACAAGGTCTTCGATCCCTTCTTCACCACCAAGCTGGGACAAGGCGGATCGGGGCTGGGGATGAATATCGTTTATAACATTGTGACCGGTGTGCTGCGCGGGACCATCCGGATCGATTCCTCGCCCGGCGCCGGCACCACCGTCACGCTGATGCTGCCGATGCAGGCGCCGCAGGAACCTGCGCCTCAGGAAGCGTAGCGGGCCCGCAGCAGCGCCAGCATCGCCACGTTCAGCTCCCACGCGTTCGATACTTCCTTCTGCGTGTAGGGCAGCGTTTGCGTGTACGGCACCGGGCCGAATTCCGGCGTCAGCGTCATGCGCTGCGCGCCGGCCGCGCGGCGCAGCCGTATCACCTCGTCCCACCACGCCAGGTGCGCCTGCAGCGCGGCCTGCGCTTCAGGCGCGCGGAAGTCGGCCACCTGCGGTCCTTGCGGATGGCCGACGCGCGCGTGGATGTGGCGCACGTGCGGCAGCGTCGCCGCCAGCGTGTGCGGCTGGTCCTCCAGCAGCGATTCGCAGGCGCAGCACCAGTGCGACAGGTCGGCCGTCAGCTCCAGCTCCGGCATCTGCTCCAGGTAGGGCAGCAGCAGCATCGGATGGCCGCTGAAGCGGCTGCGGTGGATCTCGTGCACGATCGGTACGCCGTGCTGGCGCGAGATGGCGGCGGCCAGCTCCAGCAGCTCGCGGTTCTGCGCCGGCGTGAAGTAGTCCTTGCCGGTGTGCGAGTTCACATGCAGCGGCCTGGCGGCGCAGGCGTTGTGCAGCAGCTCGGCCAGCGCGTCGCGGTGCGGCTCGAAGGCCGGATGGAACACCGTCTCCCATTGGGCGGCGATCAGCCCCAGGCCGGCGGCGGCGATGCGGCCGGTCCAGTCATCGCGGGCGGCGGCGTCCAGCGGCAGCGACATCTCGATGCCGTCGAAGCCGGCCTGTTTGACGCGGTCGATGAAGACCTGCGGCGCCAGTTCGTTGTTGCCCCAGTGGGCGGCGAAAATCTGGACCTGCATTACAGGAAGCCCCGCACCGGGAAGGCGGCGTCGCGCTGGATCCAGTTCTGCGGCGAGTATTCGGTGGCGCCGTCGGTCACGTGCAGCGTGTAGGCGTGGCGCGAGACGGCCGAGCGGTTCGGCGCGCTGTAGTGCGGCAGCAGGCCGTGGAAGCATACCAGGCTGCCGGCCTTGCATTCGAGCGGCACGGCGGTGCTGTCGTCCGGCCATGGCATGTCGCTCAGTTTTTCCATGCGCACCTCGTCGCCGTTGCGCAGGAAGCGCTCGCGCATCGGGCCGCGGTGGCCGCCCGGCTCCGCCCACATGCAGCCGTTCTGCAGGGTGGCGTCTTCCAGCGCGAACCAGAAGGTGGTCACGCTGATCGGATTGGTGTCGAAGTAGGTGGCGTCCTGGTGCCAGCGCACTTCGCCGCCGATGCCGGGCTGCTTGAAGATGTACATCGACTGCCATACCTGCGCCTGCGCCAGGCCCAGGTCGCGCGCCACGGCGGCCAGCCGCACGTCGGTGGAGAAGGCGCGGAACACCGGGTCCAGGTCATGCATGGCGTGGCCGATCTTGTTGATCGACAGCGACTTGTCCTGTTTCAGCTGGCCGTCCGGGCCGAACGCCTCTTCCTCGAAGAAGCAGCGCACCGTGTTGTCGGAGCCGAGGAAGTAGTCGTCGTTGGTCTTTTCCTGTTCGACGGTGCTGAAGATGCCGGATTTGGCGCTGGGGTCGAAATCGTTGACAATCTGCGCGGCGCGTGCGCGCAGCGCGGCGATCTCCTGCGGCGTCTTGAAGTTGGGCAGGACGATGTAGCCGTCGCGTTGATATTGTTGTTTTTGTGCGTCTGTCAGCATGGCGGGCTCCGAAGTGCGGGAAGGGATAACGCATTGTAGGGCGCGCACCGGAGCGGGACAATCCGTAAAAGGTTGACACATTGTCTCCAGAATGAAGACAATGTGATATGGATCAATTACGCGCAATGGAGATTTTCATCGAGGTGGCGCGCCAGCGCAGCTTCAGCGAGGCGGGCCGCCGCCTGGGGCTGACGCGCGCCATGGTCAGCAAGCATATCCTGCAGCTGGAGGACAAGCTGCAGGCGCGCCTGCTGCACCGCTCGACCCGCGAGGTGAGCCTGACCGACGCCGGCCAGGCCTATCTGGCGCCGTGCATCGCGACGGTGGAGCAGTCGCAGGAGGCGGCGCGGGCACTGAGCCAGGCCACCCAGGCCGGCGCCGAACTGGCAGGACCCTTGCGGATACAGGCGCCGTCCAGTTTCGGCAGCGAGTGGCTGGCCGACGCGGTGGCGCGTTTCAGCGTGCCGCATCCGCAGCTGGCGCCGATGCTGTACGTGGACGACGCGCTGCTCGATCCGATCGAGCATGGTTTCGATTTGACGGTGCGGGTGGGCGGCATCCCCGACGTGCACGCGCTGGCCATGCGGCAGCTGGCGCCGTGCCGGGGCGTGTTGTGCGCGTCGCCGGCCTATCTGGCGCGCCACGGCGTGCCGCAATCGCCGCAGGACCTGCACCAGCACCGCTGCCTGCACTTCAGCCACCTGACCGACGGCACGCAATGGCACTTCACGCGCGGCGCGGAGCGGCAGACGGTAAGGGTGCAGGCGGCGTTCACGGCCAACAATGGCGTGGTGCTGCAGCGCGCCGCGCAGCGCGGGCTGGGCATCGTCTACAACACCACCTTCCTGGCGTGGCGCGCGCTGATCGAGGGCACGCTGGTGCCGGTGCTGGCCGACTGGGAGCTGCCGCTCAACCACCTGAGCGCGCTGTATCCGGCCAGCCGGCAGCCGTCGGCCAAGGTGCGGGCGCTGATCGATTTCCTGGTGGCCGAATACCAGCCGGTGCCGCCGTGGGACCGCGAGCTGCGGTCCCACGGCCTGCTGGCCTGATCCACTATCGGCCGGTCAAGCGGGCGTAGGCGGCTTGCACCGGAGAGCTGTAGAGATTGGCGAACTGTGGCCACAGCAGCATGGCCTGGCCGCTCTGGTCCAGCGCCAGCGCGGGCTGGCCCATCGCCGAGGTGCCGGAGGCGATCGAGACCGGCGCATCCCATTTGCCCGCCGCGGCGTTGAAGCGCATGGTGAGCATCGAATAGACGCCGGCGCTGTAGTTGATCCACGAGGCGACCGCGTTGCCGGCCGGGTCGAACGCCAGCGGCATGATGGAGCTGGTGTAGCTGGAGATGTTGGGCAGCGCGGTCCAGGTCCCGGTCGAGCGCTGATAGCGCCGGCTGTTGATATTGAAGGTCGAGGGGACCGTGTAGGTGGCCCACACCAGCAGCGCGTTGCCGGCGGCGTCGACCGCCAGCGTGGACGCACTGTAGGCCGTGTCCATCAGCTCGGGCTGGCCCCAGGTGTTGCTGGCGCCGGTATAGCGGATGACCTGCACGGAGCCGGCGCTTTGCGGCGTCGCCAGGCTGATGGTCGCCAGCGCATCGCCGGCGGCGTCGAAAGCGAATTGCGTGATGCTGGAACCGCCAGGGGCGTTCGGAACGACCTGGGTGTTCGGGCCCCAGCTGCGGGCGCGGGCGTCGTAGCGCGCTGCATAGGCCTGGTGGACGCCGCCGTTCGGGTCGCCCTGCGACCACAGCACCATGGCGTTGCCGGCGGCGTCGATGGCGGCGAGCGGGAAGTAGGTGTCCGCCTGCCTGTCCTGCAGCGAACGGGTCGGCGTCCATTGCTGGCTGGCCGCGTCGAAGTAGGCGATATCGGTGGTGGACTGGCTGGCGACGGTGCTGTGGTACTGCGTCCAGGCGACGATGATGTCGCCGCTGCGGCCGATGGCGACGGTCGCCCCGGAGTAGTGCGACGAATATTCGCCCGGCCGGGACACGGTTGCCGGCGCCGACCAGCGGCCGCTGGCGGCGTTGTAGCGCGCGGCCTTGATCGCGTAGTTGCCGTTGTCCAGCTGCTCCTCCCACACGGCGCAGGCGTTGCCGGCGTCGTCGGCGCGCAGCACCGGCGATTCGCCGCGTTTTTCGGTGCCCTGGATGGAGCTGGTCGTGCCCCAGCCTTGGGTGGCGGCGGTGTAGCGGGTGGAGGTCACCTGCAAGACGCCGTTGGCGCCCACCTCGGTCCAGACCGCCACGACATCGCCGTTGCGCGCGCCGGCGGTCTGCAGGCTGCCCATGGCGGGCTTGCTGGTCGGGGACTTGACCGTGGCGCCCCAGGTTGGCATGCGGGTGTCGAAGCCGGTGCTGTAGGGCGCGGCCAGCACGCCGCCGCCGGTGGCGCGCAGCGTGGTGGCGGCGCTGAGCTGGTAATGGCTGCCCCAGACCAGCGGCTGCGCCGGTGTCAGCGTGATGGTGCTGCCGTTCAGCGCCAGGCTGCTGTTGACCGCGCCGATCGGGCTGCTGAGCGTGACCGCCGCGACGCTCACCGTGGTCGCATCCAGCGCCTGGTTGAACATCAGGCTGGGCGTGGCGTCGGTGCCGCTGGCGCCGCCCGGCGCGGGAATGGACGCGCCGACGGTCAATGGCGTCGCCAGCACCGGCGTGGGAGCGGGCGCGGGCGCGGAGGCGGGAGTGGAACCGCCGCCGCCGCAGGCGCTCAGCAGCAAGGCAAGGGTGGACAGCAGGGGGAGCGATGAATGGCGCAAGATAATTCTTCCTAAGGATGATTTCCTGAAGGAATTATTATAATCTATTAAACTTTTATCCGGTTTTTTGGGTGGCGTCGAGCAGCCAGGCGCCGTCCTGGTAGACCCGTTCGTCGTCCAGGTAGACCGCCTCTGTCACGGCGAACACGTCGACGTGGTAGCGCGCGTCCTTGCGCTTGAACTGAGGCTTGGCGTACACGCCATGCTTGGCGCCCAGCGACAAATGGATGCCGCACATGCGCTCGTAGGTGCCGATGTCGTCGACTCTGCGCTCGCGCGAGAAGGCGCGGTTCATGCCGAAGCCCAGCTCGCGCAGCCACACCTCGCCCTCGTGCGCGCGGATGATGGCCAGCATGTTGTCGAACTCCGGCGTGGCGTTCTCGGCGCCCACCACGCGGCCTTTCTCGACGATCAGCGTGACCGGCGTGGCCGGCTGGTTGACCAGGAAGTTGGTATCGCCGAACACGAAGATCCGCACCCGGCCGTTGACCGCCTCCAGGTCGCGCGCCTCGGTGAACACCTCGCCCAGCGGGAACTGGCCGCCGATGTTGTTCATGCCGCTGTAGTCGCCGATGTTGAGCTTGGCCGATTCAAACGGCGAGCCGAACACCAGCCGCGCGCCGTTGCCGCTGTCGACCACGCCGTGCTGTGCGCGGTCGATGCGCGCCTTGAGCGCGTGGCCGACGCCGCGGTAGTAGGCCGGGTCGTAGGCCAGCGAGGCGATGTAGTGCAGGCCCTGCTCGCCGGGCATGCGCGACAGGTGGACGTGCTCGATCACCTTCAGGCCACGCTTGAACAGCTCGATGCGGATGCGGAACGCCTCCAGCCGGAAGCTGGTCGACTGGATCAGCACCACCAGGTCGCCCGCATGCAGGCGGGCGAAGGCGGCCAGCACCTGCTCGGGCGTGGTGCTGTCGAAGTCGACGAACTCGGCGTCCGGCACCACGCGGCGGTAGGCTTCGGTCAGCGCGCGGTTGAGGTCGGTGCGGGTGTCGTGGACGATCAGCGCGGCGTGCGGGGCGGCGTGTTCGATCGCCACGGCCAGCGTGTCGCGCACGTTGCGCTCGGCCGTGTCGACCGCGTGTTCGGGAATGGCGCCGAAGCGGGAACCGGCGGGGAGGGGGGACGACGTCATGGCGTGGCGGTCAAAAAGGATCAGCCCGCATTATACGGGCTCGGCAGGGGCGATTACCCGCCACGCCACGCCCGCGCGGTTTCTCCTTGTATTGGGCAGGGGGGCGATATAGAATCACAAATATAGCCTAGCAGCAACTCCGGCGACGACAACAGGAAGCGTGATGAGCGTAATAATGGGACAGGATTTGCCGCTGGAGCGACCGGACGCCACCGGCCGCGCGGCGTTGTTCGTGCCGACCGCGAACATCAAGGACGACGTGCTGGAGACGGTGCGCAAGGGCGCGGCGATTGTCGGCTTCGGCAACCACGACCGCACGCTGACCATCTACTACGAGAGCAACCGCTTCAACGAACCCAACCTGGTCAAATGGGAGCAGAAGGCGCGCAAGGCCTTCGAGCGCCTGGCCGAGAACCTGCCGACCGTGTCCAAGATGGTGAGCAAGCCTGAGAATTTCGAGCAGGTCGGCTACATCAGCAGCAAGGGCATCCTGATCCGCCGCATGGAAAAACTGATGAAGTGGCTGGAGGCGTCCGATGCGCTCGACGGCGCGCCGGACTCCGAGAACATCGTCTTCACGCCGCCGCCCCCGCCCAAGAAGATCACCTGAACCACGCCGCCACGGCGTCCACGCACCTGGGAGACTCGCGCATGAAGCATCTGTTTCAATTGTTGTTGGCCGCCGCACTGACCCTGAGCCTGACCGGCGCCGCCTCGGCGCAGGACGCGCCCAAGCGCGGCACCGCCGACGAGGCGGTGGCGATGGTCAAGCGCGCCAGCGACTACCTGCAGAAGAACGGCAAGGACAAGGCGGTGGCCGCGTTCAACGATCCCAAGGGCGAGTTCATCCAGGGCGACCTGTACGTGTTCATGTTCGACAAGGCCGGCGTGGCGCTGGCGCACGGCCAGAACCCCAAGATGGTCAACAAGAACCTGATGGAACTGAGCGCCGGCGGCGTCTATCCGATCAAGGAGTTCCTCAAGATCGCGGCCAGCCCGGCCGGCAAGGGCTGGGTCAAGTACATGTGGCCCAACTCGATCAGCAAGAACCTCGAAGAGAAAAACACCTACGTTGAAAAAGCCGGCGACTACGTCATCGGCGTGGGCATCTACAAGTAAGCCGTCATCGGTGCGCTGTTCCGGTGCCGGGCGATGTATGCTGTCGGGAATGTTTAATTCCTTGAGGAGATGGCGATGACGGCGATGACAACGGTGCGCGGCGCGGCCGCCGCGATGGTGGTGCTGGCGCTGCTGGGCGGCTGCCAGAAGAAGGATCCCACTACCCCCGGCCCGGCGGAGACGGCCGGCCGCAAACTCGACCAAGCCACCGACAAGGCCGGCCGCCAACTGACCGAGGCCGCGCAACAGGCCAACCAGCAGATCACCGACGCGGCCAAGGAAACCAGCCAGCAGATCGACAAGGCCACCGAGGCCGCCGGCGAAAAACTCAACCAGGCCACCGAACAGGCCGGCAAGAAGCTGGAACAGGCCGGCGAGAAGATGCAGGAAAAAGCCCGCGAGCGCGAGGCCTCCAGCCCCGCCAAATAAGGCCGACGCCGGCGGCGCTTCACTGGACGGCGTCGTCCTGCCTGGCCGGCGGGCAGGGCGCCGTGCCGGACACCACGCTCAGATCGACGTAACCGTCGCGCCAGGCGCGTTCCAGGTCCTGCTCGATCGCGTCCATGGAGGTGGATTCGAGATTGCTAAAACCGCGCACTCCGTAGGCGCGGTTGCGGCCGTTTTTCTTGGCCAGGTACAGCGCCATGTCGGCCAGGTTGAGCACGCGCTCCCACGTCAGCGGCACGCCGGCCGGCGCCAGCGGGAACGGCGCGTAACCCACCGAAACCCTGACCCCGATCTCATGCTCCTGATGGCGCACGGTGGACGACGCCACGCCCAGCAGGATGCGCTGCGCCACCTCGTCGATGCGTCCGCGCGGCACGGCGGGCAGGAAGGCCAGGAATTCCTCGCCGCCCCAGCGCACGATCATGTCGGTTTCGCGCAGCGTCACGCGCAGGCTGTCGGCCACCATCTTCAGCACGGCGTCGCCGGCGGCGTGGCCGTAGCGATCGTTGACCTGCTTGAAATGGTCGACGTCGAGCAGGAACAGCGCGCCGGCGCTGGCCGGGCCGCCAGCGTTCAGGCCGCGCATGCTGTCGCGGAAGTGGCGGCGGTTGTACAGCGCCGTCAGGGGATCGCGCATCGACAGCGCCTTGAGCTTCAGGTTCTTCGCCTTCAGCTGCCCGTTGGCCTGGCGCACCTTGCGGTACAGCAGGCCGCCCGCCACCGACGCCAGCCCGAACACCAGGGCCAGCAGCAGCCACAGGTGCCGTTCCAGGCGGCGGTTGTCGAGCTCCACATCCTTGATGCGGTTATCGCGGCTGAGCAGCGCGATCTGGCGCTGCTTCTCGTCCGCCGCGGCGCGCTCCTGCAGCTCCAGCACGGCCTGCCGCCGCTTCGATTCGAACAGCTCGTTCGAGATGGCGCGTTCGCGGTGGTAGGCCTGGATCGCCCCGGTCATGTCGCCGGCCTGCTCCAGCGCCTGCCCGTATTCCAGCAGCAGGGCCTGGATGTCGGGCTTGCTTTGGGTCTGCTCGAACCATGCCAGGCTGGCCTCGAACTGCTTTTTGCCGTCGGCCAGGCGTCCCATGCCCAGATACGCCTGGCCCAGGTTCGAGTGCGCGGTGGCGTCGCTGGAGGTGAAGTTGAGTCCTTTCGCCGCCCGCAGCGCGTCCGACGCGTACTGCGCGGCGCGCTGGTAGTCGCGTGCTTTCAGAAAGCTGTCGGCCAGGTTGTTGAGCGTGGCGGGCAGCCAGTACCGGGCGCCCAGCTTGCGCTCGAGCGCCAGGCATTCCAGCAGCGCGCGCCGGCCGCGTTCGGGCCGGCCAAGGTTGGAGTGGACGATGTATTCGCTGGTTTTCAGCAGCACCATCTGGACCGGCAGCCGCTCTTTTTCCGCCAGCGCCGTCAGTTCCGCGAGCGTGGCGAAGGCCCTGGCGCGGTCCTTGGTCTGGACATGCAGGCGGGTCAACGCCCGCAGCGCGTGAAACAGCAGCATCGGATCGTAGTCCGCCTCGCGCGCGGCGCCGACCGCCGATTGCAAGGTGGCCAGCGCGGCCGGGAAGTCGCCCTGTTGGGAGCGCGCCACGCCTGCCTCCACCTGGGCCTGTGCCAGCAGGGATTTGTCGCCGGTGCGCAGCGCCAGCTTTTCCGCCTCGAAGCTGTAGCGGTGGATCGCCTCGGTGTCGTCCCGCTCCTTGGCCACCGCTTCCTGCGCCAGCAGCCCCTTGACGAGGATGGCGTCGTCGTTCAGCGCACGCCCGTTGGCGATGATTTGAGCGGCGATGGCCGCCGCCGCGTCGTGCTGGTTCAGGCGGGCGCGCGCGGCGCTGATCTGGGCCAGCAGTTCCGCCTGGGTGCGCGGCGTTTCGGCGCCGATCGCGGGCTGCAGCTCCAGCAGCCGTGCCAGCGCCGTGTCCGGGAATATACGCAGCTGGTCGCGCAGTTCGATGATGCGCTGGTCCATCGCCGACAGGGCCAGCGCCGGCGCCGGCGCCAGGCATGCGGCGGCCAGCGCGGCGGCCGCGCACCACCATGCCGGCGCTGGCCGCCTTGCGTGGCCACCGCCGTGCGTGGACATTACCGCCTCGCTTTCGCCGCGATGTCGTGCACCTGGCCTTTGCTGTGTTGGGACGGCGCTGGCGGCTGCGGTTCCGGCGCGCCGCCCAGCACCACGCTCAGGTCCACGAAGCCGTCGCGCCAGGCGCGTTCCAGGTCTTGTTCGATCGCTTCCATCGAGGTCTGCCGGAAGTTCTCGAAGCCGCGCACGCCGTAGGCGCGGTTGCGGCCGTGCGACTTGGCCAGGTACAGCGCCATGTCGACCAGGTTGACCGCGCGCTCCCACGGCAGCGGCGCGCCGGCCGGCGCCAGCGGGTACGGCGAGAAGCCCACCGACACGTTCACCGAAATCTCGTGCTCCTGGTAGCGGATGGCCTGCGATGAAATCCCCACCAGGATGCGGCGCGCGATCTCGTCGACGCCGTGGCGCGGGATCGCCGGCAGGAAGGCCAGGAACTCCTCGCCGCCCCAGCGCACGATCATGTCGGTCTCGCGCAGCACCACGCGCAGGTTCTCGGCGATCATCCGCAGCACGGCGTCGCCGGCCGCGTGGCCGTAGCTGTCGTTGATGTGCTTGAAGTGGTCGACGTCCAGCAGGAACAGGGCGCCGACGATGTCGTCGCCGTGCGGGGTGCGCTGCTCCACCTGCGGCTGGCCGGAGGCGCGCGGGTCCGGCAGGGCGCGCATGTAGTCCTGGAAGTGGCGGCGGTTGTACAGCGCGGTGAGCGGGTCCAGCGTCGATTGCGCCTTGAGCTCGATGTTCTTCACCTCCAGCCGGGCGTTGGCGTGGCGCACCTTGCGGTACAACAGTCCGACCACGCCCGACGCCAGCGCGCACGCCAGCGCTACCAGCCACCACACGCGCTGCTCCAGCCGGCGGTTCTCCAGCTCCGCGCCCTTGACCTGGCTTTCACGGCGCAGCAGCTCGATCTGGCGCTGCTTCTTTTCGGTCTCGTACTTCTGCTGCAGCTCCAGCATGGACTTGCGGCGCTGGGTCTCCTCCATCTCGTCCGACAGCTTGCGCTCGCGGTGGTAGGCTTGCACCGCGCCCGCCATGTCGCCCGCCTGTTCCAGCGCCTGGCCGTATTCCATCAACGCTTCCTGCAGGTCGGAATTGCGGCCGCTCTGGTCGAGCGAGGCCAGGCCGGCCTCGTAAAACTTCTTGCCCTCGGCGACGCGCCGCATGCCCAGGTAGGCGTGGCCGAGGTTCATGCGCGACTTCGCCATGCCCAGCACGGATTTGCGGGTGGTCGCCTCCTGCAGGGCTTCGGATGCGTAGTGCGCGGCCTGCGCGTAGTCGTGCTGCTTCAGATACAGGTCGGAGATATTGACCTGCATGGCGATCACCATGCGCCGCTCGCCCAGCTTGCGCAGCAGCGCCAGGTTGTCCAGCAGCGCCTGCAAGGCGCGCTGCGGCTGGCCGAAGCGATTGGCCACCTCGTATTCCATGAATTTGGTGTCGATCGCCAGCGACGGCGCCGGGTGCGCCGCCACCGCCTTTTCCATCTCCGCCAGCGCGGCGTAGGCCTGCTCGCGCTCTCCGGTGCGCGCATGGAGATGGATCAGTTGCTGCAGCGCGTTGGGCAGCAGCGTCGGGTCGGCCGGCGCCTGGCGCGCCAGCTGGACCGCCGCCTGCAGCTGGTCCAGCGCGGTCAGGAAATTGCCCTGCGCCGTGCTCAGCAAGCCGGCGGTGGTCGCGGCGCGCGCCTGCAGGGCCTTGTCGCCGGTGGTGTAGGCCAGCTTTTCCGCCTGCAGCGCCAGCGCGTAGGCCTCGTTGGCCTGGTCGTTGCCGGCCAGCGCGATCGCCCGCGCCCGCATGCCTTGGGCGACGATGGCGTCGTCGTGCTGCGCGCGGCCGAAGGCGATCAGCTCGGCGGCGGTCGCCAGCGCCGCGTCATACCGGCGCAGATAGCTTTGCGTGGCGCTGATCTGCACCAGCCCTTCGGCGTGGGTCCGGGCCGGCGCGGCCGCCATCCGCGGCTGCAGTTCGAGCAGCTGGGCCAGGGCCTTGTCGGGATCGAGGTTGCTTTGCTCCTGCAGTTCCGCGATGCGCTGGTCGAGTTCGGACAGCGCCAGCGCCGCTCCCGGCGCGAGCGCGAGCAGTAGGGCGGCGCACCGCAGCCGCGCCCGCACTCCTGTCCACCTGTTCGTTGGCTTGATCACCGCCTGCCGCCCCCTCGATTTGAAAATTCCCAAAAACCCAGCTTATTATATTTCAGTTGAAATTTGGAAAGTCAATGAGGTGTGGTTTGCGCCGGCTCCTGCGGCGGGCGCTTGAGCGGGACCACGTTGTTGTGTTCGGCCAGCCGCTGTTCGTGCTCGCCGCCGAACACCACGCTCAGGTCGACGAAGCCGGCGCGCCACGCGCCCTCCAGGTCCTGTTCGATCTGCTCCATCGAGGTGTGCTGGAAGTTGTTGAAGCCGCGCACGCCGTAGGCGCGGTTGCGGCCGTGCGCCTTGGCCAGGTACAGCGCCATGTCGACCAGGTTGACCGCGCGCTCCCACGGCAGCGGCGCGCCGGCCGGAGCCAGCGGGAACGGCGAGAAGCCCACCGATACATTGACCGAAATCTCCTGGTCCTGGTAGCGGATGACCTGCGACGAGATGCCGGCCAAGATGCGGCGCGCGACCTCGTCGACGCCGTGGCGCGGCAGCGCCGGCAGGAAGGCCAGGAATTCCTCGCCGCCCCAGCGCACGATCATGTCGGTCTCGCGCAGCACCACGCGCAGGTTCTCGGCGATCATCCGCAGCACGGCGTCGCCGGCCGCGTGGCCGTGGCGGTCGTTGATGTGCTTGAAGTGGTCGACGTCCAGCAGGAACAGCGCGCCGACGATGTCGTCGCCGTGCAGCGTGCGCTTGTCCAGCACCGGCAGGCCGGTGTGCAAACAGTCGCGCATGAAGTCCTGGAAGTGGCGGCGGTTGTACAGCGAGGTCAGCGGATCGAGGGTGGACTGCGCCTTCAGCTCCAGGTTCTTCACCTCCAGCTGGGCGTTGGCGTGGCGCACCTTGCGGTACAACAGTCCGACCACCATCGACGCCAGCGCGAACACCAGGGCCAGCAGCCACCACACGCGCTGCTGCAGGCGGCGGTTGTCGATCTCGGCGCCCTTGACCTGGTTCTCCTGGCTCAGCAGCTGGATCTGGCGCTGCTTCTTCTCGGTCTCGTATTTTTCCTGCAGCTCCAGCACCGCCTGCCGGCGCTGCTTCTCGAACAGCTCGTTCGACAGCGCGCGCTCGCGGTGGTAGGCCGACACCGCGCCGCCCAGGTCGCCCACGCGCTCCAGCGCCTCGCCATATTCGCGCAGGGCCGATTGCAGGTCGGGCTTGTTGTTCTCCTGCTCGTAGCGCGCCATGCCGGCCTCGTACTGCTTCTTGCCCTCGGCGGTGCGGCCCATGCCCAGGTAGGCCTGGCCCAGGTTGACGCGCGCGGTGGCCTCGGTCGACTTGTCGTTGGTCAGCTGGGTCGAGCGCAGCGATTCGTTCGCGTACTGGGCCGCGCGCGGGTAGTCGTGTTCCTTCAGGTAGCTGTCGGACAGGTTGACCAGGGTCACGCCCATCATGCGCTCGGCGCCCAGCTTGCGTTCCAGGTCCAGGCTTTGCAGCAGCGCGCGCAGGGCGCGCTTGGGCTGGCCGGAATCGATGGCCAGGCCGTATTCGGTGATCTTGGCGACCGCCATGCGGCCCGGCGAGCGCAGCTTCTCGGTCTCGGTCAGCAGCTCCTCCAGCGCGGACGAGGCCTTGTCGTAGTCCTTCATCTGCGTGTACAGGCCGACCAGCTCGTTGAGCGCGCCGACCAGGATCACCGGATCGTCGTTCACCTGGCGCGCCATGTCGACGGCGTTCTGCAGCTTGACCAGCGCGGCGGGGAAGTTGCCCTGCGCGGCGTAGGTGTCGCCGACGGCCACCGCGATCTGCGAGCGCAAGGCCAGGTTGCTGCTGGTGGGAGCGGTTTTCTCGGCGTCGAAGGAGAGCTGGTGCGCGGCCTTGACGTCGGCGCGGTCGAACAGCACGAAGCTCTTGACCATCTGGCCCTTGGCGACGATGGCGTCGTCGTGCAGCGACTGGCCGTAGGCGATCAGCTGGTCGGCGGCGGCCAGGGCGGCGTCGCTGTGGCCGGCGCGCAGATTGGCCATGGTCAGCTGGGCGAGCAGTTCGGCCTGGGTGGCCGGCGGCGCGTTGACCGCCTCGGCCTGCAGCTTGAGCAGCTGGGTCAGGGCCTTGTCCGGCACGAAGCGGCTTTGTTCGCGCACTTCGATGATGCGGGCATACAGCGTGGACGGCTCGGCGTCGGCCGCCATCGCCGCCGCCGGCGTCAGGGCGAGTGCCACGGCGGCCGCGAAGGCACGCGGTCCCGCGCGGACTTGCCACCAGCCATTTCTGATACCCGCCAACTGACGCTCCCGGTTGTCCACTGCACATGCAAAGTGTCTAGACAATTATATTCTTGTTGCAGAGAAGAAAGCCCGTGGGACGGTGATTTTTCACGTAAAAATGCACACTATCTGTGGCTGAAATGGCAAGAAACTGGTCGATATTGCCAGTTGAATAGCAATGTTTTTACAAAGTTGCCAGAACAGGAAGCCGGCCGGTGGCTTGCACCACGCTCAAGTCGACGAAGCCGTCGCGCCACGCGCCCTCCAGGTCCTGTTCGATCCGTTCCATTGAGGTGTGCTGGAAGTTGGGGAAGCCGCGCACGCCGTAGGCGCGGTTGCGGCCGTTGGCCTTGGCCAGGTACAGCGCCATGTCGGCCAGGTTGACCGCGCATTCCCACGGCAGCGGCGCGCCGGCCGGCGCCAGCGGGTACGGCGCGAAGCCCACCGACACGCTCACCGAAATCTGCTGCTCCTGGTAGTGGACGACCTGCGACGAGATGCCGTCCAGGATGCGGCGCGCGACCTCGTCGACGCGGTGGCGCGGGATCGCCGGCAGGAAGGCCAGGAATTCCTCGCCGCCCCAGCGCACGATCATGTCGGTCTCGCGCAGCAGCACGCGCAGGTTCTCGGCGATCATCCTGAGCACGGCGTCGCCGGCCGCGTGGCCGTGGCGGTCGTTGATGTGCTTGAAGTGGTCGACATCCAGCAGGAACAGGGCGCCGACGATGTCGCCGCCATGCGGCGCGCCTGGCACGCACTCGCGCATGTGGTCCTGGAAGTGGCGGCGGTTGTACAGCGAGGTCAAGGGATCGAGGGTGGATTGCGCCTTGAGCTCCAGGTTCGTCACCTCCAGCTGCGCGTTGGCCCGCCGCATCTTGCGGTACAACAGTCCGACCACCATCGACGCCAGCCCGAACACCAGGGCCAGCAGCCACCACACGCGCTGCTGCAGGCGGCGGTTCTCGATCTCGGCGCCCTTGACCTGGTTCTCCTGGCTCAGCAGCTGGATCTGGCGCTGCCGCTTGTCGGTGTCGTATTTTTCCTGCAGTTCCAGCACCGCTTGCCGGTGCTGCTTTTCGAACAGTTCGTTCGACAGCACGCGTTCGCGGTGGTAGGCCGACACCGCGCCGGTCAGGTCGCCCGCCTGCTCCAGCGCCTCGCCGTACTCGCGCAGTATGGCCTGCAGGTTGGGCTTGTTGTTCTCCTGCTCGTAGCGCGCCATGCCGGCCTCGTACTGCTGCTTGCCCTCGACGATGCGGCCCATGCCCAGGTAGGCCTGGCCCAGGTTCACGCGCGCGATCGCCTCCACCGTTTTGTTGTTGCTCAGCTGGGTGAGGCGCAGCGATTCCTTCGCGTACTGGGCCGCGTGTACGTAGTCGTGCTCCTTCAGGTAGTTGTCGGATAGGTTGACCAGGGTCGTACCCATCATGCGCTCGGCGCCCAGCTTGCGTTCCAGGTCCAGGCTTTGCAGCAGCGCGCGTTGGGCGCGCTTGGGATGGCCGGTGGCGGTGGCCAGGGTGGACTCGGTGATCCTGGCGGCCGCCATGCGCCCCGGCAGGTGCAGCTTCTCGGTATAGGGCAGCAGCTCGTCCAGCGTGGCGTAGGCCTTGTCGTATTCCTTCATCTGCTTGTACAGCGCGACCAGCGCGTTGAGCGCGGCGAACAGGATCAGCGGGTCGTCGTTCACCTGGCGCGCCAGGTCGACGCCGTTCTGCATCTTGACCAGCGCGGCGGGGAAGTCGCCCTGTATCGAGCAGGTCTGGCCGGCGGTGACGGCGGCCTGCGAGCGCACCGCCAGGTCGCTGCTGGCGGCGGCGGTTTTTTCGGCGTCGAAGGACAGCTGGTTCGCGGCCTTGACGTCGCCGCGGTCGGACAGCGCATAGCTCTTGGCCATCTGGCCCCTGGCGATGATGGCGTTGTCGCGCAGCGACTGGCCGTGGGCGATCAGCTGGTCGGCGGCGGCCAGGGCGTCGTCGCTGTGGCCGGTGCGCGTATTCGCCATGCTCAGCTGCTCGAGCAGCTCGGCCCTGGCGGCCGGCGGCGCATTGGCCGATTCCGCCTGCAGCCGGAGCAGCTGCGGCAGCGCCTTGTACGAGACGAAGCGGCTTTGTTCACGCAGCTCGAGGAGGCGGGCCTGCAGGGTGGGCGGGCCGTCGTCGGCCACGGCCGGCGTCAGCACGAGCGCAGCGGCGGCCGCGATGGCACGCGGTCCCGCGTGGACTAGCCACCAGCCATTTCTGTTCCCTGCCAACTGACGCTCCCGATTGTTCCAGCGCACCTGCAAAGTGCTCGGGCAATTATATTTAGTTATATTCTTGTTGCATATAAGAAAGCATTCAGGGCTGTTGGTTTTTCACATAGGAACTAAATATTGCCGGTGGGTTGGTGATTTCCATAACAAACCGCATCGGAAAGCTAGGCGGCCAATTGCTGCAGCAGGTAGAGGCGCTGGTACAGGCCGCCGTCGATCTGCATCAGCTGCTCGTGCGGGCCGGTCTCGGCGATGCGGCCGTGGTTGAGCACGATGATGCGGTCGGCGTCGCGGATGGTCGACAGCCGGTGCGCGATGGCGATCACCGTCACCGTGCCGCGCAGCTCGTCGAGCGCGGTCTGCACGATCTGCTCGGTCTGCGAATCGATGTGCGAGGTGGCCTCGTCCAGCAGCAGGATGCGCGGCGCGCCGGCCAGCGCGCGGGCGATGGCGATCAGCTGCTTCTGGCCGACCGACAGCCGCGAGCCGCCTTCGCCCAGCGCGGTGTCGTAGCCCTGGTCGAGCGCGACGATGAAGTCGTGCGCGTGGGCGGCGCGCGCGGCGGTCTCGATCTGCGCCTGCGTCAGGCCGCGGCCCATGTCGATGTTCTCGCGCGCCGAGGCGGCCAGCAGGAAGGGGTCTTGCGGCACCAGGCCGACGTCGGCGCGGAAGCGCTCGTTGGCGATGGCGTCCAGCGGCATGCCGTGGATGGCGATGCTGCCCTGGCGCACCGGATAAAAGCGCAGCAGCAGCGACAGCAGGGTGGACTTGCCGCTGCCGGTATGGCCGACGATGCCGACGAAGGCGCCCTGCGGAATCTCCAGCGACAGGTCGTGCAGCACCGGATGGCCTTCGTTGTAGGCAAAGCTCAGGTGGCGGATGGCGACCGCCGGGGTGTTGTGGCCCCCGGCGTCGTTGGCGGCGGCGCGCGCGGTGGCGAGGCCGGCGAGGCCTGCGTTGTGGGGCTGGGTGGCGTGCTCGGTGGCGGTGGCCTCGTCCAGCAGCGTGGCCACGCGCGCGGTGGCCACCACCGATTGCTGCAGCTGGCTGAACTGCATGGTGATCTGGATCAGCGGCTCGATCACGCGCGCCAGGTAGCTGATGAAGGCGTACAGCACGCCCACTTCGGCGGCGGTCATGGCGCGCTGGCCGAACAGGTAGATCACCGCCGCCAGCAGGATGATGTTGAACAGGTCCAGCGCCGGCCGCAGCAGCCAGGCGTTGGCGCGCAGCTCGGACAGGCGGGCGGTGTAGTGGTCCTGGTTGGTGGCGGCGAAGCGCTGGCCGAAGCGCGCCTCGGCGTTGTTCGCCTGCAGCACGCTCATGCCGCCGATCGACTCGGCCATCTGGCCGTTGATGTCGCTGCGCAGCGCGCGGGCGCGCGTGACGGCCGGCGCGCTCCAGCGCTGGTACAGCCAGACGATCAGCAGCACCGCCGGCAGCAGCGCCAGCACGATCAGCATCAGGTGCCAGTCCAGCCAGGCCATCGCGGCCACCGTGCCGACCAAGACGATGGTCGAGTCCAGCATCACGAACAGCACCTGGATGTACAGCGTCTTGACGGCCTCGGTGTCGTTGGTCACGCGCGAGACCAGCTGGCCGGTGATGGCGCGGTCGAAGAAGGCCATCGGCAGCAGCAGCACGTGGGTGTAGACCATCTCGCGCAGCCGCATCACCGAGCGCATCGCCAGGCCGGACAAGCGCACCAGCTGCAGGTAGCGCAGGCCGCTGGCGATCCAGCCGGTCAGCACCATGCCGCCCAGCAGGCCGGCCATGCGCGGCCAGTCCAGGTGGTGCGGCAGCAGGTGCTCGTCGATCAGCGCCTTGCCCATGATCGGGCCGGACACTTCCAGCAGCGCGGCCAGCACCAGCCACAGCACGGCCCAGCCCAGGTGGTGCTGGTCGGGCAGGGCGGCCCGGCGCAGCAGGGAGAACGCCTGCCAGGTCTGGCGGCGCGCGGAGGTGGGTTCGGACTTAAAGGGCATCGAGGCTGGCTTCCAATTGTTGATAGCGCCACTGGCTGGCGTACCAGCCGTCCTGCTCCAGCAGTTGTTCGTGGCTGCCGGTTTCGCTGACGCGGCCGTCGCGCAGCACGACGATCAGGTCGGCGTTGACCACCGCGCTCAGGCGGTGGCTGGCGATGACGGCGCTGCGGCCGTGGCGCGCCTGGCGCAGTTCCTCCAGGTGGCGCAGGATGCGCGTCTCGGTGCCGGTGTCGACGGCGGACAGGGCGTCGTCCAGCAGCAGCAGGTCGTTATCGGCCAACAGCGCGCGGGCGATGGCGACGCGCTGGCGCTGGCCGCCGGACAGGCGCACGCC
>Ga0209646_1000119_pt1 | contig 147427 bp, 142 predicted proteins | sample AraplaL_Col_mTSA_FD_184259 | JGI IMG/M metagenome (GOLD analysis project Ga0209646, IMG submission 184259) | Arabidopsis root microbial communities from the University of North Carolina, USA - plate scrape CL_Col_mTSA (SPAdes) (version 2) | ecosystem: Host-associated > Plants > Roots >...
GGGAGCCGATCACGACGGGCGGCAGCTGGCCGGCGGGGGTGCTCGCCGCGCTCGCGCCCAGCGGCTCGCCCTGCACGATGGCCTTGTGGTCCGCGATGCCCGACACCTGCGTCTCGAGCCCGGGCACCACGCCAGACGCGGTGACAGCCACCGTATTGCCGCCCGACTGCGCCATCGCGTTCAGGCGCAGGCGCGGCACCGCGTGGCTCGCCTGCGGCAGCTTCGCGCGCAGGCGCGCGGCCAGGTCCTCGCCATTCGCGACGAGCCGGTCCAGGCCCGGGTTGTCGGCATAGCCGCGCTCGGACACCAGCAGATGGCCGAGGCCCATGCGCACGCCAACGTCGATCATCGCTTTGTGCCCGCCCTCCGAGAGCCCCTGGAAAATCGTCATCAACGCGACGGTGGCGACGACAATCAGGGCCGTCAGCACGCTGCGGCGGCGGTTGCGCAGCAGGTTGCGCAGCGCGAGTCTGTGTTCCATGGTCATTTGACGGACAGTCCTTGGGCGGCGGGAATGCGCGTGGCCACCGCGGCCGGTACCAGCGCCGCCAGCAGGTTGATGAAGAACAGGCACACGAGCGGGATCAGCGCGCTCTCCGGCGACAGGCTCGCGCGCAGCACCGGCGCAACGCTCACGCCCGACATCGAGAACTCGCCGAACGCCGACACATCCAGGCCGTGCGTATGCAGCCATCCCTGCGCGACGTAGCCGAGCCCAAGCCCGGCCAGGCACGCCAGGGCCGTGAGCCAGAAGGTCTCCAGCATCACGAGGCCCATGATGTGGCGCGGCGCCTGGCCGAGCGCCTTGAGCAGGCTGATTTCGTGCTGGCGCTCAAGCACGCCAACAAGCATCGTGTTGAGCACGCCGATGCCGGCGACGAGGAACACGATGAACACGAGCGTGCCCATCAGCGCCCGGTTGGATGCGATCAGCGCCATGATGTCCGGCCGCAGCTGCGACCACGCCTGCACGAGCTGCGGCGCACCGCCCGGGGCCGACAGCGCGCGCTCGAGCGTGGCGGCCACGTCGACCGCATCGCGCGGATCGCGCACGCGGATCGCAATTTCGTGCGCCTGCGCTTCGAGCAGCAGCATCTTCTGAAGATCGTCCGCCTGCATCAGCACGCGCGAGCGGTCCGTGGCATCGAGTCCCGATCGCGAGATGCCGACGACTTCGAGATCGAGCGTCGACTGCGCACCGAGCGTGTTCTCGTAGAGCAGGCTCACACGATCGCCGGGTTCCACGTCGAGGTTGTTCGCGAGCTTGCTGCCGAGCACCACGCCGGGCGGCCGCTCGGGGCGCGGCGCCAGCTGTTCAGCGATCGCGGCCGACGCGTTTGCGCGGCGCACGGCGTTGGCGTCCGCGGCTCGACGCGTGCCATGCTCCAGGCGCGCGAACGCGTCATCCACCGCGGCCTCGGTCAGGCGCCGGTCCTGCTCGGCCTGTGCGACCGACAGCGGCTTCGCGGTTTTCCACGGCGTGGGCTGCTCGGGCACGAACGCGCCGCGTTCGAGCGTGCGGTGGATCGTGGTGACCACGCGCTCGGCGGCGGGGTCGATGCCCATCAGCTGCACGCCGCTCGAGCGCTGGCCGTGGCTCAGGTAGCCCCACGCGTACAGCCGCCTGGCGGCCTGCTCGACCTGCGGCGGCTCGCGCAGCCGCGCGAGGTCGTCGGCGCCGGCCGGTACCGTCTTGAGCACCTGGCGCGTGGCAAGGTAGTCGGGATGATGGACCTGGATATGGCCAACCTCGCCGTCGACGGTGCCACGGATCAGGTCCAGGCTCAGGCCGTCCATGATGCCGAGCGTGGCCATGCACAGCGACATGGCCAGCGCGATGCCGGCACCGGCGACAATGCTGCGCTTGCGGTTGCGGCGCAGGTTCCGCCACGCCATCTTGAAAGTGGAGCTCGTCATCGGGCGTCTTCAGCGGAACGCGCGCTCGGTGAATTCGTCGGCCTTGAGGTCGAGGCCGAAGCGAATGCGCTTGTAGTCGATGCGGGTGTACTCGCCGGGCTGGTCGAGCACGTTCATGGTCAGGCGCGTCGGCACGGCCTTGCCGTCCATCACGCGCACATCCTCATAGACGAGCGCGCGCACGGGCTTGTCGTCCCCCGCGCGCCGGAAGTACTCCACGCGCTGCGGATAGGCCTGGCCGTCGGCGCCCACATAGAGCCGGTAGAGCACCTTGCCCCACGAGACCGGCGCCGTCGGCAGCGGCGAGAGCGAGATCGTGTAGTCGTCCACGGGCTGGCCCGCGGCGTCCTTCCCCGCCGCGCCGGCAACGAGCACATAGCTGTAATGGCGCGAGAGATCGGTCTCTCGCATGAGGTCGTCGTTGGTGAAGTGGCTGCCCATCCAGTTGTCGCCGAGCATCGAGTTGCCCATCACCGTGATGCGGTTCGTGCGCGGATCGTAGAAGCTGATCTTGTCGCCGACCTTGAGCGTGGCGTTGTCGCGCCACAGCGCGGGGCCAAGCATGCGCAGCAGCACCTTCGAAGCAGGGTTGCGGTCGTCCGTCATCACCATCAGGTCGTACTCGCGCTCAAAGCTCGTCTTCTTGATCTTCATGCTCATGACGGCGGCCGAGGTTTGGCCGCGCAGGATGTGCTCGGCGCCGTGGATCCACTGCGCGAGCATCTGCGTGTCGGGCTGCATACCGGGCTGGACGCGCGCGGGCGCAGCTGCCTGCGAGGACGAGGGTGGCTGGGCGGCGGAGGCCACGACGGGCGCGGCGCATGCGAGGCACACGGCCACAAGGCCGAGGGTTAGGATCGATGTCTGAGGCATGGGCATTCCGGTCATTGCGTAAGAACAGGGGCGTCCGCTGCCGGCGGCGGCGAACAGAACAGCGCGGGCGCGCGCCGGTAGCGGCGGCTCGGGCCGCTCGCCTGCAGCGGCGTGCCCACACGGGCGATGAACAGCAGCGGCTCTTCGCAGCCGAGCAACCGGCCGAGCGCCGCGCGCAGGTCTGGGTGCTGCAGCGCGACCGAGAGCGGATGCAGGCTGAGTCCGTGCTCGGTGGCGGCGAGCCACAGGCGAACGATGGCCTCACCCGCGAGCACGTCGCGGCTCGCGAGCCGGCTGTTCGGCGCCGCGCTCAGCACCACCACGGCCGGACTGCCGCGAATCAGACGTTCGAGATGCACGCCGATGCGCGCCGACGCGCCCACGGGACCGAACGCCGCGAGCAGCGCCGGATGCAGCAGCACGCGATGCAGCTGGCGGCGCCACGCGGGCATCGGGCCAAACAGGCTCTGGATGTTGATGCCGATGCCGTCCGGCACCGACTGTGCGTCGCTGAACACGAGGTGGCGATACGTCTCGCGCCACGCGGCCCGATGCACGAAGTCGCGCGCTGCGTGACGCCGGTAGAACTCGCACAGGCGCTCGTAGCGCTTGCCCGACTGCACCACGCGCCAGCGCAGGCCGTCCGCCGCGCCCCCGAGGCTGTGCGGCAGCAGGTTGCAGCGTGCGAGCGCGTAGAGATCGAACGTGCCGCCGTATTCCCCACGATCGGTGTGGCGGCGGCGCAGGGCTGCAGCGAGCCGCGCCAGCTGCGGGGATACCCGCCCGGACTGGAAGCCGCCGAGGTCGATGCGGACAAGCGGCGACAGGCTGCCGCCCGGCACATCGCGAGGCGCGGGCAACAATGCCGCTTCCGCCTGCCAGCCAGCGAGGCGCAGCAGGTTCAGCAGGATCGCTGCAAAGCCGCCGGCGCTGATCGACATCTCCGTGTGCAGCGCGGGCAGCGCGTCCAGCGCACGGCGCCGGTCGATGCTGATCACCAGCCGGCGCGGCGCATCGGGCCCGCTCACGGGACGTCCTTCGGCATCCAGCAGGCTCACGTGCCACGGCTGGCAATTGTGCGACGACGGTGCCAGCGCGGCGAGCGCCAGCAGATCGGCAAGCGATGCCGGCGGGGGCGGCGTGCGCTTATCCGGCGTATGCGCCTGCGCGTCGCTCATTGTTTCTGCACCAGCTCGAAGCCATGCAGACGCGCGAGTGCGCCGATCTCGCGCACCTGCGCGGTCGTGATGGCCGCCTTGCTGAAGTCGCGCCGCACGCCCGCGAGCCCGAGCAGCAGCGTCTCGCCGGCACACGCATAGACCTTGCCCGGCGCGAGCCGCATGCCGGGCAGGCCGAAGTCCGGCGCCATCGGCAGGTTGACAATGCCGCCACGGATCACGCGCACGTTGTCATGCACGGCGAGCGACGCCGCGTCGACGTCGCCGGGCACCGCCACGTCGCAGACGAGCACCGGTCGGTCGGTGGCGAAGCACGCGGCATCGAGCACCGCGTGCGCGCTGTTCGATGCGCTCACGACGATGTCCGCGAGCCGGCACAGCTCCACGGCGTCACCTAGGCGGATCAGTCCTTCGTCCAGCAGCCATGCGGCGAGCGACTCGGCGTCGGGCGGCGACTCACCGTCCCATGCGCGCCGCACGCGGACCATCAGCTCGCCTTCGCCAGCCTGGTGGTCCGCGGTATCCACCACGCCCCAGGGGCTGCGCAGCGCTTCGCGCAATTCGGCGGCCACCGCCGTGGCGGCGGCGCGCAGCCGTCCAAGCGAGCCCGGGCGGCCAAGCAACAGCAAGCTGCCGCACTCGCGCGCGAGCAAGGCCGCGTGCGTCTGCCCAATATTGCCGGCCGCGCCGACCACGGCCACGTGCGCGGATGCGAGCCGGATGTTCGACGCGCGCGCGGCGTCGCGCAGCGCGGACATGCTCGTGGCCACGGTCAGCGCGTTGCCCGTGGTCACCGCCGGGTGATCGTGGTCGAAGTCCGTGCAGTTGGCCGTGACGATCGACGTATAGCCACCGAATCCCACGAGGCTGCAACCGTCCTCGCGCGCCTGCCGGTACGCGTGATGGACCTGCGCGCGGATCTGCCCGGACTTGTTGAAGCGCATGTCCTGCTCGATGGCCTCGGCGTCCATCAGGATCGCGTAGAGCAGCAGTTCCACCTCGTGCCCGAGCGCCGAGCGCACGCGGCGGCGGGCCACGCGCTGCGGCTCAAGCGCGCGCTGCATGTGTCCGCGCAGCTCGCCGAGCTGGTCGTCGGAGAGCGCCGCCACGGCGGGGTCCCACGCGCGCATGCTTTCCGTATCGACCAGGTGCGCGATGAAGCCAACACGCTCGCAGGCGTTCGTGGCGGCAGCGGCACCGGCTTGCGACGCGGCTGCGTCGGTCCATGCGGCCGCTGCGCGGGCGTCGGCGTCGGCCTCGGTCTCACCGGGCCCCGACAAGTGGCGCAGCAACGTGGCGGCATCGCCCGCGTCGAGCACCGCGCACAGCTGGTCGAGCGCCTCGCAAACGCGCCCGACCTCGGCGCTGCCGAGATACGCAGACGGCTGCAGCCTCAGCACACGACGGCGCCCGAGCGACGGCAGCACGCGCACGCGATGGCGATGCAGCAGGTAGCCCGCGGCGAGCATGCCGAGCATCTGCTGCTGCGCGAGGCTCGAGAGCACGGCCGACGGGTGATCGGCATAGTCCTGCAGTTCGATCCCCAGCATGCAGCCGCGGCCGCGCACGTCGGCGATCACGCGCGGCCAGCGCTTTTGCAGCGCGCGCAGCTCGCCGAGCAGCGCCTGTCCGAGCTGCGCGCTGCGGCCGGCCAGGTCGTCGCGCTCGATGATTTCCAGGCTGCGCTTCGCGATCATCGAAGACATGTCGTCCTCGGCGAAGGTCGAGCTGTGCAGCATGCTGAATTCGGCGTAGTAGAGGTCCTTGCGCACGGCGAGCGCCGAGATCTTGGCCAGTCCGCCGCCGAGCGACTTGGCAAACGTCAGGTAGTCGGCCGGCAGCTCGCAAGCGAGACTCTCCACCGCGTGCCCGGTCCGGCCGAGCCCGCACTGGATCTCGTCTGCGATCAGCGCCACCTGCGGATGACGCGCGCGCAACTCGCGTAGCAGCGTCTTGTCGGCGGCCCCGAGTTCGAGCACGCCGCCCTCGCCGCGCAACGGTTCGTAGATCACAGCCGCGAGCGTCGGCGTCGTGCAACGGACGAGCCGCAACGGCGCAAACTCGAAGCGGAAGTACGCGAGGCTGCGGCGCTCCACCTCCTTCAGAAAGTCCTGCGGCGACTCGATGAAGACCGCCGCGCCGTGATTGCGGATAAACGGCAGGCGCGCGTCGCGGTTCCAGGTATGCGCGAGCGAGCCCATGGTCTTGCCGTGAAACGCGCGCGGAAAGGCCGCGATCACGGGCTGCGCGTTGAACGCCTGCTGGTTGGCGGCCGCCACGGCGCCCAGCAGATCGTCCAGTCCTTCCAGCGGCTCCTGGCCCAGCAGGCGCTCGCAATCATGCAGGAACGCCGCCTCGATGCGCACCTCGCCGCGCTCGAGCCGCGTCAGCAGCTCGCGCACGTTGGCGTTGCACGCATCGGCGAGCGCGCCCACGCGCTGCCCGAACGCGTAGCGCGCGTGCTTGAGCGCGGCCTCCACGGCCTCGGTGCCCGTGCTATAGAGCGCGACGCTGAAGTCCGTGCCGGTATGCCGGTGCAGGTAGTCGGCCAGCGCTTCCTTGAGGTCGAGCGAGCGCTGTCGGCACGAGCCCTGCGCGAGGAACGGCCGCCGGTGTGCGATGCAGTCCTGCTGCACCGCCGTGATCTCGGGGTGATAGTGGCCGAGCAGCGATGCGCCGAACCCGCCGACCATGTCGAGCACCGGCACTTCCTCATCGTCCTCGTCGCGCATGTAGAGGTAGTCGCCCTCGGCGCGCGTGTACTCCACGTACACGCCCGCGGCAGCGAGCAGGTCTTCCTTGCCGAGCCCGGCTTGTCCCACGCTGGCTTGCGTCTTCATGATGCTTGTCCTGCCGATGATTGGAGTGCGCGGCCGAGCTGCCGCAGTAGTTGATCCTTGAGCACCTCGTTGCCGCCCGAGAACAGCGTCGACGGCAGCGCGTTGCGCAACTGCCGCTCGATGTCGCCCTCGATCACGCCGCTCGCGCCATGGATATGCAGGGCGTCCAGGCCATTCTTCACGCTTGCCTCGGACACCAGCAGCTTGGCGATAGCCGCCGTATCCTGCGCGGGCAGTTTCTCGTCCAGCTTCCATGCCGCGTGCAGGCACGCGAGACGCGCGCTTTCGAGCCGCACGTGCATGTCCGCGATCCGGTGCGCGAGCGCTTGATGGGCAACGAGCGGTTGGCCGAACTGCACGCGCGTACGCGCGTGCTGCCACGTGTGGCGCAACTGCCGCCGCATCGCACCGAGGTAGATCGCGAACAGGCAGCTGCGCTCCCATTCCATGCTGGCCTGGAAGATCGGGCCGCCCGAGCCTTCCGCGCCGATCCGCTGCGAGGCGGCCACCCACGTGCCGTCGAAGCGGATGTCGCCCATCGCCGTGGTGCGCAGGCCGACCTTCTCGTGCGGCTTCGCGCTGATCTGCACGCCGACGCTGCGGCTGTCGAGCACGAATGCGCTGTAGTCGAGAAAGCCGCCGCTATTGCCAGTGCGCGCGTGCACGACAATGAAGTCGCACACGGGCGCGTTGGTGATGTAGCGCTTCTCGCCGTGCAGCCGGTAGCCGTCGCCTTCGCGCCTGGCGGTACATTGCATCGCGCTGATATCGGAGCCGGCCTGCGCCTCGGTGATCGCGTGCGCGCCGATCCGGCCTTCCTCCACGATGGCCGTCAGCCAGCGCTCGCGCAGGGCGGCGTCGCCGAACGCCGCCAGCGGATGCACGCATGCGCACAGGTGCGCGGCGAGCGCGAACAGCAGCCCCGTGTCCTCGCAATGCTCGGAGAGCGCTTCGAGCGCGTAGACAAGATCGAGCGCGCCGTAACCCGCGCCGCCCTGGGCGGACGGTACCGTCAGCGCATGCACGCGCTGCGACGCCAGCATCTTCCAGCGCTCGGTGCAGAAGCGGCCCTCGCGGTCGCGCGCGGCGAGTCCGGAATCGTGCAGGTCGCGCCCGAGGGCGGCCATGCGCACGGCGATGTCCCGGTGTCGGGCACTGGTGGAAAAGTCCATGGATTCAGGTTCAGGTCCTGCTCTCTTCGAGCAATACGTGGTAATTGACGCCGCCCGTGCCGAATGCATTGACGGCGGCGCGGCGGGTCGCCGGGCCGGCTGGCCAGTCCGCGGCCTGCGCGAGCGGATCGAAGCCGTGCTCGGCCAGCCGCAGGCCGGCCTTGACCGGCGCGCCGAAATAGTTGGCGGGCATCGACCCGGCGCGCAGCGCGAGCACCGTCTTGATGACCCCCGCGATGCCCGCGGCCGCGAAGCAATGACCAAAGCGCGACTTCAGTGCCCCCAGGCGAAGCGGCCGCGTGCGCGGGCCGTAGACCTGCGCGAGCGAGCTGATCTCGACCTCGTCGCCGATCAGCGTGCCGGTGCCGTGGGTCTCGACGAAGTCCACGGCATCGGGGCCGAATTCGACCTGCTCGAATGCACGCCGCATCGACTTGACCTGCCCGTCCGCGTTTGGCGCCACCATCGACTTGCTCTGTGTGCACGACGCCGAGGCACGGATCAGCGCCAGTACGGGCAGCCCCCAACGCGCTGCGTCTTCGCCGGCACACAGCACGAGCACGCCTGCGCCGTCGCCGGGCGTGAAGCCCGTGGCAGCCTCGGTGAAACTCGCGATGAGGCCCGTGGCAAGCATCCGTTGCGACGCGCAGAGCACGAGATCGGCGGTGTTGACCGGGGTTTCCACGCCCGCCACCACGGCGATCCGGCAGCGTCCGCTGCGCAGGCTGTTCACGGCCAGGTCTAGCGCCGCAAGCGAGCCCGCACACGCGGCCTCGACGGCAACGCAGCGCGCCGGGGCTTGCAGCATGCCGGCCAGCGCGCGGCTGATGCCACTGGCGCTCAAGGCATCCCATGCGGCAGTGGCGGGTTGCTCGTGGTGCGCCTGCTCGCGCAGTTTTGCCACGGCGGCGGCCTCGTCCATGCCGAATTCGCGCGCCAGCGCCGCGAGCGCGGCCTCGATGCGCGGCAATTCATGGCGCACCGCAACGCGGCGCAGCGGCGCCGGGGTAAGGTTCGAGGCGGTGACGACGAGCACCGGGCCCGCCTCGCCGGCCAGCCCTTGCGGCAGGCTGCCGATGGCCTCCCGGCCGGCCGCGCACGCGAGATCGAACGCCTGCGCGCGCGATGGTTCCGCAGGCTCGCAGTAGCTCGCCTGATCGATGTAGTAGCTGAGCGGCGCCTGGGGATCGGCGCTGTAGTAGGCCGCATGGCCCGGGCGCGTGGCCGGGAGCGGACGGAAGCGGTGCGTGGGGGCGCGCAGTGCCTCCCAGTAGTCCGCCATGTCCCGGCCGTCGCCAAAGCGCGTGCCCATCGCGACGACCGCAACGGGGGCAACGGGTGCCGGCATGGCGTCGTCGTACGGACGCTTCGCCTCGTGCGCCGCGTTCGCCACGTTTGCCGCGCGCAGGTCAATCCGGTATGGGTTTCCGTCCGTTGCCGCACCCCGCACCGTCACGCTCAGTCCGTCCGGCGCGACCGGCGGCGTGCAGGATGGCCCGCCGCGCTGCTGGAACAGCGCGGCCTGCAGCAGCGCCGTCAGCGGCTGCATCGCATAGCCGTAGCCACACGCCTGATGCGCCGGCACGACCACGTCCGGCGCCGCCTCACCAGCAACGGGGTCCACACCGTCGAGCACCTGCACCCGTACCGGCGCTGGCGGCCCGCCACCGACGTTGCCATCGAGGCCGATCGCATCGATGCATGCGATGGCGCGCGCACCGGCAAGATCGGCATCCTGCAACACGAGCGCGCAGGCGCCTTCGCACAGCGCATCCGCGAGTGGCGCAGGCAGGCGCTCGCGCAGCAATGCCTCGAGCGACGGCGAGGCCAGGCTCTGGGCACCGAGCAGCAGCACCGTCTGAGCGCGGCCGGTGGCGATCGCATCCCAGGCGGCGAGCAGTCCCTCGATGGCGCTGCGCTCTTGTGCTTCAAGCGCGAGCGCCCGGCCACGCAGCCGAAAGTGCGACGCCACGCGCGCCGGCATGGTGCTCGCCATCTCGCCAACCTTGTCGTGGCTGGTGGCACGGAACAGCGCGTCGAGCTTGCGCTTCCACGCCGCACGCGCCCGCTCGGCATCGGCACCGCCACCAGCATTGGCCCAGACCGGCTCTGCCCACGCGACCGCGGCAATGCGCGCGTAGTTCTCGTACTGCCGGTTCATGCCGAGCGCGTGGCAGAAAATCACGTCTGTGCGCTCGCGATCGATCGCATCGGCATCGAGCCCGGCCTGCGCCAGCGCATCGCGCGACAGCGCCAGCAGATCGAGCTGCACGTCGTTGATGGAATGGCGGTAGATCGGCGGAATGCCGAAGGCGCCCGGATCGGCCGACGATGGCCCAAGCCGGCGCGACGACATGGGCCCCTGCGGCCCCCGCATGCACTGCCACAGCGCCTCGATACCGTCCGCACGCGGATAGCGGCAGGCCATGCCGGTAATCGCCAGTGCGGTGCACGCAAGCGTGGCGGCGTTCATTGCCCGCCTTCCTGCGACAGTCCCCGCTGCAGCGCGCGATAGTCGATCTTGCCGTTGGGCGTGCGCGGCAGCGCGTCGCGTTGCGCGATGTGGTTCGGAATCATGTAGGCCGGCAGCAGGTCCGCGCAGAAGCGCCGTAGCGCGAGCGGCGCGACGGCCTCGCCCGTGCCGCGCGGCACGTACCAGGCGAAGAGGCGCGCGGCCGCGCCCGGCTCGTCCGCATGGGCGAGCACTGCTACCTCATGCACGGACGGGTGACGTGCGAGCGCGGCTTCGATCTCGCCGAGCTCCACGCGATAACCGCTGAGCTTGAGCATGCGGTCCTTGCGGCCACGGTAGACGAGCACGCCATCGACGATCTCGCCGTGGTCGCCGGTCGCATGCATGCCCGCGCGGTGGTTGGCCGTATTGGGATCGGTGTCGCGCCGCCAGTAGCCGGGCGTGACGCACGCACCGCGTACCCAGATCTCGCCGATCTCGCCGGGGGCGGTCACCGGCTGCCCGTTGTCGTCGCGCAGCCAAACCTCGGTCGCGCGGATCGGCGTGCCGACCGGCAGCGGCGCGTCGTCGTGGAGGTCGGCCTCCGTGACGCGGTGGTACAGGCAGACGTTCGTCTCGGTCGGCCCGTAGAAGTTGTAGAACGCGCAGGCGGCCGGCAGCTGCGCCGCCATCGCGCGCAGCTGCGGCTTGGGCATGACCTCGCCCGCGAACACGACATTGCGTAGCGCGCACGGCGCGATGCCGCGCCACGCGTCCGCCCGGTTGAGCAGCGCGAGCATCGACGGCACGCTGTACATCGTGGTGATGCCGTACCGCGCGATCAGCCCGGCCACCTGCGCTACCTGGCGCGTCTGCGCTTCGCTGGTCACGTAGAGCGCCGCCCCCGCCCGCAGGCTCGCGAAGAGATCGAACGTGCTGAGGTCGAAGTTGAAGCTCGCGAAGTTCAGCAGGCGGTCGGCGGCCGTAAGGCCGAGCGTGTCCGCGCTCCATCCAACGAAGTTCGCGAGGTTGCGGTGACTGAGTTGCACGCCCTTGGGCAGGCCCGTGGAGCCGGACGTGTACAGCATGGCCGCCACGTCGTCGTCCTCGCACGGGACGGCGACGGCCGCGGGGTGATCCGCCTCGTCGCGCAGGTCCGCCAGGTCCGCGAGGTCCGCCCTGAGCTGCAGCACGAGACCGCGCGCGGCGCTCATGGCGTGCGGCGGGATCTCGAGCGGCGCATCGTCGACGACGAGCAGGCGCGAGAGCGGTGCCGTTACGGTATGGGAGAGCCAGCGCGCCGCGTGCGCACTGTCGGTGATCAGCACCGTGGCACCCGCATCGCCGACGATCGTGTCCGCGCGCTCCACGGGCTGCGCGCCGTCGAGCGGCACGTAGCGGTTGCCGGCAAAGAGCGCCGCGAGGATCGCCAGCGCGTAGCCGTTGCTTTTGTCCATCCAGATCGCCACGGGCTCGCCCGGCGCCGGCAGCAAGCCGCTCGCGGCCAGCCGCGCGACCCAGCGCGCGGCCTCGCCATAGCGCACGCCCGCGCCGCCGAGCAGAAACGGCGCGTCGGGGCGCTCGCCAGCGTGGCGTAGCAGCGCGTGATGCACGAAGCGGTCGGGATCGGGCGCGGTCATGGCCGTCGCGATGCGTAGGGCGGTCATTGCGGGAGCAGGCCGTTCTCGTGTGCGGATTCCGTGAGGATCCCGATCGCTTCATCCAGGTCCGCGCGCGTGTGCGATTCGAGCACGCTGATGCGCAGGCGCGCGTCGCCGACCGCCACGCCCGGGAACACGACGGTCTGGCAGAACATGCCACGCCGGCGTACGGAGCGGCCCATCGCCATCGCGCGGCGCTCGTCGCCGATCACGATCGGCACGATCGCGCTCGCCGAGTGCTCGGTGTCGAAGCCGAGCGCGTCCAGCGACGCCTTGAGATAGCGGACGTTGTCCCACAGCCGTGTAAGCCGTTGCGGCTCGGCCTCGAGCACATCCAGCGCCGCGATCAAGCCCGCGGCGATGGCTGCGGGAATCGTCGCCGCGAAGACGTAGGCGTTGGCGTAGAAGCGCAGGTAGTCGATCACCTCCTTGTCGCCGACAACGAAGCCGCCCTGCCCCCCGAGCGCCTTGCTCATCGTGCCGACCTCGAGATCGACGGCGCCCTTCATGCCGAAATGCTCGGCCGTGCCCGATCCCGTGGCGCCGAGCACGCCGGTTGAGTGCGCGTCGTCGATCAGTAGCCTGGCGCCGTACTTGCGCGCAAGCGCCGCGATGCCGGGCAGGTCGACCACGTCGCCATGCATGCTGAAGACGCCATCGGCCACGATGAGCCGGCCGCCCGGGCGGTCGTCGCAGCGCTGCAGCACGGCCTCGAGCGCCTCCATGTCGTTGTGCGCGTAGATCTTGCGCGCGGCGCCGGACAGCTTGCAGCCGTCCTGGATGCTCATATGGTTGTACGCGTCGGTGACCGCGACATCGTTGGCGCCGAGCAGCGCGGAGATCGTGCCAAGGTTGGCCGAGTAGCCGGACGGGAACACGATGCAGTCCTCGCGGCCCTTAAAGCGCGCGAGGCGCTGCTCGAGTTGCAGGTGCAGGTCCGTGGTGCCGCCGATCAACCGGCTGCCGGTGTTGGTGGCGCCATATTCGCGCACGGCTTGCGCCATCGCGTCCAGCACGCGCGGATCGTTGGCGAGACTCAGGTAGTTGTTGGAGGCGAACAGCAGGAACTCGCGCTCGCGGCCCGCCAGGCGGTCGAAGATGCGCGCGCGGTTCGTACAGAGGCCGCTCGACGCCATGCCGTACCAGAATTCGCCGGCCGTCTCGCGCTCGCGCAGGAAGCGTCCGAAGCGGCGTGTCTTGGCAAAGAGGTCGGACTCGCCCGAGGCGATGAAGTCGCGCATCGTGAGGCTCGCCGTCTCCGGTGCATGACCGTTGCACGCCTGCGGCTGCGCGGCATCCACGTGCGCGCCGTTGGTTTCGCGCGGGGCAGGCGCCGCCGCGTCGAGCTCGAACGCGGCGAACCCGTGCAGCAGCGCACCGAGCGTGTCGAACTGGTCCGCGCTGACATGGCCAGCGCCGCGGAACACTTTCTTCAGGTCGGCGACGATCTCGGCCAGCATGATCGAGTCGATGCCAAGTTCCTCCTGCAGCAGCGCATCGGGATCGAGATCGGACTCGGCATACTGCGAGTGCGTGCGCACCACATCGCGCACCACGGCGGCTTTGCGGTCGCTATCAAGCAATTCGGCGTTATTCATGGGGCCTTTCGCGGATCGGTGGTGACGTCAATCGACGATGACGGGGGCCGGCACGGCCGTCTCGACGACGGGGCGGATGACGGCGTGTCCGGTATTCGTGCGCATCGCATCGCGGGTCAGGCTGTCGCGCATCTTCAGGTAGTAGGCGTTGACCTTGTCGAGCGGAATCAGCTTGTTGGCCTGCAGGTGCGAGATGCGAGGTTCCTGGCCGCGGATCGCCTTCATGTCCTTGGCCTGCTGGATGTATCGCTCCATGCGGCACATGAGCCAGGGCCGCACGCGGCGCCACCCAGGAATCGGCAGCGGCTTGATCATCGGCAGCAGCAGGTCGCGCTTGGGTTCCTGGTAGCAGACGCAGACCCAGCAGTTGTCGTCGTCCACGGGCGTGGCGATCAGGTACACGTCGAACACGTCGTTACGGATCTGCACCATGTTCGGCATCTGCACGTCCACGCCGATGCGCCAGCCGCGCTTCCACGGCAGCATCGCGTGCAGCGTCTCCTCCGCCGTGCGTTCGTCGTCCGCGCGCAGCACGAAGTTGCTGCTGATCAGCGTGCCGTTGACCTCGCAGCGGAAGTCGTCGATGCGGCCCCCCTTCGGGTCCCAGATGTTGAGGGCGGAGCCCTTGTGCACGAACGGCACGTGATAGACCTCGCACACGCTCTCCACGTAGCGCGTGTAGTGCACGGGCGCCTCCCAGCCGTAGCGGGACGTGAAACCCTTGTACTGGCTGAAGTTCTCGAACATCGGCACCTCGGGCAACGCCTGCGGGTCTTCAGCGGTGCCAGTCCAGAACCAGATCAGCCCGTGCTGCTCGCGCAGCGTATAGGCGCGCACGCACATCGCCTTGGGCACCGTGCCGTTGCGGCCCAGCACCGGCATGTGCACGCACTTACCCTGCTGATTGAACTGGAAGCCGTGGTAGGGGCAGGCGATGAGATCGCCGTGCTGCTTGCCATGGGAGAGCGGAATGCCCTTGTGCGGGCAGCGGTCGTCCAGGCAGACCGCCTTGCCGCTGGTGTCGCGATAGACCACCAGACGCTTCGAGAAGCGGGTGATGCCGACGGGCTTCTTGCGCACGTCCTCGCTGCGCAGGATGGCGTACCACTGGTTTGGGATCATTGGATGACCTCGACAGGTTGAAGGCCGGCCTGCAGGCGCCCGACCAGGTGCGCGAGCATCGAGACGTTCGCGAAGTTGTCCGGATGGACCTCCGTGACCGGGATGGCGATATCGAACCGGCGGTGAACGAAGTCGACCACGTCGAACAGCGCGGCCGAGTCCAGGATGTTGAGTTCCAGCAGCGGCGTGTCGGCAGCGATGCGTGTGCCGTCGCCGAGAAAGCTGTCGCTGATGAACGCGATCAGCGCCGCGCACACGTTGTCAGGCGATGCCATGGCAGACTCCCTGCGAGGTTTGCGAGGTTTGCGAGTTTTGCGAGGTTTGCTTCAGGTGCCAGAGCCGGTGAACCTCGCGTGCGAGCAGCTCTGGCGTGTTGTGGAGGTAGAGCGAATCGGGAGCCACGCCGATGCCGTGCGTCTGGTCGAGTTCAGAGAGGATCTCGAGCGAGGCGACCGAATCGAGCGCGAGCGCCGCAAAGCTGTCGTCGGGCCGGATCTGCGCGGGGTCTGAGCGCGTGATGCGGCCGATCCGGGAGACGAGCCACGCGCGCACATCGGCAACGGTCCAGGCTCCCGCGCCAAGCACGGCGGCGGCCTCCGGCGCGGGCGCCGCGTTCACGTCGCGCCGGTCGTCGCAGCGGTGCCAGACGGGCAGGTCGCCGGCCAGGAAATCGCGGCGAATCGCCATGCGCTGGAGCTTGCCCGAGGACGTGACGCGGATCGTCTTGCGCGGCACGAACAGGATGACCTCGGCCTTGATGCCGAAACGATCGATGAGGCTGGCGTTGATGCGGCGCGCCACGTCGCTGTGGTTGGCAAGCGTGCGCGGGCATTCGGCCGCGATGGCGGCCACCTCGGCGCCATCCACCGTCAGCGGAAACGCGGCGAAGCGGCAGTTGACGAGTTCCGGCGCTGCGAGCGCCGCGGTCTGCTCGATGTCCTGCGGGTAGTAGTTGGCGCCGCGGATGATCAGCAGTTCCTTCACGCGGCCGGTCACGTAGAGTTCACCGCCGTCGACGAAGCCGAGGTCGCCCGTGCGCAGGTAGTGGCGGTCGCTACCGGCGAGCGTCCGGTGGAACGTCTGCTGCGTGCTGTCGGGGTCGCCGAGGTAGCCCTGCGCGACGCTCGGGCCGCTGATCCAGATCTCGCCAATCTCGCGCGGCATGCGCTCGCGGCCCGCTTCGGGTTCGACGATGCGCAGGTCAAGACTCGGATGCACCCTGCCGCAGCTGACGACCGATTGCGTGCCGGTCGCCTCGGCATCCTGCTCGCGCACGAGACCGCGGGCCAGCGCGCGCGCATCGACGTGCATCGCGCGCGGCGCCTCGGCATGCGGTTTGCCCGAGACCATCAGCGTGGTTTCCGCCATGCCGTAGCACGGATAGATGGCCTCGGGCCGGAAGCCCGCGGCCGCGAAGCGTCTGGAGAACTCGGTCATCGTGCGGTAGCTGATCGGCTCCGCGCCGCAGAACGCGATGTTCCAGCTCGACAGGTCGAGCTTCGCCAGGTCGCGCTCGCGCACATAGTTCACGCACAGCTGGAACGCGAAGTTCGGCCCGCCGCTGCTCGTGCCGCGGAAGCGGCTGATGGCGTCGAGCCAGCGGAACGGATTGCGCACGAGCAGGCTGGTGGGCATCAGGAGCGCGGGAAAGCCGACGTGGGTGGGCTGCAGCACGCCGCCAACGAGCCCCATGTCGTGATAGGGCGGCAGCCAGATCACCGAGCGGCTCTCGCCCCGGCGGTGGTTGAAGCACTCCGCGATCAGCGTCGAGTTCTCGACGAGATTGCGGTGGCTGACCATCACGCCCTTGGGCCGGCCGGTGGAGCCGGACGTGTACTGCAGCATCGCGATATCGGACGCATCGGGCGTGCACGTATCGAGGCTCGCGTCGGGCGCCGTGTCGAGATCGGAGAGCGCGCACCAGCGCACGTGCGCGAGCGCGCTGTCTTGCCGCAGCGGGGCGAGCGCGGTGTCGAGGCACTCGCGGTCGGCCAGCACCGTGCAATCGCGCAGGTCCTGCAGGATGAGGCGGATGCGGTCGGCCTGGAGCGTGTTGGCGGGCGGGAAGGTCGGCACCGCGATTGCGCCAGCCGCGAGACAGCCGTAGAACGCGGCCGCGAACGCCTTGCCCTGCGGCACCGCGATCACGATCTTCTGCTGCGCATTGGCGTGCGGCGCCAGTGCGCGGAACGCCTGCGCGTAGCGGGCTACGCAGCGTGCGAGTTCGCCGTGGGTGACAAGTTCCTCGTCGCCGTCCTCGGCGTGCAGGAAGTGATAGGCCAGCGCGTCCGGCTGTTCGTCGGCGTTGCGCCGGATGGCATCGACGAAGGTCCAGTGCTCCGGATACCGGACGTCGGCGCCGGCGGTCAGAAGTTCGGTCGGTATGCGGTCCATGGGCGGGAGGCGAAAGCGCGAGAGGTCGTAGGGGTCGCTGCGGCGTGTGCCGTGCAAGCGGGTGTCAAGCCGGTTCGAGGTGCTCGGACAGCGCTTCGTGGGCGGTCCACGCGGCCGGCAGCGCGTGAGCATCGATCTGGCAGGCGATCAGGCAGTCGCTGCCCGAGACCACCGGCACGCCAACGCGCCGTGCGCTGAAGCCGGCTTTGCGCAGCAGGCGTTCGACGCCAAGCGGCGAGACCGTGATCACATGCGCGGCACCGCGCCCGGCCGCGGCGGCGAGCGACTCGGCGAGGAGGCGCACGGCCAGGGGCGAGGAAAGGTGGCCGAACGCATTGCCAGCCTGCGCGACGTCCGGCGGCGTGGCCGCGAAGCGGGAGAGTTCCCACACGTGCGCCGATGCCGGCGGTGCTTCGCCATCGAGCAACTGCGGAAAGACCTCGCTGAGCAGGTAGGGGCGTGTCGTGGGCAACAGGCGGGCAATGCCAGCCATCTCGCCGCGCACCTGCACCGCCACGTAGAGGGTATCGGGCTGATCGAACTGATCCAGTTCCATGCCATCGGTACCGCCGGGCAGACGCCAGCCAAGCTGCTCGACAAAGACCTTGTGCCGGTAGCGGCCGATGCGCTGCATCAGCTCCGGCCCAAGTTCCCGCGCGGTTCCCGAAACGATGTCCAAGTCATTCCCCTCTCGATGAAAGCAGGGCTAGATTGAACAATGCGCACTGGGGGTCTGGTAACTACCAGAAGTGGTGGACCTGTGGCCCCGGGGGCCGCCAGGCGTGGCCGCTGCGGCGTTGGCGCACGCGCGAGGCCGTGGGCAGGAACGCCGCGCCCCCCCTGCAAGAGTGGTAATGCGCAGGCGCGAGAGCGGTTAGCTCGCAGGGCGCGTGCGATGTCCCGCCGCGCAGGCTGACGTGGGGAGGATGGCGGCATCGCGGCGTGCGGCCACGCGGATGATGCCTCGCGCCGCGAGCGCGACCGATCGATCAGCAAGCAGATCGCGAAGTACAGCACCACCACCGTCGCGAACACCTCGGCCGCGTAGCCGATGTGGCGTCCGTTCACTTGCATGGCGACGGTCGACAGTTCGACCACGCCGACGATATAGGCGAGCGAGGTGCCCTTGGCGAGCGACACCCAGATGTTCGCCAGCGATGGCAGGTGCAGTTCGCGGCCCAGCGCGACAGCATCCGCAAAGTGAGGAGAGGTTCGGCGGGTAAATTACGCGGGGTGACTGCGGTATAGGCCCGAAGCCATGCCGAACCCCAGAAATGAACAAGGGGCTACGGTTTCCCGTAACCCCTTGTCTTTATTGGTGCGGCTGCAGGAATAGAATTAGTGTCCAGAACCCTTTTATCGCAAGGCTTTTAGCCACCAACCCAGTCCATCATGCCCCCAGAAGTGCCCCCAATTCTCGGGAACACTTTGGTTCGAGCCCACCCAACGTCAACAGTCCAATGGAACCTGCGGCGACATCAGATTGCTGGACGCCATTGTAGCGCCTCGGACGACGCTGGACGGGCGAGCTCGCACACGCGTGCGAGGGACACTCGTCCTTGACGGAAGGCCTACGCGTGCAAACGACTGGATCACAAACGTGCTCACGCCAGATGTTTCGCGCTAATGCATCGCCGCCTCCGCCTCGGCCGTCAGCACCACGGTCTCGTACCGATCAGCATCATCTTGCGGAGGACGTCCGCCATCTCGAAGCGCCGTGCCTCCCGGCGAAATCGGCGTGGTTCTGATCGACGGCCAAGCCGGCGCCGCCGATTCACCTTGAGACTGCTGCGGCAGGTGCCGAGCGGGAAGATCAGTAAGAAAACGGTCGAGCGGATCCGTCGTACGCAGGCCCACGCGAATAGCGATGACGTGCTGGTCTACACGTAGACTAACGGTCTCCGTGACGAATCACTAAGCGATAAAAGCTCAGGCAGACGCCGCGTCGGTTTCCGGCGCTGCATCTGCCTCAGTTTCCGCGTCCGAATCTTCAACCTCGAGCACGCCTTCAAGGTAGGCTGCATAACGCTGTTGCAGGTATTTGAGCGACGCGTCGCGATCGACCTGCACGTCAAGATGGTCCTGGAAGAACTTCAACCGTGCCCGGTTTTCATCGAGCACCTGCGCCCACGTCTTCGCGTAGATATTGACGTTCGGTTTTTCCAAAATCAGACCGCTCTCGTCCTTCACCAAGTGCTCGGTGTAAGGTTTGAGTTCATCGCTGATCGCCCAAAAGTTCCACGTCACCCCGACTTTGGAGAAACGCGGGTCCGCCATCACCGAAAACGCGTAGCCCTGAATCTGTGTCACCTCGTCTGAACCGATGGGCACCTTCGGCGCTTTCAATTCGACGACGAGGTGCGACAAACGGTTCGCCCGATGCTGTTTCGTCGCCCTCGAAAGCATCAGATCCACGATGCCCCGCGTCTGCGAAATGTGCTTGACTGGTTCGTCGATAACGATCTTCGGATCCAGCATCTTCTTGTGCTCGACCAGAACTTGAGTCAGCGACTGGTCGTCCACCGACAGGCTGAACTCTTCGCCAAAGAGCCAGCAGTTCTGAGCGACGATGCGATGCAACTGCGATCGTTCTTTCAGGCGCTTTTTAGGCTCCGGGTCGAAGAGCACGGCCTCCAAGCCGTTGAGAAACTTCAAACGGTCCGAAACCACCTTCGCGGCCCCGATGATCGAAGAGAGTGTCGTGTCGCGCAGAAGTTGCGCCAGCTCTTCCTGTTGCCGCTTCGGCAGTCGCAGCACCTCGTCCAGAATGACCTGCAAGTCCTCCGGACTACGCTCGATCGCTTGACGCAGCATCCGAAGCTGAAACGCCTTGTTCTTACTTTGCGTCGTGCTGAAGTCCGGCAAGTGCCGTGCCACATTTACGGCCACAATGTCGAACACCTGACGTTCGACTTTTTCGACCGGCGACACCGGTTCGCCTGCGAACGGATAGACCTCTTCGTCCTTCCACTCCTCCACGACCGTTCTCGCCTGCTCCGCCGCTCGGGTACGAAAGTGATCCTTGATCGTTTGCTGCGCCTGCGTGATGGCGCCAACGACAGCGGCTTGCATTTCCGCGAGATCGACTGTCCCTTCCTTCTGCGCGAGGTCGAAATATGGCGAGTACAGGTAGCCAGAGAATGTGAAGTTACCGATGTGGAAGCGACGATCCACCTGCACGAGCGGGAAACGTTGCTGGTTGCAAAGGTATAGCGCACGGTTGCCGGCGGCCTTCCATTCAACGACATGTAAACGCACCCAGTGCTCTTTGCCGTCGATCACAACGTCGTCAAGGTTGAAGGTCTTACGGCCAGCAATGGCCGATGCGGGGTCGATCGATCGGCCGTCCAGAACGATCTTCGCGTTCTCTTCATAGTCCGCCAGGTACAGCGCGAAGACCTCGGTCAGTTCCTGCCGACCTTCGTCCGACGTGAACGTCCGGAACTCCTTGGTAGGCTCACGGATAGTGAGTGTTACGCCCGGTTGCGCATCGTCCTTGACCTGCACCTCGTCGCTCACATTGACGTGGCGGATGTCGAGCGCAGTCATACGGATGCTATAGGACCAGCATTTGCCGTCCCGGCGGTAGACCACAGCCCATTCAGCAACGTTGCCAAGGGCAAACGCCTTGAAACGCCCACGCCCTTCCTGCCCGTGTAGGAACCGCCCGGACGCGGTTTGAGATTTGGACTTTTTCCATGAGCCGCCGAGGAAACGAAAAAAGCCGGGGGCATCCTTACGGGGGATGCCCTCGCCGTTGTCCTTGACAACGATGGCGTCGAGCGCCCCGAGATCGTTGTACTCGAACGAGACGTCCACGACAGTGGCGTCAGCATCGAACGCGTTCCAGATGAGTTCAGCTAGCGCCGAGATGGGGCGAGCGCGCGTGATCTTCTCAAGGAAGTCCGACTGCACCTCAACTGGATACTGTTCTGCCGCCATGCCCCTTCTCCCGTCCTGTCGTCTGGCACCGTCCGCCTGGGCCGCTTTATATCGCAGCATTCTACCGTTTGGAGAGTTCGGAAGCCCTATACCGGTCGTCAGGCTCCGCAGTAACTACGCCTTGGCTGTGGCGTGAGGCACCCGCGGAATTTCCGTATACGAAATACAGCAGGTGCCCCCCTTGAAACTATGGTCATGCCCTTACGGCGCAGATTGTCTTGCGATTGGGGTGCGCGAGCTCGTTCATGCTAGGTCAGTTCGACGACAATACCCTCGCGGAGAACCGACACACGTTCCGATCTGAGTACACGTCGTTCGGCATACCAATCACTCAGCTCTCCTGCTGAAATCTCGATTCGATAGCGAGCGTCATGGTCGATCACGCCAAACTTACGAATGGCCCGCAGAAGCTCAAGCGTAGGGGACTCCACGGTGACTCTCAGGGCTGGTGATTCGCCTCGCTCTCCGGCCACCGAGAAACTGAACACTGCGCGGCCCCCTTCGGGACGAACATTTCTCCGTTGAAGCTCCTCATCCGCAGCCTCGTTCGCAGATGTGAGACGCTGCCAATCGCTATCCCGAACCTGTGCTCGTCCGCGCAACCGGCTCGCAGCAGCAATCGCGTCAGCGTTCCGGAATAGCGACAAGTTGCGGCATAGGCCGTACAGATGTGCCGCCATTACTTCGATCTCCGCCCCACCCGAATCTGTGGGGGTAGGTGGTACAGAAGAATTCCAAGCACGGACTTGGAGCCTGCGGGTCATCGTGCGCTTGGCATTTGGATTTACCCGCGTGGCGACTACGATATGTCGCGAGATCGGGATGTTCGTGCCACCGAGCTTTGGCCCCTTCGCATGAACAACAGCGTTACGTACTTGATCATGCCATGTTCGCGGACAAGCCATGGAGGAAAGCGACGCGCTCGTCCCCTTGGACTCGGCGAGAGCCCACTCAAGGTTGCCGCCAATCGAACGAAGCGCAACATAGTCGGGGCGAAGATTGGTCGAACTTGCTGGGTCTCTATCGATCTTGAGAACCGAAGGGGGATAGGTTGGATGCCAATTCAAAGTACTCACCGGCGTAATTTGATTGGGATAGAAGGCGCTTACGGGTGCAATCCATTGATACCCTTCCTCAGAAAGCACTTTACGCGCACAAGCCACCCCCAGCATCCACGACATTACCCCTTTCCATTGGCGCTCACACGCCGACACCTGTTCGTCGATAGCAAGATACGGGCTATGAGAATGCCCGACTTCCTTCAAAAGGTACTGAGGCCAGCCCATCAAGTCGACAGCCGAGACAGATGGCAGGCTAGGTATCCAATCAGCGACAAGATGGGCCGCCACCTCGACAGGAGTCAAATCGAGTCGCTCTTCTGTACTGCTCCCAACCCGCCAGTATTGGATCGCTGTGGACATTTCAAACCTTTTTCTTATTAGCTAACGTAGCGTCACCGCGCCGATCCGCTGGCCGCAATGAATAAGCCGCTGCTCGGAGTCTATTCGAGATGCGCGTGAAGTTCCGCCAGCATGTGCTCAACGACTGTGGTGTAACAGCCCGCGCGGTCATCATCGGCGAGGCTGGCCACGCGGCGGGCCGCGATGCAGCAACTCGACCGCGCCCGCCGAGAAGCCGCAGTGCATACTCTGTCTGCCTGACGCACCTCGCTCCTTACGCCCAAACTTCGTCCAAATTCTTCGCGGCCAGCAGCTTTTCCCGCAGCGCGTAGCGGGACGACTGCATATTGACCTCGCTGTTTTCCGGGCGCGGAATCGGGACAATTGCCGTCGCCGGCCCTTTGAACTTGATCATGTACTTGCCGGTGTCGTTGTAAGGCACGATGGCCTCAATCTCGGCAACGTGGGTAATGGCGGCGACGGGGGCGACCTGATAGGCGGCGATGAACTTCAGTTTAGAGATGTGCTTTGCATTGATTCTCACGGCGAACCAGCAATGCTCATCCAGAAAGCGTTGCTTGAAACCCTCCTCGCGAGCAGGGACGACGATGGTGTCGAATTTTTCGTTCTCTGGCCCAACGGGCTGCACCTGATCATTCGAGTCTTCCTGCTTCGGCGGCGTAAAGGCGTTAATCCCGAGCATTGGCAGGATCAGCAACATATCGGCCAGGAATGCCTGCGCGGTGGCCTTTGCTGCAGGAGCCATCGTCGGCGCCGTCGGGTTGTTCTTGTTCAGCAGAATGGCGCGGTCATGCTTCTTGGCCAGTGCAACCAGTGCCGACTCCAGGTACTGGACTTCTGTCTTGCCGATCTTGTGGTTCCGGTCGAAAAAGTAGACACCCCACACCCAACCTTCCTTGTTCGAGACGTGGTTCTTCAGTCTGTCACCGACGGGATCAGCCTCTCCGATGTAGATCGTCTCTTCGGCAGCATTGCCGACGAGGATGTAGATGCCAGCCTGAGAAAAACCTGGCTCCTGCTTTAACAGGTGGAAAAGCTCCTTGTTGAAGACGACGCCGTAGCCAGACCAGTTCGACTTGTCGAGATGACGAATCCCCTCCGGGTCACCGGTCGTGGCGAATAGCGTGATTGAAAACGGCTGCATGTATTTCTCCCCCAACTGCGCTCTTCCAACTGTGATTATTTCACCACTTCCATCAGCTTCCCGAAGCTGTCCACAACGTCGTACTTGACGTTCTCCGGGGCGAAGCGGCGGTTCATCTCATCGAAGAACTTGCGGGCGCATTTGATCTTGGTTTTCTCGATCTCACGCAGATCCATCGATGACATCGTTCCCTTCGTTTCCGCCACGAAGTAGATGTGCTTTACCGAGCCATCCTTGAAGGAAATGGCCCAGTCGGGGTTGTAGTCGCCGACGGGGGTCGGGATCAGGAAACCACGCGGCAACTTGACGTACACGACGACTTCAGCACTGGCCTCCAACGCCTCCGCAAAATCGCGCTCTGGCTTCGAACCGGAATCCGGCAGAACGAAATCGTAGATGTGGTGCTTGGGCGTTTTGACTGCGTTGCTGAAGTCCTGCTTGGTTTGCCCGGCGGTGAAAATGTCCAGGTCGAACTTGTCCTCGACAGGGTCGTAGGCCAAATGCTCGATGATGACGGTCGCCTTCTGCTCGTTGATCAAGCGCACAGCCTCGGCGATGAAGCTCTCCGGGTTAGTCTTGAACTGCGCAAATACAGCGGCGTTGAGGCCCTTGAGAATCTCGGCCACCGTGCGCCGTGTCAGTTGGGTTCCTTCGCTCAACTTGCCGATCAGGTCGTATTTGACCGCCGAATGGATTGAGGCGCGGTTGATCTCCGTCTCAGTGACCTTCAACTCGAACGCATTGCCACCCTTGATCCCGTCGTAGGTCACGGCGGCGGCCTGTTCGCCGTGTTGGATGGTGTACTGCAACGGAGTCACCCGCAGACCGACATCTTTATCGTTGAGGGTGTTGACCGCTTTCTGCACCAGCTCGTCGGAGTCGAATTCGACACTGTATGCTGCCTTGCGATTGATCCGATTCCAGAGCTCCTTGAATTCCTGTTTCTCGAAGTTGGCGTTGAGCGGATTCTTCTTGGGCTTGCGGTCATCACCAATTTCGGGCAACTGGCTTTCGCTGAAAACACTATCGATCAGCTTGAAGACCTGCTCGGCGTATTCCGCAAGCTCAGGGGGCAGAGCAGCCAACACGCCGTCCCTCTTGGCTTCGTGATACGCGCTGGTAATGCGGTCAGCATCGTCGGTGTAGTCGTGCTTGAGCAGGTACTTGTAGATCTGCTTGGCGAGCTGCGGCGTGACTTCGACATCGCCACTCGCCGTCTTCAGCACCTTGCCGGTAAAGTAGGCCTCGTCCGCCACGCGCGGACGTGCCGACAGCGACTCGCTAATGTCCTTCTGTAGCGCGGCGACGAAGTCTTTGTAGCTCTCACTGGCCACCACAGTCAGCACGTTCACATCGTGCACCGTGGCCGGGTGATCCATCCGATCACCACTCTGGTTTACGGACAGCCGCAAGCCGCGGCCCACCTCTTGGCGGCGCGAGATGGTGTTGTCGCTGTGCTTAAGGGCGCAGATCACGAACACGTTCGGATTGTCCCAGCCTTCGCGCAGGGCCGAGTGCGAGAAGATGAAGCGCACCGGCTCTGCGAACGATAGCAACCGCTCCTTGTCCTTCAGGATCAGGTCGTAAGCGTCCACGTCGTCGGACAGCCCGGCGTTCTCACCACGCGCCGCGACTGTGGGGTCAGCCAACCGCTTGCTCTTCTTGTCGATGGAGAAGTAGCCGCTGTGGGTCTTGTCGACAGAAATGCCTTTGAGGTACTTGATGTACGGCGTCTCATCCAGATCCAACACCTCGTTGAGGTAGAGCTGGTATTCCTCCTCGAAGATGCGGGCATATTCGCCTTTCTCATCTGGCGCAGCGTAGTCGCGGTACTTGACTACTTCGTCGATGAAGTAGAGCGTGAGCACCTTCACGCCTTGCTGGAACAGTGCCTGCTCCTTGTCGAAGTGCGCCTTGATGGCCTCGCGAATCTGAATGCGGCGCAGCGCGGCCTCGGTTATATCACCGGTCGCATCCCCTACGGTGAGCTCAACTCCATTGGTGAAACTCAGGGTGTCGGAGTTGGCGTTGATGTCGGTCACAACAAAACCATCACGGTACTGATCGAGCCCGTTGGACAGATCGAACAGGTTGTCGCCCTTGCCCACCTTGCGCAGAACGCGCTTGATGTTGCCGCCCGCCAGCTTTTGCTCGAACTCGATGCGCGCTTCGGGCGGCTTCTTGCTCGATATCTCGATGGACTGCAGGTACAGGTAACCCGCCGTGCCCGCAAGCCCCTTCACTGCGATGCCGCGCACCGCGATCTTCTTCACCAACTTTTGGTTGTAGGCGTCCAGCGCATCGAGGCGATGAATCTTGTTGTGCGTGGTCTTGTGAGTGGCCGAGTAGCGCAACACCATCAGCGCTTTGAACTCTTCCAGCGATTTGAGCGTCGCCGCCCCTTCCATCTTCTGCGGCTCATCCAGAATCAGGATGGGGCGGTTGGCACTGATCACATCGATGGGCTTACGCGACTGGAAGTCATCCAGCACGTCGTAGATACGACGGTTGTCGGCCCCTCGTGCAGCAAACGCCTGCACGTTGATCACCATCACGTTGATGCCCGCATCCGACGAGAAGCTCTCCAGGTGATGCAGTTGCTTGGAGTTGTAGATAAAGAAGCGGGCCTTTTTGTGGTACGTCTCCAGAAAATGCTCGGCGGTAATTTCCAGCGACTTGGCTACCCCTTCGCGGATGGCGATGCTGGGCACCACGATGATGAACTTGCTCCAACCGTACTGCTTGTTCAGCTCAAAAATGGTCTTGATGTAGCAGTAGGTCTTCCCGGTGCCAGTCTCCATCTCGATGTCGAGATTGACCTTCGACACCTTGGTTTTGACCAGCGCATCCGACAGCGGCAAGTTCTGGCCGTGCTGCACCGCCTGAATGTTGTCGATCAAGGAGGCATCAGAAAGCACGATGTCGGCGTTCTTAAACCCCACATCGACATAGCCCGGCATAACCGCCTTGCCAGGGTCTATGCGATAACTAATGGCCTCGGCGAATGCCGGAGGCTGTCCCCTAAAACAGTCCACCACAGCCTGCACGGCCGCTGTCTGGTAGGCTTGCGTCTTGAATTTCAGCTTCATCGCGCCCCCCTCAGATGCACTTCACTTCGGTGGCAGGCGACAACAGCTTGAAGATCTGCTCCACGTTGATCTTGACGGCGCTGTCCTTGAAACCCGCATCGCGGAACACCACGCGCAGGGGCTGGCGCTTGGCCAATTCTTTCACGAAGGCTTCATCGACACCGCCGTGCGCGTCGAAGCACGCCGCCAGCGCGTTGTCGTCGACAAAGAACACGTCTTTGTCCTGAACGGCCTGCTTGGCAATCGGCAGGGTCAGATCGACACCCCAGTCCAGCATCACCTGGAACAGCAAGTCTTCCGCCGTGCGATCCGACTTGATGTTGTCGACGAACAAGTCGAGGTTGTCCTTATTCATGGCATCCGGTGCGTAGTAGACGTCGGCCATGTTGGAGGTGTCCAGCCTAAAAACGCGGACACCGACATCTCTATTCCATGCCTCGTTTGTTTCGCGCTCTTTGACCTGCCGCCCAGACAGTCGTATACGATCAAGAGCAATGTCCGAGATAGTCCTGTAACCGGCCTTGGATGCTTCGCTCTCACGCCCCAGAACTTCAGGAAGTTGGACAAGAACGAAACGCCGACTCTTTCCGTCCGCTGCATTCAGCTCAAGTGTCGCCTCAGCAGTGGTAGCAGATCCGGCGAAGAAATCCAATATGATCCCGTCATCGCAAGCAAGTTGAATGAGCGTTTGGATCAACCCCACAGGTTTGGGTGTGTCGAAAACCGACTTTCCGGAAAACAATTCCTTCAAAAGGTTCTTTGCACTCTCGTTTGTACCGACATCCTCAGCAAACAAGATGCTCTCTGGTGTCAGTCCCCGCTCCTTAGCCTCCAGGTACGTCTTAACGCGAGGAACTCCGTTTCCGTCTTTGCCGAACCAAATCTTGCCGTCGGCGATCTCCTTTTTCATTACCTTCTCGGTATAGAGCCAGCAGCGGCCACTTTCGAGTTCGTGCTTCTTTCCATTCGGCGCGGTCAGCACGTAGAACTGGTCCTTAGTTCCGTGTCCGGCTTGGGCTGTGGCTGGATCAGACTTCCAGAGTCCGCGAGGGTCATTGTCCGGGTTCTTGTAGTTCGCAAGAGCCTTTGCTGACATTGGAAGCTGCTTAAGAGCGCGCACTCCTGGTGCCTGACACTTTGCATAACAGACGACATAGTCGTGACGCGACGACACGACCTTTCTGTTCTCCCTATTTGTTCGCTTCTCCCACACGAAGTTTGCTACGAAGTTATCTTCACCGAACACCTCATCGCAGAGACGAACAAGGTTTGCGACCTCGTTATCGTCAGCGGAGATAAATATCACTCCGTCGTCGGACAGGAGGTTCCTGGAAAGCTTGATCCGTGGATATATCATCGACAACCAATCCGAGTGAAAGCGCCCGTTGGTGTCGACATTTGCCACCAAGCGAGCCCCGCTGTCATCGACTTGATTGGACCGAGCGAGAAACGACTTCGTATCTTCCGCAAAATCGTCGCGATAGACGAAATCATTTCCCGTGTTGTACGGCGGGTCGATATAAATCATCTTGACCTTGCCGAGGTAGGTTTCCTGCAACAGCTTGAGCGCGTCGAGGTTGTCGCCTTCGATGAATAGGTTCTTTGTGGTGTCGAAGTCCACGCTTTCTTCGCGGCAAGGGCGCAGCGTCTTTGCAATCGGCGCATTGGCCACCAGCAGTGATTCGCGCTTGCCCGGCCAGTTCAGGTGGTAGCGTTCCTGCGGGCCTTCGACGATCGACTCGGCCAATTCCTGCCGCAACAAATCAAAATCCACCGCCAGCTTCACGCTGCCGTCGTCGCCCTTGACTTCCGTCACGCAGCCCGGAAAAAGCTCGCGGATGCGGGCGATGTTGTCCTGAGTGAAGTTGGGCGAGTGCATTTTTAGTTTTTCCATGTTCTTTTCCTCTGATCACCAGTAATCAGCGGCTCAATTGTTCAAGTTCGGTTTTCAGTTGTCGCAAGGTCGCATTGATCTCCACCTTGCGATTGAATTGCTTTTCTTTGGCCAGCCTGCTGGCGGTTTTCTCGACCTCGCGGCGCTTCGCAGCGGCCAACTCCACACGCACCACCCAATCGGCTAGCGATTCCTGCGGACGTGCTGGCAGCGGCAGCAGGCGTTGCAGCAAAGCCGCATAGAGGTGAGCCATGTCGAGTGCCAACGGCATTGTCGTGCGGGGGCTGGCGGCAGGCAGCCAGTCGGTGGCGAAGTAATCCGAGAGAACCCAGCGGCTGGCGTCCGCCTCATTGGGACGTTTGTACGCCGCCACCACCTGCGTGCGCTCCTGATCGCCATGCCCGTGGTGTAGCTCGAAGAGTATGGGGAACCGCACTGCACCGTCGATGCAGCTCAGCACATCCCAGTGCAACTCGGGCGTTTTGAGCTGGATGCTGAAGATCTGAATCTCCGGCACGCCAGGCCTTGCGGGCAGGTTGACGGTTTCCGGGGCCAGCTTGAATTGCCAAACAATTTGCTCCACTTGCGAGACAAACAAGTCTTTCAGCCGGGTGTTGGCTCCGCTGTGCTCGTAGATCTTGTTTTTAGGCAGAACGCGACCAAAGGCCGCCTGCCTGGGGTAGGCGATCAGCGCTGACTGTTGTGCGGTCGCACCCTGGCTCATCCTGCCTCCTGAATCACGAGGAAGCTGATGAGCTCGAAGTCATTCAGGCCGGAGATGGTGTTGGTCAGCGCCGTGGTCTTGCCGCCGGTGAACAGGCTGTCCAGATCCTTTTCTTCCTTGACGTCGATCATCGAGCGGATGGATTGACCCAACAGGTCAGAATAGGCCTGCATCCGTCGCCCGTCAGCCGTTTCCTGGTTGAAGCGCTGGCAGGCCTCCGGGATTGGTTGTTCTTCGCCCTTGCAACAGGTGCGCACCAGATCGAGCAGGCGCTTGACCTCGGTGTGGTCGTGGATGACCTCGCCCTCGCGGTTGATGTAGACGAGGTAATACGGGTGCAGGCGGTTGTGCTGGTTGACGTTGACGCCGGAATTGCGGTTGCGCAGGGTAAAGATTGCCCCCGGACGGAGACCCATTTCTGGCCTGGCTGCGACCACAGCGTGCATCCCGTTTGGCATGTTGCTCAAATCGCCGTGGGCTTTAACGTAGTTGAGCAAATCCATGCGGAAGTCGTTGAGGCCCAAGTCGGTGATGGACACACCGGTTTTCAAATCCTCCAGCTCGATGACTTCCTCCTGCAGGCGGCGCAACTGTTCCTTGCGGTAAGACACGTCGTTGGCCTGCGCGGACAGCACGTTGTCGTCGCCCGTGGCGGTGACATCGGCAATCATCATCCGACTCTCAACGCGCTCCTTGAGGTTGATGTACTCGTCGAGCGAAATGTCGGGCCAGTAGTTCACCAACTGGATGCTGCTGTTGGGCGAGCCGATGCGATCCACCCGGCCGAATCGCTGGATGATGCGCACCGGGTTCCAGTGAATGTCGTAGTTGATGAGGTAGTCGCAGTCCTGCAGATTTTGGCCTTCGGAAATGCAGTCGGTGCCGATCAGCAGATCAACCTCATGGGGTTCGCCCGGCAGCACCACGGCCTTTTCCTTAGAACGCGGCGAGAACAGGGTGAGTAGCTCCTGGAAGTCGTAGCTGCGGTTCTCCGCACCATTCTTGATGGTGGATTGCGGCGCGCCCTTGCCTGTGACCTTGGCCGAGTGAATGGAGAGTTTGGCCAGCAGCTCCGGCGCGAGGTTTGCGTACAGGTAATCGGCGGTGTCGGCGAAGGCGGTGAAAATCAGGGCCTTCCTGTTACCAGGATTAATGGGGTCTGCGATCTTGCCCAGCAGATGCGCCTTGAGGTGCTGCAACTTGGCATCGTGCTCCGGCGTGATCTTGTTCATCGAGGCCAGCAACGCATCGATGACCTGCAAGTCCACTTTGAGCTCGTGCTCCCAGGACGGCAAGTCCATATCGGCAAGGCTGATCTTGACCTTGCCGCCGATCTCGCCGGCGTCGCCGTCCAGAATCGGCAGTTCATCGTCCTCGGCCTCCAGCCCCTCCAGCACTTCGGTGAGGTCGCCCACTGTTGCCCCGCCGCCGGATTGATTGAACGCTGCGATCTTAGCGAGCGTTGTTTCGTTGTTGGCTCGCAGCGATTGCAGGGTGAGCCGGAAGGATTCCACCGAGCTTTCGAGGCGCTTGAGCAGGTTGACCGTCATCAGAGCCTGCAGGCTCCTTTCCCGGTCAGCTTGGCGCAGCGTGCCCTTGCCGCCAACCTTGGTGTCGTAGATTTCCTCGTACTTCTTCAGACGGCTGGGCAAGATGTAGCTGATGGGCGCATACACAGCCAGCCTGAGCAGGGAGAGCTGCTCGAAAATCTCGTTGAAGCCCAGCACGTCCGACCGCTCGGTCAGGGGGCAGTGGAATGACAGTGGCTTGCGGCGCTCTGGGAATTGACCGATGTCTCGGGTGTCGTAGAAGGTCTGAATGTGCTTGCGCGAACGCGCAATGGTGACGCTATCGAGCAATTCGAAGAAGTCAAAGTCGAGCGAATCCAGAATCGCGCGCGCGGTACGTTCTTCCGGCGGCAGTTTTGACCACGTGTTAAAGGCGGCCTGCGCGCCTCGGAAAATTTCCTCGACGCTCTTGCCGATGCGAAGCTTCTTGCTGAGATTTTCCGAGTCGCCTTCGTAGGCCAGCGCCAGCTGATTGCGCAAATCATTGAAGCGATTGTTGACAGGCGTGGCCGAGAGCATCAGCACCTTGGTCTTTACGCCCTCCTGGATCACCTTGCGCATCAACTTTTGGTAGCGCGTTTCCTTGTCTTTGTAGGCGTCGTTGTTGCGGAAATTGTGCGACTCGTCAATGACGACCAAATCGTAATTGCCCCAGTTGATGCGGTTCAACGGCGTACCAAACGACTCGCCGCTAGTGCGGCTCAGATCGGTGTGGCAAAGCACGTCGTAATTGAAGCGGTCACGGGCGAAGATGTTGGTCTTGAGATTGCGGTTGTAGTTGAGCCAGTTGTCGGCCAACTTCTTGGGGCATAGCACCAGCACCGAGCGGTTACGCAGCTCGTAATACTTGATGACGGCCAGCGCCGTGAAGGTTTTGCCGAGGCCGACGCTGTCGGCAAGGATGCAGCCGCTGTAGGTTTCCAGCTTGTTGATGATCCCGGTCGCGGCATCCTTCTGGTAGTTGAAGAGCTTGTTCCAGATCAGGGTGTCCTGATAGCCGGTGCGGTCGTTCGGTAGGACGTCTTCATCGATGTCGTCCAGGAACTCGTTGAAGATGTTGTAGAGCATCAGGAAGTAGATGCTCTCGAGCGAGTTCTCCTGATAGACCGAGGCGATGTGCTCGCAAATCTGCGCGGTCACATCCTCCAGCTTCTCTGGGTCGTTCCAGATCTGGTCGAATAGACTGAGGTACGTGGCCGCAAAGGGCGCCTCGTCCATCTTGTTGACCAAGTTGGAGACCGCATTGCCTTGCTGGTAACCAAGATCAACGGCGGTGAAGCCGTGCAGAGGCGTGTAGGCGGTGTCGGTATCGCCAGCCTGCACGCAGGCGAACTGCTGCATTGGCGCTTTGGTGCGATTGCTCTTGAACTTGGCCTTGCGCCGTATCCAGTCGGCGCACTCCTTGGCGACCGCTCGCTGAGTGAGCTTGTTGCGTAGCTGGATTTCAAACTCGCTGCCGTAGAGGCTGCGCTCCCGGTCGAGCTTGGGGATGTGGAACTCCTTGCGCTCCTTGCGGATCTCGTCGGTGACCTCGTTGGCAACAAAGGTGGGGGAAGTGAAGATGAAGTTCAGCTCATCGAGCTTCTCGAGCTCGGCTTTCAGCGCCTCGAATGCGTACATCGAAAAACACGAGGCCGCGATTTTCAGGCGCGCCCCGGGCGTGACGGTTTGCTTGAGATCGTCGCCCAGTAAGCGGCTAATGTTGTCGATCAGCTCCATCAGTCGCCCGCCCCCGAATCTTTGTTGGTCAGATTGGCGGCAATCCACTCGTCCAGATCACTGCGACGGAAGCGCCACGTGCCGCCTAGCTTGAAAGCGGGGAGCTTGCCTTCGGCCGCAAGGCGGTAGACGGTGCGCTTGCCAGCCTTCAAGTAGACGGCCACCTCGTCCAGGGTCAGGATTTCACCTTCTGGTTCTGCCATCGTCTCGCCTTTGCCAATGATGAAGGAGAATTGCCAAGAGTTGCCAATTCTCCCACAGGGTGATGGCGCGGGTCAGAAACCGGGCGAAGGCAGACGCGGCCAAATCGTCGAGTCCACGCCCTCGAAGCGACGGCATGCAGACGCGCAGCTAAATTTGACCCTCGGATGGGCCAAACAAAAGACTCAGGCCTTTACCAAAATGGCGTCTCCATGCATTCACTGGGGCTCACAGGTGCCAAACACCACAACCTGTCCGGCCTCGCAAATCTCGAAGATCACATTGTGGCAGTTCATAGCCGTTCCCATCGATGCCGTGCAGATAGGAAACGACGACGATAGGACAGTGACGGTTGGTACCGCGCGAGAGCGATTCGATGCGCCGAATTTCTTCCTTCAGCAAGCGTATTTTCTCGGAGAGCGTTGTCGCCATGTTGCCGAGTGTCGCGGAAATCGACGTAGCCGCTTTGTAGAGTCGGTCTTGGATATGAGGTCACGAACCGTCATTGTTTCCTCGGTGGGTTCCTCATCATGAGATGTATTTCAAACAGGAATCAAGGAAGTGCGTTTCCTTGTTGCTCAAAGCCCTAGCCGATCCGGCCGCACGATCGTCGGCCCAACAAACGCCAGTTTGCGCAGCGACGAATGCGGCCCATGCGGCTGCATCTTGAAGTGCGGTCGTCGCCAGTGCCCACGCACCTCTCGATGAGGTCCGTCGCTCGGCACCCCGGACGACAACTCCATGTCCAGGATCGCCGGTCCGACAATATGCCGATCGTACAGCTGTTCAATTTCTGCCAGTCGTTCGGCACGCTTGCGCTTGCCCAGGCCACTTAAGGTTCTCGGAGCGTCGGTATAGGCTCGGTCATGTACGACCTGTGCGTCCCGCACAGTCAGATACAACAACATCTTGATTGCGTAATCGAGTACCTGCGTCCAATATTCGCGGGCATTCTGAGCATTGGGTTCGGCATCTATACGGCCCTCCTGCGGAACGATCTGTTCCACCAATGACCGGATTGTCCGCTGAGGATCGGCCAGCGACAGTTGCAACACATTCGCTGAACGATGCGAGCGCTGCCGATGGTGCGTCCAGGCCATGAAGCTCAACCATCCGTGTCGCTGCCCCTCCGTTCCTTGTTCGTGGCGGAGGATGGTGATCGCTTCAATCCCTCCGTCATGGTCCCACCACAAGGGGTCAGGAATGATGCACAGCGCGTTCGCTGGCAGTTGGATCATCCCGACCGGTACGTCGTCCGCGATGTAGCTTGCGTCGAGCAGGCGATGCATCGCCGGTGTCGGTTCGTAAAGCGCCCCGCGACTCTCGCTGAACGCCTGCCAAACGACACTGCGCTTTGCATGCCACACTCCCGATGCGTCCGTGACGGCAGACAGCGGCCGTCCTGTCCACGTTCGTATGTACGTCTCGAACTTCTCAAGGAGGTGCGCAATCTCCTCCGTCACCAACAGCCGCGAGAACTCTGCTCCTGAGCTGCCAGTAGCCTGCCTGAACTGCTTCCACGCCTCGATAGCGCCGCTTGCCCGATACCTCACCGGAATGGGTAGCCTCGCGTAAACCTCGTCCTCGCTGTGGATGCTTTTCTCGATCGCAGATTTCAGCAAGGCGAGCACACTGTCGTGCGGATCGGGAACAGGCTCGATCAGTGGACTGCGCTTGGACTGCTTTGCAAGCGACGAAGCGAACCCCTCCTCGTATTGAACGTCGATGTGCATGGCTCCTTCGGGCAAGACATACTGCCCGTCGCGGCCGCACGCAATCTGTACGCCATGCGAGACTGCCATACTCAGTCCCGGCAACGCTCCGCGCGAGGTCAGCCACTCGACCAGTTGAGGACGAAACAGCGCCCACAGCTTGTCGACAATCAGTTCAGCGTCGTCATGGTCGACTGGATTGGCGTTGCCGGTGGCAATCCTCAGTGTGACGCCAGGCACAATGCCGGAGCACCGAACCGGCTGACCGTGAAGGACGAGCGAGCCGATAGCCGCCGTTCGAAAGATCGCTTCGGTACTCAAGTGGGCACCGCCCGCCAACCGAGCCCGGCCTCCTTCTTCTATCTGGACCCCGCCGCCATCCTGCCCACGTCGCGGCCCGGCCGCGTTAGCTTGGTACGGCTGATCTACACGCAGGATGCTCGTCCCCATTCCTCAATTTCGGAATCTAGTCGCTTGTCTCTTCCCTGGCCCACGGCCGCAAGCCACTGCCTGCGCCCCGACCGGATGACAGCATTACAGCTTTGGATCGGACTGATTGTTGTCCCATTGCCAGATCGTGGAGCCGTAGTCGGAGGCGACTGCTGGCATCACATCGCCTTGCTGGAAATGCCGCCGCGATCCCGGTTTTGCCGGTGTCATCCAGTAGCCAGTTTTCGGACATGGCTGACCAGCTTCACAACGCAAACTGAGCCTGTTCGCATCGTCGCCAACTGCCCCTTGAGCCGATTGGAAACTGCGCGCGAAATCCACAAGATCCTTGGGATACAAGAGGTGGTCCCGGTAACTTGAATCGTCCAATTGAAGCAAAAACGTTGCCGCCGCTGCCTCGATAGCCCAGTAGCCGACATACGCCCCTCCTTCCTCCTCGTTGGCCTTCAGGTGGCTATCGTGCCCGGGAGAACCCTTCATCGCCGGATACCACGCCTCCAGATAGGCCTTGATGTCAGCGATGCTCTCCTCTTCAGTATCCCGGTAAAAGCTGTTGATGAGCAGTCGGTAGGGCTTGTCATGGAACCACTTGTCAACGTCATACCGGTCGTCCATGCCGTAAGCCAAAAGGTCTTCGTACAGCGTGTCTTGAGCCCGATAGAACGGATCGAACATATCAGCGATTCGCGGCAGCAGATCGGTTCGATGCAGCAGGTGGCAGAGGCTTATGACCTGCATGGTTTGCTCGTAGTCGCCAATCTCACCAAATTTCAGTGGCGGCAACCCATCATCGTCCTTCGCCGCTCGATGAAGCTTCGTTTCATGCTCCAACGCATCAATCAAAAGCGGGAAGTCATCACGCAACGCGACAACGCTCTTGCCGCCGGTGTACTCAAGAAGGAAACGCTTGTGATAGGCCATTGCTTGCAGCATAGCGGTGAGGTGCTTGCGCTCCGCTTCTGTCGAGCCTACTGGCGTTTCGTGCTCTTTCCAGTACGCGATTTCATCCGTCATTTGCGGAAGCAGCCAGCTAAAGTACTGCTCGCTCAAAAAGCGTTGGCGCCTACGCGCTTCAAAATTGTCCATCTTCAAATTCCTCAGACCGTCTTTTTGCCTTGCAACTTCCGCTCTTTGTGAGCGACCGCTTGCGCCACATCCGCTTCATGGTAGTGGTGCGTTGGCGGGATAGCGTGGTCCGTGTGACCGTGCTCATCCCCCTTCAGCAGTGCCGTCTCATGCTCCACCCCGGCGGGCAAGTAGAACGGCACATAAAGAAGGTGCCGCGAGTACCCTCTTTTCTCGATATCTAACCTGATTATGTTCGAGACAGCATCAGGCAGATTCCGCATGATCCATTGATGGCTCATCTGTACGATTTTTTCGGCGGCTTTCGGCGCTGGGGATCGCCCGGCCCCCTCTCCTGCTGGCGGAGCTTGCTTCCTTGGGCCATTGCGACCACCGCCAGGCTTCCCGCCTGGCGGTGGCTTGGACACTGCAACAGCACTGTCCTCGTCGGCTGGCGGTTCGACCAGCTCATCGGCTGAAGGACGGACGGCGTCTTTAACACGATTTGCCAATCCCAGCTTGCCGCTCATATTACGTTTCGCCGTCGGGTCGGCCATTGGCTTATCCACCTTGGACGATTTGGCCTCCACAATCGCGTACGGACTACCTTCGTTCGACGCGGGGTTCGCCCTCCAAACGCCGTCAATGCCGTGGCCACGAGGTTTGAGGTCGAATAGCTTGTTCAGCTTGCCCGCATCGTTCAACTTGCCCAGCGTCGTGGTACCCGGTCGCGCGGACCAATCGCCCATTGTTCCCTCATCGTGCTTGGCCCAGCCAGAACCCCAGTGCAGATGCTCGTAGCAGTAATAGTCGGCAATATGCTCGCCCAGAACGCCCGTAATGCCAGAGGTGATATCGGCAACAGCCAGCTTTGCGTTCACCACGCCTGTCGAAGGCGACGATTTCGCTCTCTCATGCCCTTGCTTTGCCTCTTCACCCTTGGCAGCTGGCTTGTCAGTGGTCCTACGTCTCTCCAAGTTGCTTTCTGCGGACGAGTTGGGCTGCTTCTTCTTCCAGTGCAACAGCTTGCGTTCAACGAACTGAGTCAGCCAGTACGGCAGATTGACTTCCACCCAAGCCAGAGCTTGATTGAATGTAAGTTGAACTGAAGTCGGCATTCTCCGATACATCCAGGAGTGCTCGATATGCTCGCGCGACTCGGTCAGCAGTTTCTTCAAGCCGGAGGCGTCGAAGAGCTTGTCGACAAGTTCCTCCGGGCTCGTATGCACGCCTGCCTTTTGCAGGACGAGGCGCAAGATATCGAACAGCACCGGTCCATAGATTTCGGACTTGTGGTTGACGAGACGGAAGGAGCGTTTAACGCCAGCGCCGACCACAGGCACCCAACCGACAACGGCGAACACGAGGTCGATGCCTGTCTCGATTTTCGTCAGCTCATCAGCGCTATTTCGAGCGTTCCACACATTCCAAACGCTCTCCGACGTGTCGTACACGTTCTGCGCAACATAGAAGAGCGGAAATGCATTTGCGGCCATGGACAGCCCAATTTGCTCGACCGCGTCTTGGATGGCTTGTTGATCGGTATCGCTCATTGCACGTCCGGACGGCCTGAGAATTGATTGAACAGACTGGCGAGATTCTCGTCGCTGATGCCCTGATGTCCTGCGTCGTGGAGCTCTTTGAGGACATCTTCAGGATCAATCGCCTTCGCAGCCGGCAGCGGAGCCGGCGTGAAAGGACGGGGATCTTCGCCAAAGAACACCTTCCCGGGGCCGGGCACGTCGTGCAGTACCGCATGCCCGTTGCTGTCCAGCGTTCCGCTAATCGTGGTGCCGTCACTGAATCGCACCTTGTAGGGCGCATTCGGCACCGGCTTCAGGTTATCGTCCGTTAGATTCAGTTCAAGCTTGTTGTGCAGGTCGACCACTCCCAGTGGCAGCGGGGACAACTCAGCCGCTTGCCCGCCCGGCCCGACTAGCGGATGCCCGGCTCCCTTCACCGACAACAGCCCCGACGTCTCGAACGTAATCGCATTGCCCTCGAGCCGGATCATCGAATCCCCGCCGTGCAGCACGATGTTCTGCTGCGCCAGGATTTCAACGGAATCTGCCGACGACGTCACAGTGACGGCCTTGTCCGCCAGCACTGCCAGTGCATCGGTATGGGCCTGAATCGACACGGGGCCGCCTTCTGCAATCGCGCGGATGCCGTTTCGCTGTGCGAACAGACTCACGCCCTTGGCAGCAGCCGCCGCAACGACGTTGCCGGCAGCAAGATGCCAGTCAGCTTGTGCCGTACCGTGCAGATGCCGACCCGCGTAGACCGTTGTAGTGGCCTGCGATGCCAGCGCAATGCTCGTGGGCGATTCCGCGACTAGCCACGGCTGGCCGAAGCGCTCGACCGGTGCCTTGTTCGGCTGGATGGCCTCTTGTCCGTTGACGTTATCCTCGTAGCGCCCGTCTTGGGCTGGGTCCAGTGCCTGGATGAGCGGGTCAAACGCTTCGTTGGCAGCGAGCGGTAACGCCTGCTGGCTGGTGGCCGCACCGGACAGACGCTGGGCGGTTCTCTGCGCTGCCGTGAGTTGGCCGCGTGCCGCGTTGATGTCGAGCATCGTGCCAGCCGCCTGCGGCCGTGCTGTTGTCGAGAGCAACAGCCCGCCGCCTGCGCGCACTACCGCCCAGGCATCGGTACGCAACTCCGCCCCCGTGCCTCGCCAACTGCCGCGCTCGCCACCGGTAGCGCCGTGCGACATCACATAGCCCAAGCTGAGTTGGCTGTTGGCCGTAGAGCTGGCGAGCCGCGTACGCAGCTGGCCAGGATGATCGTCCACGACCCACTGGTTGTAGCCATCGCCGCCCAGGGCCTGCGAGTGCCAACCCGAGAGCACCTGCCCGAGCGGCGCATCGGCTGCTGGCCAAGGCAAGGCATCCTGCTCGCTGTGGAGCTGCATGGCCGCCAGCGGCCTATCAATATCCCCGTCGATGTAGGTCAGCAGCACCTGTGTGCCGGCGCGCGGCAAGTGGTTCGCACCCCAATTGGGCCCTGCGCTGGAGGTCGCCACACGCACCCAGGCAGTGACTTGGCTGCGGTCGCTGCTGTCTGGATCTCGGAAGGAACTGGCATCTGGCGCGCGAAGCCATGGGAAGCGTACGCGCACCCGATGATCGCGGTCGGTCGTGAGCGGCGCGCCGTCATCAGCGATTACCACCGCAGCTTGTCCTTCCGGCGCAGTTGGACGGCGGCGATACTGCGGCACGATCGGCGCATCAGCCGGCACAGCAACAAAACGATTGCGGTAGCTGCCGGATTCGATTTCCGTGGTGCCTAGCAACCGGGCAAGGTCGGTGCCGAGGTTGTTCGCGGCTTCGTGCTCGATCTGCAACGTGACGAATTCGCTGTGGCGGCTATCGAAGTGCTGTGTAAGCGTGAATCGCTCACCGGCGCCCAACTGGCGCACACTGCCCTGACCCTGATAGCGCAAATAGCCACCCTCGTGGGCCTGCATGCGCAACCGTGCCGCGCGGTCGGCGCCTTGCGTGTCCTTGAATTGATACGGACCGGAAGCCTCGAAGCTCTCCAGCGTCGGCAGCTCGCCCCCAGGGTCGCTAGCCGTAGCCGGGGCGGAGGTGGCAGCCAGCGCCTTGTAGTCCCACGAGGCAAGCGTGACCGCATTGGTGCCGACCGTATGGGTCCGAGAGAAACGCTCGATGGCGTCCTCCCGCTCGGTCGCATCCACACGGTGAAAGCGGATCTGCGGCTGCGCACAGGGTGGCCGCTCTGCGTCATTGTCGAAAATAACCAGACAATGGCGCGACTGCGCAGCCTTGCCGTTCTCAGACTGTGAAGCGTCGCCCTGCTGATGTTCGAAGCGGTAAGACAGACCTTCCTCTGCCAGCAGGCGTTCGATGAACGCAAAATCAGTTTCGCGATACTGGGAGCAGAGGGAGCGCTTGACGCACGGCTGTCTCACTGCCAAACGGTAGTGCGCTAGAGGATAGTCTGCCAGTACCTCTTCGATGATCTCCAGCGCGGTCTTGTCCTGAAAGACGAAGCAATCGCTGCGAGTACGCAAGCGGTCCAACCAAGAACCGACCGTTAGCCGATAGCGTGCTAGGCCGCCATCGCCGCCGAGCGCAGCACAGGCCACCACATAGCCGTGCCATGCACGGCGGCTGCCGTCGGGCAGCATCAGCCTCAGCGTGATTTCCTCGGTCGCCAGCTTGGCGATATCGAGATGAGCGGACGGGCTCAAGCAGTCGATGTGCAAAGCAAACGGCGCAGACACTGCCTCGTTGGCAGTGAAGCGTTCCACGACGAGGTTGTCCGTGGTCAATGCAGTCTCGACGGTGATCTGGCGCGTGTGCTGGCCAAGCAGGCCCGATAGCACCGACAAGGCGGTTTGTGGCAGGTACATCGGAGTGGGACCGTGACGTTATCAGGGCATGAGCAACACGTCGGCGCCCAGCGGTGCTCCAACCCGAGCAACCAATTGCGTTGCGCAAAGGCTGCGATGCCGCAGGCTCATGAATTCAGGCACGGAGACCACGCTTCCCCCAACGATGTCGAACGTCGGGCCGGGCATCCTGCCGGCCGAGCAAAAAATGTGCGCGGGGACATTAGAGAATTACGGCATCATGCACCTCCCTACAGGGAGGGTTTCTCGTTGCACGTTATTTACATCTACATGAAGCGAGAATATATAAACACCCCCGACGATACATGCTAGCGCGAACCAGGTATGTTTTTGGTTATGGCTTATTAACGCGCCGTCCTTGCGATGGGTTTAGTGTTGCAGCGAAAATCGCTGAGCCCCATTCTTGGGCACTCAGCCACGCCGCAATCCGACAAGACGCAGCCGATCGCCTGCCGCCCGAGTGTCACCCACGCTGTCGGTGCTCAGCGTGGACAGGTATAGCTTCTTTACGGCCTTCTGATCTTCACTTTGGCTCACCCGCTTTTCTTAGTCAAACAACAGCCGATCGCCGGAGCCATCCTTAAAGCCGTCCGCGATGCGAGTGATTCGCTCCTGAGCGCCTACAGGTAGATCTCTCCAGAATTTGACCAGCGCTTGCGTATCCGCCTCCCAAACCGCGCCAACGTTATTGGTCATATCCGCACCCAAGCGATGTGCGATTTGGTACCAACCACAGGCGTTTCGCTTCGCCTGGTCCGACTTCTCCTTCGGTAGCGCATCATTTCCAGCGCGAACTACATAGCTTCGAGCCAACCACAATGCCGCTTCCTGAGCCCCGCGCTTCACCGACGCATACCGTCCCTCATAGATGGCCTGTTTCAAGGTCGTTCGCTGCGCGGCGGTCAAGCGGACCTTCTGGCCTCGCCAGCGAACCACGGTTGCAGACATAAGCCCCCATCCAGATCCGTTGAACCTCACGCGCGCGGTCTGCCCGTCACTCAATTCCGCCTCGTATTCTCCGGCGAAAACAGGCTGCCTGTTCCGAAACCATTTTGTCCGTTCAAAATTGAATTCCATATTTCTCGATGACGGCTGCCGGCCGATGAGCGGGGCGCTCGCGCCTATTTTTTCTTTCTTTCTCGAAGGCCGAACTGGCGGATGGTGTCCATCAGGACAACCAGCCCCACGTCCGCTACTGCGCCGGCGGATACAAAACCTCGGTCAGCAGCCGGATCAGCGTTGTCGAGATAATCCCGTTGTGATGTCCGCTCAAGTTGTCTCCGCTCACGTCGAAGTCCATGAGCGACTTGTCTGAACGCACGTTCCACACGCCTCTATCCAAGACGCGGCTGGGTAGCTCGGGGTTTTCAATGCCGACATTGACCGACGTATACATGGCATGGGATGGGTCGAATGCCGCATCGGTCCGATACGGAAACTTCATGAACAGCCGCTTGCCGGCCTGCTTGTACCAAGCCGGTTCCCAGGCGGCTGCGTTTTTCTGCGCGTCGGCATCCGTGGCATCCGCAGGGAGCGGAACGCTGGCTTGGTCGATGACTTGGCGGAAGTAAGGTCGATAGTGGCCAATCGTCTTGCCGCTCGCGGGGCTGCCTGGGTTACAGCCATGCACCAGATCGACATCCTTTGCAGTGGCGTAGATCTCATTGGTGGCGGTGTCGTTCTCGCTGGTGATATTGATCCAGGTCGGCCGGGGTGTATCCGGGTTCTTACCGCCCGCCTGGAAAACGCCATCAAAGCAATCCGCGCCGACTGCGGCATTGAGCGTGACGATCAACGTGTCGCTGCCTAGCGGCTGCGGTTGCCCATTGTCCAAGTCAGACTTGAACATGGAAGTCGTCATGCGGCCGCCCAGCGAATGACCGAATACCACCATGCGGCTTGCCTGGGCATCCCGGGCGCGCATGGCGCTGGCGATGTCCTGAAGATCATGCTTGAGCACGCCAGCGTGGCCGATGGTATCCGCCGCTTCTGAACGGCCGTCGATCGATAGGAGCCTGCGTAGCGGATCTGTGTACTCCTCGCCGCGCCACCCGATATAGATGCCCAGCACCTGCGGCATAGGTGCCCGGCGGTCCAGCGCCATCCGCTTCAAAACGTCCACCTGCCTAGCCATCAGGAAGGGGAACTTGATGGCGTTGTTTCTTGGGTCTCCGTTCGATGGATCGGCGTTGTGGTGCCACCCGTGAATGTAGACCACTACATAGATCGGCCCCGACTCGGCCCCGATCCAACGTAGGATCGCGTCGCGCTGGACCGGGTCATGTTGGTGCCCGTCCTCGCGGTATTCCAGCCACGCCTGGGCGTATGGCACAGGCAGCAACGTGGCTCGATCGAAATTCTCGCAGCGGCTGCGCTGCGCCAGAGCAGAGTGGTCGAGTTTGCTGTGATTCGGATCGTCCAGGCATGCACCCCAGCCGTCGCGCTGGATCGCTAGGTCCGTACGCGTGGACACAGCGTCTTGCATCGCTTGAGGCGAGCACGTGGCGTCGCTGCAGACCGGGTGATACGGCTTGTCGGCAATCGAGCATCCCTGCACGAGCGGCAAGAACATGGCAATCGCGGTGACGAGTCGAAGCATTGTGTCCCTCCCAGCTGAATCGATTAGCCGTATTGGAAATGGGAATACGGTGATGGTGCCTAGCATAGAGGAGCACCGGTTCGCGGGCTACGCGGTGGATTACCTAAACCACACGCATACATCGCTAAGGACGATGGTCAGTGCATCGTTTCTCCAATCTCGGAATACGCTCAATTTCGAGCCTGTTATGAGAGAGGAACGACGGTCGACCCATCCCATAATAAGCCGGCCTACCAGGCCGCGTCCTCGAAAAAAACTCGCCCGGACGATGTCCGCATTACAACCTCGCACGCTCGTTGATGACAGCGCCTCCGCGACGTTCTGTTCGGCGCGAATTTGCCCCGGCCAGCCTGAATTCCAAAATTCCTTGGCTACATATCACAGCTTTGAGCAAGGCAGTTCTCCACTGCTCCGCCAGCGTCATCCCCGGTGCTGGCGTACCGACTCATGGAGCTACCGTGATACCCAACAACTCCCCTCTCGAAAATCTCTGCACCTTCGCCCTGCTGTTCCTGATCGGCGCGCTCTGGGGCCACCTGCGCTGCAGTAACCGTGACACTGGCCCAAAGGGGCAAACAGCATGATGGAGAGCTGCCCACGCTGTCGGTCACCGCAGGTGCTGACCCGTAACCACGCGCGCAAAGTTGGCGGCACCATCGGTGCCATCGCCGGGGCGGCCAGCGGCTTTTCCGCCGCCCTCAAAGGCGCGCGCATCGGCGGCACGCTCGGCGGCCGCATTGGCCTTCTCGCCGGCCCTCCTGGCGCAGCCCTGGGCTCCGTCGCCGGTGCCATCCTCGGCGGCCTGCTTGGTGGGACAACAGGCTGCTCGGCCGGCGCCGCCCTGGGAGAGCTGATCGACGATAAAGTCTTATCCAACTACCTCTGTCTGCAATGCGGACACACGTTCGGGCAAGCCTCAGCCGAGTATGGTGTCCGCCGCCCATCGTCTTTCGGCGAACCTGATGCGGGTGATTTCGGCAGCCACCCATTCGGTCTGTCCGAGGACGACGAGCCGTTTCCGCTGCCTCACGGCTGATTCCGACTGCGGATGTGTTCGCAGCGTTTTCACCTCTCTCCGTATTCCCCCTCTCTTCATCGTCCGCCCGGCCTTGGCCGGGCCGTATGCACTCGTCTTTCCAAAGGAACACACCCATGCATCTCGTTTCTTCAATGGCCTACGTGGGCGAGCGGCCCTGGCACGGGCTTGGGAACAAGCTCGCGCCCCGTCAACCCATCGAAGTGTGGGCCCAACAGTCGGGCCTGGACTGGACTATCGAATCGTCCGAGGTCCGTTTTGTCAGCGGCAATGCCGGCTCCAACATCGGCGCCATCCATGCCTACCCCGAGCAACGCGTGCTGTACCGTTCCGACACCAAAGCGCCTCTGGCCACCGTTTCCGAACGGTATCAAGTGGTCCAGCCTGCCCAGATTCTGGACTTCTACCGGGATCTCACGGACGCGGGCGGCTTCGAACTGGAAACGGCTGGCGCACTGGCCGGCGGCCGGAAAATCTGGGCACTCGCTAAAACCGGCCACTCGGGCACGCTCAAGACCAAGGACACCATCAAGGGCTACTTGCTTCTCGCCACCGCATGCGATGGAACGCTCTGCACGGTCGCGCAGTTCACGTCTGTGCGCGTCGTTTGCGCGAATACGCTTCAGATCGCCCTGGGCGACGCAGCTGGCGCTGTCAAAGTCTCCCACCGGACGCGCTTTGATGCCGATGCGGTCAAACGTCAATTGGGCATCGCCGTGTCGAGCTGGGATGCCTTCATGGCGCGCACCAAGGCGATGGCCGAATACAAAGTCACCGACGCGGCGGTCGAGGCGTTTTTCCGGCGCGTGCTGACCTACCCCTCCACCCATCCGTCCGAGCGTGCAACACCGATAGTCAACGAACGGGCGCTCAGGCTCGTCGGTGAGTTGTACGCCGGGCGCGGCATGGGTGCGCAGTTGCCGTCCGCTTCCAATTCGCTGTGGGGTGCGCTGAACGCTGTTACAGAGTACGTCGACCACCATCGCAAGGCACGCAGCGACGATCACCGGCGGGATGCGGCCTGGCTGGGTGCGGGCGCCGCGCTCAAGCAACGTTCCTGGGATGAGGCCATGCGGCTCATCGCGTGAGTATTGATTGGCCTTTTCGGCAACCACGCCCGGCCGGGATTTCCCCGCGCCGGGCGTTCTTCATTCTGGAGGTCAACGTGACCCACTCCGAGATCGCAGGGCGTAACCGGCATCGTCCGGCCCTGCGCCTGGTGCCTACCAAGGATCTGCCGCGGGAGGACTGGCTAGAAATCCGTAGAACCGGCATCGGCGGATCGGATGCCGCTGCCGCAGTCGGCCTGAACCCTTACAAATCGCAAACTGAACTCTGGCTCGAGAAAACCGGTCGTGATGCCGACCTGCCCAAGCCCGATCCCAACGACACGGCGGAGCCCGTGTACTGGGGCGCTCTGTTGGAGCCGATCGTGACCGCTGCGTACTCCAAGCAAACCGGCAACCGCGTACGCCGTGTGAATGCGGTGCTGCGGCATCCGACGGTGCCCTTCATGCTCGCCAACCTAGACCGCGAAGTCATCGGTGTGCCGGGGGTGCAGATCCTGGAGTGCAAGACGGCTGGCGCGCACGGGGTTCGGCATTGGCAGGATGGACCGCCGGAGTACGTCGTGCTCCAGGTGCAGCACCAACTCGCCGTAACGGGCAAGCAAGCGGCCGACGTTGCCGTACTGCTGTGCGGCCAGCAGTTGGCTGTGCACCGCATCAAGCGCGATGACGCACTGATCGCCAACCTCATGGCCCTGGAAGCCGAGTTCTGGCGCCACGTCGAAACCGACACGCCACCACCGGGAGACGGCTCCGCATCCGCCGACCGCGCGCTGCGTTGTCTGTATCCCAGGGACAGCGGCGGCACGATCGACTTCTCGGCGGATCGTCAATTGAGCGCGGTGTTCGCCGACCTAGTCGCCGTGCGTGAGCAGATCGAGGCGCAGGAGATCACGGCCGCCAAGCTCAAGCAAACCATCCAGTGCGCCATGGGCGACGCCTCGCGTGCGCTCTTCGAGACCGGGGAGGTGTCCTTCAAGCGCAGCAAGGACAGCACGAGTATCGATCTCGAACGGCTGCTGGCCGATCGCCCGGAGCTGGCGCAGCAGTACGCCATCCCCAAAACCGGCTCGCGCCGCTTTCTCATCTATCCCTGAATCGGAGTCACCCAATGCTCAAAGGACTCGCCATTACCCCGCCCATCATCGGACGCATCGCGATCGGGCGGGTTGTTGAACGAAACGGCCAGCGTCTTCCTGCGCGTGACGACCAGTTTACGCTCACCACCCAGGTGCAGCAGCGCGGCGAGTGGGTATTGCACCCGCTCAATGAGTCGTTGCGCAAAGCTGCGCCAGGCAAGCTGCGATCCATCCCGGTGCGGCTGCTGTTCAACGAACCCGATTTGAACCTGCGTGCCGAGTACACGTTGTTCGATCGGGAAACCGGGCGTCCCGTCTGCGTCGGCAACGGCGAGCGGTGCAAGCGCGTGGAGCAGGACGGTATTGCCATTCTCCCTTGCCCGTCGCCGGACGGTTGCCAGTTTGGCGGTCCCGGCGGCTGCAAGCCGTATGGGCGCTTGAACGTCATTGTGGGCGACGAGGACGAGATGGGTTCGTTCATCCTGCGCACAGCAAGTTTCAACAGCATCCGGACCCTTGCTGCACGGTTGCATTACTTCAGTGCGGTCTCCGGCAATCTGCTGGCTTGCCTGGCGCTCAGGTTAGTGCTGCGGGGTAAGTCGACCGCGCAGAGCTACCGCGCCGCCATCTATTACGTCGATCTGGCGGTTCGGGATGGCACCACGCTGGAAGCCACCATTGCCGAAGCTCGGGAACTGGATACCCGCCGCAAGGCAAGCGGGTTCGATCAGGCAGCCCTGGATGCCGCCGCCAAGGTGGGCTTTGCCAACGGCGCGTTCGAAGACAGCCCGGACGAAGCGGCAGCCGTCGCCGAGGAGTTCTTTCCCGAGCTCACGAGTGGCAGCGCCGATGCGGGCAACACGGACACGCCCGGCGAGCCCGGGCCATCCACGCTGCGCGACAAGCTGGATCGCAAGGCGGCATTGCTGGGTGGAACCGCGGCATGACCCACGCGAACCGCTGGACGCTCGCGCTGGCGGCCGGCGGCGCTTTGCCTGTCGGTGCTGGCCGGCTGGCAGCGCGGCGGCTCGCTGGCGGAGCGGTTGGTGTGGGTGGCGATCGGTGTCGTGCTGGTCGTCAGCGCGCACCTGTTGCCGGCCCTGATCCGGGGTTCGCCTGCGCTTGTGCGTGGGGTGGGTCGCATCCTGTGGCTCACCTGTATGGCGGCTGCCTGTTTCGGTCACGCGCAGTTTTTCGTGCTCGCCCAGCAGCATGCCGGGGAGCTGCGGGCTGCAGCGGTTCCCAAGAGTGCGGTCGTGCCAACCGGCCCCAATCTCACTGCCGTCATGGCGGAGCGGGCCGAGGTCACGGCTCGGCTGGCAGCGGCCAACGCACAGCCCTGCCCTAGTCACTGCCCGACGCTGGAAGCCCGCCGCGTCACGCTGGGCGCCAAGCTCGATGCGCTGGACGCCGAGGCCGATGACCTCCGGCGCCGGCAAGCGGCGGACGACCGGGCCGTGACTCGGCGTGACGCACTGATGGTCGATCCAGTCACGGCGCGACTGGCAGCGTTACTCGGCACGACTGTCGCGCGTGTCGATCTGCTGTCGGGGTTGGCATTCGCGATGGTTCTGGAGGGCGTCTCGTGTCTGATATGGACGGTCGCGCTGCAGTCACGGGCGCCAGCCATGGAGATCCTGGCAGTCGCGGCACCCGCCATAGCGAGTCATGTTTTGGAGCCGGCCGGTCACGGGCCGGAAACCGTCAGTCACGCACCGGACAGCACTCCGGTCACGCCGTTACCCGCCGCTGAGTCAGCCGACCCCGACGTGACGCAACTTGCGCAGGCCGTCGCTGCTGGGCTCGTCCGTCCAACCGTCAGCGGCATACGTCAATTCCTCGGCTGCTCCCAGGCCAAGGCCATTGCGCTGCGCCGCCGACTCGCTGCCCTCACCCCAGCGGCATAAACGGGCTCACGCCCGATCCTCGTCTCATTCTGCCTGCCGTCCCCTGTGCCCGGCTCTGGTCTGCCCTGGAGGCCGGCGCACGCCCCTTCACCGGAGAACGCTGTGAACTTGCCTTCGACATGCCGCAGTCAGCCTTATCTGCTCGCTCGCGACGAGCGTCACGGCCACCAGGCCGACACCCCGATGTCCACCACTCCCGCGCGCGTGCCGTGCGGGCGCCAGGTCTGTGCGCTGACCGCCTTAGAGCGCACACCCAACGTTCCCGAATTGACGGCTGCGAACATCGAAGCGACGTTCACCGAACTCTACGGCGCACGTGCCGACGTGTTCGAGCGCGGCGAGCTCGAATGCTTCCGCCGGCTGTCGTGGGATTACCGCACCAACCAGCCATTCCGCTTTGGCAAGCGGATCATCCTGAAGTCACTGTTCAGTTACGGTTCCCTCAATGGCCACGGCACGAATGAGCTGGACGATCTGATGCGCGTGTTCCACGTGCTCGACGGTAAGCCTGAAGGCGGATCGCCACGCCGGCGTCTACTCCGTGATCAGCCACGCACGACAGCAACGGCAGACCTAAGCCGAGAACGACTATCTGCACCTGCGCTGGTGCAGGAACGGCAACGGGCACCTGACCTTCAAGCGGCCCGATCTGGTCGACAAGATGAACCAAGATCCTCGCCAAGCACTACCCGAACGCGCTGGCCTCCGAAGCGCGGTGTTGGCGGGCGCATCCTGCGTCCAACCCTTCCTCGCCCTTTTCCTACGACCTTGCATCCGGCTCTGCCGGAGGCCTGCCCTCGCTCATCTTCAGGAGAATCAATGACGGAACCCTCCGTACCCACCTTGTCCCAGCCACGCCTCCCACTCGGGCACCTGCTGGCGACACCCGGCGCTGTGGCCGCTTTGACCCTGGCTGGGGTGTCGATTTTCAGGCTATTGAACCGCCACGCCCGAGGTGACTGGGGCGACCTGTCCGACGAAGACCGCCAACAAAACGATCTGGCTATCATCACCGGTCAGCGCGTTCTTTCCAGCTATCCGTTGGAAACCGGGCAAAGGATTTGGGTGATAACCGAATCTGACAGAGCCGCGACGACTGTCCTGCTGCCGGAGGACTATTAGCCCTCAGCGCGGCAATGCCGACATCGGTTTGTCCAAGAGCATGTCGATGAAGGCGTGCGGGTCGGCTTCCAACACCCGCAGGAAATCGAGCAGCTCAACCACGTCCAGGCGGCGGGCGCCGCTCTCGACCTTGGACACAAAGGCTTGCGGCCGTCCGATCCGATCAGCAACGTCCTGCTGCAGCCAACCGCGCTGCTTGCGCAGGTCGGTGAGCAACGTCGCAATCCGCTGATAGCGAGGGTCGTGGATCGGGTGGGCCATGCAAAACATTCTAGATACACATACACGATATTCTCTATCCGTATACGATATATTCAGGGGAGATTCACATGGTTCAACTTGTCTGGCTGTCCAGCGCAGCGATGACGGCACTCGGCATCGTCATCGACATGCGCCGCTTGCGGGCCAGCCGCGTTGGCCTTCCGGCCTCGCTCTGGGTCTTTGCATCCGCGTGCGTCGGGCCGGTCGCTGGCGCGGCCTATCTGCGCCAACGCCGGGTTGCTCGGCAGGCACTGATTGATGCGGCTTGGGAACTCGTCGGGGATGGGAACCAACCCGCTCACGTGCGCCGCGAACGGTTGATCGCGCTGAAGCGCAGCGGTGTGTTGGGCACGCCGATCTTCCGGGCGTGCCTAGCCGTGCTGGACGCGGAAGTCGCCAATCCGTTGCACGTCACGGCCGAGGAGGATGCCGACCACGCCATCTAAGGAGCACGACAACCCAGCCACGCAATACACATCCGCAGAAATCAAACCGCTCTTCATGGCGCTTTTTTAAGGAAGACTCTCATGCGTAAAACCACCATCGCCATCGCTCTCGCCCTGTCGTCCACTGCAGCATTCGCACTCAACACCTGTGACACGATGCCGTCTAAAAAGGAACGGATCAAGTGCTGGTCGGAATTGATTGGCAGCAACCTGCAAGAAGCCGATGCGTATGTTCTCGCCGTGCAGGAATCGCGCAAAGTTCCTGACGCTGTGAAACAGAAGGTGGAGGCAAAACGCCAAACCATCTCGCAGAATGCCCATCGGCAATGCAAGAAGGACGATCTGGGCTATCCAGAAAACCCGTGCTACATCGAGCAAATCCAGAAGTTCAAGGACTTCGCTTACAAGGAAACCTCGAAGTATGGCGTTGCCGACCAGCGGTTGAACTAAGGCAGCGGGTTCTCTGACTTCCCAACGAGACAACATCATGCGCAAACGCTTCGTGGCTATCGCCGTCCTCACACTGTTGACGCTCGCTGCCCATGCCCAGACTCGCCCCAGCGACATCTGCAAGATGAAACGCAGTCAATACGAACGAGACCAGTGTCTCGAATACGGTGCGCGCGGCGGCATGCTGCGCGTCAAGGGCAATACCGATCGCCTCTTGTCCTCTCCTCGCGTCCCGGACTCGGAGAAACAGGACATTGTGAAATCGCACAAAAGGTGGGCCAGCAAAGTCGAGAGCAAATGTTCCGACAACGAGTGCTACTACGACATGGCTAGAGACCGGAACAACGAGATCGAAAGCATCATGGCCAGATACAACATCGCGCCGATGTAGGCCTAGACCTCGGCACGGCGCGAACGAGGGCCAGGCTGGGGATCTGAGGCCGAAGTTGCTTCCCAGGTGAATCAAAGGGCTGCGCCGAACGGCGCGGCTCTCTTCTCCTGTCTGGATTTCTTTTTTTTTTAATCGATCGTAGGGATGCAGATCGAACACGCCATGAACAGCTTCCAATCCCAAGGCCTGATCGTTGCGGCATGTTTGATTGGCTGCACGGTCTTCTCGATCACTCTCTGCCTGAGAATCCTCCCGCGCCCCGAAGAGAGTCTGGCAGCGCATGAGCAATCTGATCACCGGCAGCGCAACCGTCTCGTGTTGTACTGGGTCGCGCTGGCCTGCTTCGTCATCGTCGCCGGGCACCTGATCGCCTACTACATGCTGGGCTCACAGCCGGTGTGTTGACCCTCGGTATCGGGCACGGCCGCAGCGCGTGAACTCGACCGCAGTTGCTCTGCTAGCATGCTTGGGAAGCAAAACGCAGGAGGGATGATTGGACGCCGATGACATCGGAAATGGCCGTTCTGTGGCCATCTACTGGGACTTCGAGAATCTGCACGCCGGACTTGTCGAGGCCAAGTATGGGGAAGGCACCTACGCCAAGCAGGACAACCGCTTCAAGCCACAGGAGCCGCTGGTTGATATCCAGGCCTTGGTAGAACTCGGCTCTTCATTTGGCCCAGTGGCGATCAACCGGGCGTATTGCAACTGGCAGTTCTTCGGCCGATACCGAGATGCGCTACTGCAAAGCGCTGTAGAACTCATCCAGCTCTTCCCTCCTGGCGCCTCTGCCAAGAACGGCGCCGACATCAAACTGTGCCTGGACGCCACCGAGGACATCAGCCGCTTCAACCATATCGGCACGGTCATTATCATCGGTGGCGACAGCGATTTCATGCCCGTCGCCCAAAAGATCAAGGCTGCCGGCCGCACGCTCATTGGCATCGGCAATCGCAAGAACACCAACAAGCACTGGGCAAAGAGCTGTCACGAGTTCCGGTATTACGACAGCCTGGTGGGGCCGGCCCCCGCTGAGGAAGCGAAACCAGCGGCGGCTGAAAGTGCCTCCCAACCGAGAGATCCTGCGGCCGACATGCTCCGGCGCGCGATCCGCTTGTTGGTCGAATCAAGGGGAGACGCCTGGGTCCACAAGGCGAGTGTCTTGCCGATGATCAAGCGCCTGGATCCAACCTTTGATCCCAAGGATCACGGCTACGCGAGCTTCAGCGAGATGCTCAAGGCATTGGATGCTGTCGTCGAAGTCAAGAAGGGGGATAAGGATCATCTTCTGCGGCTGCGGTAGTGGCCCAGCCAGTTCGTACATGCGTCGAGACGCGCCCCAGATCAAGGCCATCAAACCAACCCAATTGATAACAGAGTGCACCGATGACTTATGCGTGACCACACCACTCGAATCACCATTAAAACGGCAGTTCGTCATCTTCCCAGTTTGCGCTCTTTTGCACCTCAGCCTTCGACTTGATCTTCAACTCCAACGCCTTGATAAACCGAATCGACGCTGCGACGTGGTTGAAGATCAGCAAGCTTTCCTCGTAGTTGAGAATCGGGTTGTCATGCGCGAGACTCTTATTGTTGCGCACCTCATTGAACGTCTCCAGCACAGAGATGCTGGATTTCAGGATGCGCTCAGTCATCGTCGATTCGAGATGGCCGCCATCGCGCAGAGCCTTCACGTACTCGCCAAATACGCTATGCAACGGTTTGTCCCGGTTGATCGCAATGCCATGCGGTTCGCAGGCTACGCGGACGAACTTATGGACGAACGTGTGAAGACGGTCCAGCCCACCCTCCGGCTGGTTCTTCTCGATGGCCTCGCGCACATGCTCGGCGATAACTTCAAAGTCACGCTCATCAGCGATGGCTGTAAGCGCATCCAACTCGGCCACTGGCTGGTCAGCGAGTAACCTCTGAGCGATCTTGCGACAGTCGTCGATCAGGGCATGGTTGCTATCACCGAAGCACTCCTCCTGAGCACCGTAGGCGATCAAACCTTCAGTCACCCGCCCCACCGTGTGGTTGGCGGCGACATCCCAGAAGGTGCGCATCCGCTTGGCTTTCGAGTCCCCACCTGTGCGGTACTGGGCTGCGTCGATCTCGACCCGGTAATCGACAAAGAACTCGGCATAGGTTCGGTCAGAGAAGTTCAAGACGTAGCCGCCCCCCATGCCAAGCAGCTTTTCGAGCATGCGGCGCTCGAAGGCAGTCAAGTCAGACATCTCCTCCCTCCTACGTGGATGTCAATGCTGCGCATGCCATTGCGCCCGGAACCAGCAGGATCGCAACTTGGCCCGAGGGTGGAACAATTCGCCACCCACCCTCCGCAGCGCCCAGTGCACGGGACGGGGCCTAAGCACGCTTGGTCACATCAGACAGGTCCTTGACGGCTCACCCGTCTGAGACAGTTGCTACTTGTCCCAGCGGACATCCACATCATGCAGTAGGTGGCCGCCAAGAATGTAGTCCCCGGACGCCTCGGTCTTGGCTTCCAGCCTCGCCAGCTCGCCCGCTGGCAACGCATCCAAGTCGAACTGGCAGTACAGATTCCGCTGGCGAAATGTCACCTTTGCGCGTGAGAGACCTGCAACCAATGCGGCCAGCGATCCTACGGCGATGTTTTCCTGGCTGCGGAACTCCACGCGAACTCCAACCTTCTGGCCCAGTCGCCCCAGCTCGACAGCATCCTGCCAGCCTGTCTCATAGTCCAGTTCGACGACTGCGATTCCGCTCGTGTTCAGCAGTCTCAGCGCTTCTTCTCGTGTTGCAGCGCGCGCTGTCGCCATTTCATCCCCTGACTCCGTTCCCGGGCGCAGCTATATTGCACGCGCCCGCCACATTGTAGTCGGCGCCACACCTCGATCAGGCAACGACAAATCCTCCCCCAACGCGGCAGTGCTGGGGGCCGGATCAGATCTTCGGCCCAGGGACGTGTTCACGGAGTGGCAATTTACGCTTCAATTTGCTGCGCAGATGTGCCTTTCCTTTCGGGAACGATTCTGTTCCAGTTCCTCCGCCTTTCCCCTGCAACCGTCGATGACCTTCTGGTCCCAACCGCGCTCAATGCCGGCTGCAATCTGCTTGTCAATCTGCTTCCTATTCAATGCATCCCCCATCGGGTTGTGGATCAGCAAGCTATAGCCACATGGGCAATCTGTGCCTTCAAAGAGAGCGTGAGGCTCAGCTTGTGTGTCGTAAGGGCAGAGAAGCGGCGCTTCCCAGGCTCACTTGTGGATAAACGTTTCCCTGTCTTCGCTTTCCACACGCCTAGCACGACAATTTCAGTTTCCTCTTCGACTCCCTCGAACCACTCTGCGTGATCCGCCCAGACGCTGGCTTCGACACTGACTCCATGCGTTTCATCCACTGCATCAACCGTGTATTTCGGAACATAGAGGTTGATTACGTTCGTCGACCGACCATCAATGACCGGGCTTCGCTTTGACTTGACGACGCCGTGCAGAGCAATGGGATGCTTGACGGTCTGTAACGACACCGAGCGAAAGGCCTCCATGTATCGCTCCGTCTCGAAGTAGAACGATGACCAGGGCACCACGGTATTACCCTCGAAAACCAGTTCCAGATACTGAGAGATGCTGTCATTGTCGTCACAGGCAGCGCGCAACAGCAGAACCTTCTTCGCCGAATTGATGTATGCCGGCAAACTGCCCGACTTGCGCTGATAAACCGTTCCACTCGGATGTATGCCACCACCGCTTTGTGCTGGGGTCGGCTTCTGGGGCAGCTTGAGCGCGTCCGCCACCATCATCAGCCGCAGCCGGTATTTCCCGTTGCGCAGGCTCTCAATCAGTCCGTCAGACTGTGTAACCAGCTTCTTCACATTTTGTTCGACCGCATGCGGACAGTTGTCTGCGTGCTCACCGTTCTGCAGCAGCCGGAAATACGCAGGCACTTTGATCGACTTGTTGTGGCGCTCACAGCTGTAAGCGCTTTGGTGCGTGACACCGGTCGGGCAATGCTTGCATCGCAATGGCTCACGACCCTTGCCTTTCACATAATCGTCGGCCTGCCACTCGTTACCGTCGGCGTCCAATGCCACCGCCATCTTGATGCCCATCGATTACCCCTACCGTCACTGAGAACAAAAACAATTCTACTCTGACCGAGGAGACTCGAACCTCGCCCCACTATTAACGCGCACCAGGCAGCAGAATAGCGTTGGGATTACCCTCCTCTCCGTTCAAGCAAACATACTTGCATCAAGATTATCCATCGACACAGCAGCGCAATGGCTTCGGCCGCCTATCGCGAACCCCAGTCATGTGTACCTCATCGAAGTAGTAATGACTTCACTTGCAAGCGCTGTCGATTAATACCTCAGGTATTTTTTCACTTGCCTGTATATGTTATAGGGAAGAGTAATTCAGGCAAGCAGCAAAGAGACTTAGATCGGCAATAAACATGCAGGATCGATACAAGAGAGGATATAGGGACGCGCACTTAACCTTTCTCTCTTTTTTTCATCAAAACCATCCTGATTACCCTACCCGCAAGCAGCCAGCGAGATCATTCGCTGGCTTTTTTCATTCCAATAGAAGAAAGGGTAGTAACACCATGGCAAGCTTTCACCATTGCATCAAGAGCGGCAAAAAAGGTACCGCTGCGAATCACGCTGCCTACATCGCGCGACAGGGCAAACACAGTCAGCGCGAGGATCTGGTCTGCACTGGGCACGGCAATATGCCAGCCTGGGCGCGAGACAATCCATCAGCGTTCTGGAAGGCTGGGGACAAACACGAACGTGCGAACGGAGCCGTCTACCGCGAACACGAGATCGCGCTGCCTGCTGAGCTGACACACGAGCAACAAGGAGAGCTGGTCAACGACATGATCGACGCGATGGTCGGTGACAAGCCCTACCAGTACGCGATACATGCACCCAGCTCATCGCTCGAAGGCAGTACCAATACGCACCTGCACCTGATGTTCTCCGATCGCATGCAGGACGGCATCGAGCGATCGCCTGAACAGACATTCAGCCGCTACAACGCAAAGCAACCGGAACGCGGTGGATGCAAGAAGGACAGCGGTGGAAAAAACCGCCTAGCGCTGCGCGACGAACTCATCCACACGCGCAAGACATGCGCCGAGCTGCAAAACGCTGCACTGGAGAGGCACGGACACACAGCGAGGGTCGATCACCGCTCACTAAAGGAGCAGGGTGTCATTCGGGCGCCGGAACGTCATCTCGGGCCTGCACGCATCCAGGAGATGTCAGAAGAGGAAAAGGCGCGCGTTGTGGAGAAACGAAGGGCTCACACGCATCGCAAGACTACGTAAAGATCATGACCGGTACGGGTCGTGCTGTTGACGGATGGAATGTTGGCAGTTTGTGCACAACGCGAGTCCAGCGACGCGCGATAGGCTGCGAGGCAGGCTTTCGCACATACGGAGGCAAAACAAGCCGGTGTCAATTCACGATCTCAACAAATGTCTACGCGTCGCAAGCCTGCCGGCCACCGGGATGCGAGGGAACCGCTGCTGAAATGGGCTCCCGCCATTCCAGCAATCGGCCGCACTTCGGCCTGGGTGAACGCAATAGCGCCCCCTCGGAAACGAACCAGATCGGCCGGCACCGTCCCACCAATGTACGAGCGCTATGCTCCAAGACGTGCGATTCATGCGACTAGTCGCATGAATCGCATGCCAAACCGGGGTCTCGCAAAGAAATTTGACATGGACAGGTCCGCGCAGCACTGCCAGTGCCTATGTTGAGCGAGAGCCCGCTGGACGTGCTCAGATCGCCTTCTCCGCGCGAGCTGGACGGGAAGGTGGCCGTCGGAATCGGAGGCACCCTGAGCAACAGCAAATTGCGCGCGCCATTTGCATCAAGTTCGCCTGATCTAGTTCCGACATGCATTGACTCCACCTCGCGTCGGCATGACATGCGGCTGATCGGGCTGTGGTCGCGGAATAAAAAAGAGGGCAACTTGTGCCCTCTTCGCAGATCGTCATACTCCCACCGCCATCTTCGCCCCGAAGTGTGCCGGATTGAGATTGATATATCGCTCTCTTCGCGGTCCGATGCCGATCCACACGGCACCCGCAGCCGCCAAGCAGTCCAACGCAGCATCTAGACGCGACACCTGACGTAACGGCCCCCGCTGTAGTACCCAATTCTTCTGGACGGACCATCGATTCCAACGCCCGTAACGCGTCCATAAGTGACGCTCCAGCGCCTGCGTGTCGACTTGCTCGGGCGGAACAGCATGGTCGGGCGAGAAGATTCGCCTGAATTCCTCGATATGCCACCCAACGATGGAAACCGCGCGGTTTAGCGTATCGACCGAGATCGCGCCCTCCTGCTTCGAAAACACGTGCAACAGTGCGGCAACACGACCCGTTATTTCCAGCACCTTCGATGCATGGTCCTTGATGTCGTGCAGCTCACCGTCGGGACCCAAAGCGGATTCGAGTTCATTTGCAAGACCGATCCAGCGCGGGATCGCGTCCTCCGTAAACTCCAGCGTTATCCGCTCCATGACACCGGCATCGATGCAGCACCCCCATTCGTCGAGCAACTCACGCGCTCGCGCGTGGAACCTCGGCAGATGGCGCCTCTCGTTGTCTATCCGATACTTAAAACGGTTCCCCTGTGTCGAAGTCGGACACCCTACGAGATATCGCGCCCAGTGGCCCGATCCACGCATGACATCCCCCCTCCGGTCTAGAAGCTCCTTGAGCACCGGAGGTTGTACCTTGTAGGACATAGTCACGCGCGGGTTACGCGCGACGATGCTTACGCCATTGCTCCGATCCATCGCCAACATCTGCGCGCCATCCCACGCCTTGTTGAGAACACCTAGCTGTTTGAGCGCGCCACCCTTGATGATGACCTCGCCTTCATCGCTGACGAAAGCGATGGACTCGCCGTCACCCTCAAGCGCATCCATAATGGCGCGTTCGGTCGCGTTCTGATGCATGATGCGCCGCAGCCGCGGCTTCGCCGGCCTGGCCGTCGCGTGCTCAGACAACTGGCGGCATGCCTCGTCGATTGACGCCCCCTCCAGCGTCAGCTTGGCGAGCCGACGACGCAGGCCCTTATCGACTTGCTCCCAGACACGCATATCAATCTGATACTGCGCGAGATCGGCCTCGTACTTCTGTATACGTTTCCGATCAAACTCGTAGAGCGGTTCCGCCACCAGATTGTGCACACCGGTCTTGCGTTCGCCCGAGTCCGCGATCGTAATCAGGTTGAGCGAAAGCGGACGAATCTGGCCGGTCGGCAAGCGCACGTCATACAGTCCTTGCGCCGCTGCCGACATATTGGTCAAGAATTCCATTCCGACCAGAGCATCCGGCGCTTGAACGTGCCTCACGACTTCTTCTGCCGCCTCTTTGACCACGAGATGAAACTCATTCAACGGGTAAGGCTGCTGTAATGTCATCAGGGGGGTCATGCAAACCTCCACACAGCCGATCCGGTATGGCATCCGACTGGCGCCTGCATGATGTCGCCCTGGCCCTTGCGGTGTTTGACGTAGATCTTCAAAGACATGCACTGTCTCGAGGAAGACCGTGCGTGGTCTTTCCTAACATTCATTTTCCTTTTCTCCCAAATGGCTGGCTCACGGCTGTACTCCATATCGTTCTCAACCGCCCGGCCCACGGTGCGTTGCGTCCTTGGGACCAAGGCTAGCCAGTGTGGGGACGCCCTTCGAATTCGGAGCATCGCTTGATACCGGCAAGACCGAGCCGCAGCACTCACACCGGAGATATTCGCCCTTCTCCGCCCGCTGTTTGCGCTCCGCCTCCAGCAGAGAACGGAAGCCGCCCATGGAAAGAGGCAAGCCCATGTTCGTCAGTTGCGCTATGACCGCTTTTTGTGGCACATCGCGTGCCAGTGCGCGCTCGATCGCGGGATATAGCGTCTGGAATAAGATCGTCTTTTGCTGTTGCTTTCCTGGTTGCAGCGCATCCAGTTGCTCGATCCACTGCGCTTCATTGGGGAGCGTGATAGTGGCAGAGGTATTTTGAAGTTCCATTATTCGTTTCCCTTGCAGGTATTTTGGCGGCTTAATGTGGCCGTCTAGTCTGAGAACACCGGGTGTACTAGCAGTTGATCAATACTGTTTCGCATCGACAGGCTGCAGCAGCCGAAAACATGCTGGTGCGGCCCGCCGTCGGTTCGGGAATACGCATCTTTCCCCTCCGAGTTATGCTGAAGCGTGCGAACTGGCGCGCAAGGCGATCCACGCATCGAGTTGGTGTTCGATTACTCCGGTAGTACGGGCTGACAGCGAGACCCTTTTCGGAAACGCCGGGTCACTCTTCATCAGCACGTACAGGGTCGAACGCGAGAGGCCGGTGCGTTCAATTACATCTTTGATGCGCAGCACCCGAGCGCCGGGTGGAATGCCGATCCCTTCGGGGACGGCTTCATCGTGCCCCCAGCTCGCCGGCCGGACTCCTGGTCGCCCCATCTTCGCCGCTAGCGGAGAAGTCGTATCCATCTGCGTTTGGTTGTGCATGGTTATTCCTCGTTGGACACTGCGAATTTGCAGTTCCCGCATCATTGAGGACCGAGCAAAAATCCACGATATCTAGCGCCTGTAAAAAAATACTTGCGTCGTCCAGAGCGACCGATGGTGGTCGGCAACCATGCAAATCCGGCGGGATGCAATTGATGTGGGGCGACGGCAAAGAACTGTGCCAGTCGCAGGAATAGCGCGTGCGCACGACCGCCTCGGCGAAATACAGGCACATCTGGCGTCACGGCCACAGCCCATCAGGGCCGATAATTGGCCCGACAAGACTGGTGGCAAGAAGGGGGAATCAGAATGCCAGAGGAGCAGCCTGTGGTGCTGTATTGACTCGCAGGCAAAACGCAGAGTGGCTGCGCTCGATGGTGGTTCGGCGTTGCGCCGACGCGTGCTGGTGCTTGCGATAGTTCGGAGGGGGGGCTCAGCCGCTCCTGTCATGTAGAGGTCGGCCTCGCGGTAATCATTCCTTTATACACTGCATTCGGAAGCCCCCTGCTTGTTGGACGTCCGGGTCACCGTTCAGCCAAACATAAAGCAGCGCGCGGACATCTGTCTCTTTGCCTTGCTTTCTCATCATATTTTCGACTTTGGGGGCCACAGCATCGACAGCAGCTCGCGGAGACCTCCAGCCACCCTTGGGGCAATCACTTTCCAGGTACTGAATACAAGCGTTCCGAGCAATCAGCTGGGCGTTCACCTCCTTGGCGATACCCCCCGCTCTTCCGCTCCGCTTCTTATCTTCCGCTGGTTTTACCCCCTGGTAATACCCTTGCGCCTGCCCGTCATAAAAGCTGACACGCGACAAATGCCACCATGCTTTTTCCGCCTGGCCGGTCTTGAGTGCGATCTTGGCCGTCAACAATTCACTGCAAAAACGCACCATACTTCGGCGATACACGCCGTCGTCATCCTTGAGAATTTCGGGATCAAGAGGGTACGTATCGATCAGCTCTACAAACGCCTCCATCCCCTCGTAGACGTCTTCCTCTGCCCAATGCTGCACGGGAAGACGAGGAAGCGTGCCAAGCTTGGCTACCTGGTGTAGATAGGCCTGAAGGCTGACAACGTCTGAATCAAAATCCTGTTGCAGTACATGACGATATTGATTCTCGATCTCCGTAGCGGCATCGTGCCAGTATTCGGCGCCTAGATCGCCCGGCAAGTCGTCTCCCCAGTCCATATCCCTCATATCCGCTTGATATTGCTCGTCTTTTACACGGTCGGCCGCCCATGGTTCATTGCCGTCAGCGTGATATCAACCAACTGCGCACCACCTTGCTCTCAAGCTGCTTCGCCACCAAGCGGCACGACATCGCCTCCGGCCTTTAGCCTATCAAGATAGTCCGCCCACTTTTGCATCATCGCCCGCCGTTCCTTGAGAAACTTCGTGCGGTTGTAGGCTTTGCCGAGCGCATCGGGCACGGCATGGGCAAGCTGATGCTCAATCACCTCGGGCTTCTGCTCCAGCTCTTCATGAAGAATCGTGCGCGCCATCGCCCTAAAGCCATGGCCGGTAATCTCGGTGCGAGTGTCGTAACCTAAGCGACGCAGGGCTGCATTGACCGCAGCATCGCTCATAGGGCGCTGAGCTGAGCGCGCGCCCGGAAAAACATAACGCCCGTTGCCAGTGAGCGAGTACAACTCTCGCAAAATCCGAACCGCTTGGGTTGCAAGCGGAACCAGATGCTCGGTCTTGGTCTTCGTGACGAGGTATCGCCACTCCCCCTTGTCCAGATCGAACTGCGCCCACTCAGCCCTGCGCAGTTCGCCGGGCCGAGTGAATAACATGGGAGCAAGCTTGAGCGCGCAAAGGACAGGAAACGTGCCGGAAAAGCCGTCAAAGGCCCGCAGCATCGCGCCTACCTTAGTCGGTTCGGTGATCGAGGCAAAGTGTGTGGTTTGCGCCGGCGGAATTGCATCTACTAGATCGCGAGCAGGATCGGTCTTGCAGTACCCCTCCTTGATGCCATAACGAAACACTCGACTAATCTCGCTTCGTACCTTATGGGCCGTGAACCGAGCACCGCGGCTATCGATCCGCTTCAGTACCGTCAAAATTTCTGGCGCATCAATCTCCGCGACGGCGCGCTTGCCGATCCAAGGAAACACGTCTTTCTCGAAGCGAGCCTCAGTCTTCTTCCATGACCCCGGCGTGACATACGGTTTGCGCTCATCCATCCAGCCACGTGTAACCGCCTCGAACGAATTTGTCGCAGCGAGGCGGATGGCCCGCTTCTCAATTTTCTTCGCTTCACCAGGGTCAATGTCGGCTGCGAGCTTCTTCCGTGCCTCGTCGCGCTTCTCACGTGCAGCAGCCAATGAAACGTCAGGGTAGACACCCAACGCCAGCCGCTTTTCCTTGCCAGCGAAGCGGTATTTGAGGCGCCAGTACTTCCCGCCCGAGGGCGCGACCTCCAGGTACATGCCGCCCCCGTCAGCAAGGCGGTACGGCTTTTCACGGGGCGTCGCTTTACGGACGGCGATGTCGGTCAATGGCATGGGCATCTCACAACCCGAGGGGGCATTTTTCTCGGGGGCACTTAGCAAGCGCCCAGATTCCCCCGGAGGTGCCCCCACATGCCCCCGGATTCAGACGGGCAGCGCTGGACAACGCTGGAATAAAAAAACCCGTGAAGCCTTATGCTATCACGGGTTTCAAGACTTCCAAGGATGCCCTTGGATAGGTGTTTGGTGCCGGCTGCAGGACTCGAACCCGCCACCTGATGATTACAAATCAACTGCTCTACCAGATGAGCTAAGCCGGCAAAGAAACGCGATTCTAACCTAACACGCGTTACTTGACGACCTTCAATGCGGGCTTGCCACCAATTCGTGGCACATTCGGCGGCGTCGGCTCGTCGTCTGGGCCGCCTTCTGCTTCTGCTGCAACGGGCGTCGGTGTCGATTCAGCATCCACCGCAGCCAGCTTAGGTGGCGGGTTGTTCTCGCGCTCCGTGGCGGCCTGCGTGGTCAGCGCGCTGCGCTCGACCGGGAACGCCATGCCCTGCCCGTTCTCGCGCGCATACACCGCGAGCACGTTTTCCACAGGCACCTCGATCTTGCGCGACACGCCCGAGAAGCGCGCGTGGAACGAAATCCACTCGTTGCCCATGTCGAGCTGGCTGGTCGCGTCAAAGCTCACGTTCAGCACGATCTCGTCGTTCTTGACGAATTCGCGTGGCACGTTGGTACTGTTGTCGACAAAGACAGCGATGTACGGCGTGAAACCGTTGTCCGTGCACCATTCGTAAATGGCCCGGATCAGATAGGGCTTGGTGGAGGTTTCCGACATGATGAAATCAGTAACCGCGGGTGCGGCCGCTCACGGATTCAACGCGCGCGGCCGACGACCCGACGGCAATCAGCGGCGCATGACCTTTTCCGACGGCGTCAGCGCTTCAATATACGCCGGACGGCTGAAGATACGCTCGGCGTATTTCATCAGCGGGGCAGCGTTCTTCGAGACCTCAATGCCGTAGTGGTCCAGGCGCCACAGCAGCGGCGCAATCGCCACGTCGAGCATCGAAAACTCTTCGCCCAGCATGTACTTGTTCTTCAGGAAGATCGGGGCGAGCTGCGTGAGGCGGTCACGAATGGCAGCGCGTGCCTTCTCGTGATTCTTCTCGGCGGCCTTGCCCTTCTCGTTCTCCAGCACGGACACGTGCGTGAAGAGTTCCTTTTCGAAGTTGAACAGGAACAGGCGCGCACGGGCACGCTGTACCGGGTCAGCCGGCATCAGTTGCGGGTGCGGGAAGCGCTCGTCGATGTACTCGTTGATGATGTTCGACTCGTACAGGATCAGATCGCGCTCAACCAGAATGGGCACCTGGCCGTACGGGTTCATCACCGCGATGTCTTCCGGCTTGTTGAAGAGATCGACGTCGCGAATCTCGAAATCCATGCCCTTTTCGAACAGGACGAGGCGGCAACGCTGCGAGAACGGGCAAGTCGTGCCCGAGTACAAGACCATCATGGTTGTAGTTCCTTGGCGCATGGGCCGGGGGCGGCCCGATGACGGTACAACCGCAGCAGCAAATGGCGCCGCCACGGCAAAAAAGCGAAAAGGCAAAGGGCTAGGACCAGTTCTTCACCGGCCTAGCCCTTGCCCGGAAAACAGCGATTTTACTTGATGTCCTTCCAATAGGCCGCATTCAGGCGCCAGGCGAGCACGAAGAACACGCCAATGAACAACAGCACCCACACGCCCAGGCGCTTGCGCAGGTTGCCGGCGGGCTCGGCCATCCAGTCCAGATAGCTGACCAGATCGGCCACGGCTTGGTCGTATTCGACCTTGTTCATCTTGCCTGGAACCGCCACTTCAAAGCCGACCAGCTTCTTCTCGGCTTCGCCGTGCTCAGATTTCACTTCGGCGTACTTCGGCACTTGCTGGCCCTGCAGCTCCCACAGCACGTGCGGCATACCCACCTTGTCAAACACTAGGTTGTTCCAGCCGGTCGGACGCGTGTCGTCGCGGTAGAACGTACGCAGGTAGGTGTAGAGCCAGTCGCTGCCGCGCGCACGGGCGATCACCGAAAGGTCCGGCGGCACGGCACCAAACCATTTCTTGGCGTCTTCGCGGTCCATGGCGATGTGCATCGTGTCGCCGACCTTGTCCGACGTAAAGAGCAGGTTCTGCTTGATCTGCTCTTCGGTCAGGCCGATGTCACGCAGGCGGTTGTAGCGCATGGCGCTGGCGCCATGGCAGTTCAGACAGTAGTTGACGAACAGCTTGGCGCCACGCTGCAACGCAGACGTGTCGCTGGACTGATTGGGTGCCGGATCAAGCGGCACGCCGCCCTCATTGGCCATCACGGGCGCGGCAAACACGAGACCGGCCAAGGCGAAAATCGCAAGCAGCTTTTTCATTCTTGTGTCCTTCATGGGTCCTTGTGCGCGGGCTCGGATCAGTGCGGCGTGAACGTGACGCGCTCAGGCACTGGCTTGAACGTCCCGATCTGGCTCCAGATCGGCATCGCGAGGAAGAACGCGAAGTACAGAATGGTGCCGATCTGCGAAATGATCGAACCGATCGGGCTCGGCGGCTGAATGCCCAGGTAGCCCAGCACCGCGAAGGCAATCACGAAAATCACCAGCAGCACCTTGTGGAAACCCGGGCGATAGCGGATCGACTTGACTGGCGATTGATCCAGCCACGGCAGGAAGAAGAAGATCACCACCGAGCCGCCCATCACCACCACGCCCCAGAACTTGGCGTCGATGAAGGCGAAGCCCAGCGCCAGGATCACGGCCACGGCCACCGCCACGCCCTTCACCGTCATGCTCTTGGAGCGCACGAACAACAGGCCCAGCATGATCGCGATGAAGCCCCACAGCCACGGGAGGAAGTCCGACGTGGTCGCGCGCAGCATCGAGTAGAACGGCGTGAAGTACCACACCGGCGCGATGTGCGGCGGCGTCTTCAGTGAGTCCGCCGGGATGAAGTTGTTGGCTTCCAGGAAGTAGCCGCCCATTTCCGGCGCGAAGAACACGATCGCGCTGAAAATGAACAGGAACACCGCCACGCCCACAATGTCGTGCACCGAGTAGTACGGGTGAAACGGAATGCCGTCGAGCGGAATGCCACGCGCATCCTTCTTGGCCTTGATCTCGACGCCGTCCGGGTTGTTCGAGCCCACTTCGTGCAGCGCGATGATGTGCGCCGCCACCAGGCCCAGCAGCACCAGCGGCACCGCGATGACGTGGAACGAGAAGAAGCGGTTCAGCGTCGCGTCCGACACCACGTAGTCACCGCGGATCCACAGCGACAGGTCCGGGCCGATCAGCGGAATGGCGGAGAACAGGTTCACGATCACCTGCGCGCCCCAATACGACATCTGGCCCCACGGCAGCAGATAGCCCATGAAGGCTTCGGCCATCAGGCACAGGAAGATCAGGCAGCCGAAGATCCAGACCAGCTCGCGCGGCTTGCGGTACGAGCCGTACAGCATGCCCCGGAACATGTGCAGATACACGACGATGAAGAACGCCGACGCGCCGGTCGAGTGCATATAGCGCACCAGCCAGCCCCACGGCACCTCGCGCATGATGAACTCCACGCTCGCATAGGCGACGGGAATACCGGCGGCGTTGAGCGTGCCGTCCGGCTTGTAGTTCATCACCAGGAAGATGCCCGTGACGATCTGGATCACCAGCACCAGCAGCGCCAGTGAGCCAAAGAAATACCAGAAGTTGAAATTCTTCGGCGCGTAGTACTCCGACAGATGCGCCTTCCACAGCTCCGATGCCGGGAAGCGCGCGTCGATCCAGCCCAGCAGCCCGGTTGTCTCCACCTTCTTCTCGGCCATGATCAAGCCTCTCCTTTCTCGTCTTTACCGATCAGCAGCTTTGTGTCCGACAGGAACATGTACGGCGGAACGTCCAGGTTCTGCGGCGCGGGCTTGTTCTTGAATACGCGGCCGGCCAGGTCAAACGTGGAGCCGTGGCACGGGCAGACGAAGCCGGGGTCGCCGGCCAGCTGCACGTTGGCGCCTGCGGGAAACGGGCCAGATGGGGAGCAACCGAGGTGGGAGCAGATACCGACCACGACCAGCAGGTCTTTGTGTTCGGCGCGGGAGCGGGTTTCGTTCTTGCAGTAGTCCGGCGTCTTCATGGTGAAGGGCACGTCGGACTTGGGGTCGGCGACTTCGGGGTCGGTCTTCTTGAGCGATTCCAGCATCTCGGGCGTACGCTTGAGCAGCCAGACCGGCTTGCCGCGCCATTCCACCACCTTCATCTGGCCGGGGGCCAGGTCGCTCACGTCCGCCTCTACGGGCGCGCCCGCTGCACGGGCCTTTTCAGATGGTGCGAATGTGCAAACGAAAGGGGCCGCAACTGCAACCCCTCCCACACCACCAGCCACGGACGTCGCAATCAACAGATTGCGGCGACCCTTGTCCACGTTTTGCTGGTCACTCATTCAAGACCCCAGGGTGAGAAATCAAGAAACCAAGATAGATTCGCGTCAACCAAAAATTATACCCGAGCGTACCTAGCCGACGATAGCGGTCGCCGGCAGCGCTTCTTGCAGATATAGTAGACACGCCGATCACCCGCCAGCCCAGTACTGACAAGGCTTCGGCATCTCTCTTGCAAGTCCGCTTTCAACAATTCAGGTCAACCGATCGCTAGCTTGATCGTTTGTCTCGAATCAAACAATCCGGAGAAAACCGATGGCACTGATAGAAGACTTCAAGAAGTTTGCGATGCGCGGCAACGTGATCGACCTGGCGGTGGGTGTGATCATCGGCGCGGCATTCGGCAAGATCGTCGATTCGCTGGTCAACGATTTGATCATGCCGCTGATCGGGCGCGTGATCGGCAAGCTCGATTTCTCGAATCTGTTTGTCGCGCTGGCCGACGCGCCGCCGGGGGTGCCGAACACGCTGGCAGACCTGAAGAAGGCGGGCGTGCCGGTCTTCGCCTACGGCAACTTCATTACCGTGGCGGTCAATTTCCTGATCCTGGCGTTTATCGTGTTTCTGATGGTGCGTGCCATCACGCGCGTGACCGAGTCCAACAAGGCGCCCGAAGCCGCCCCTGCAACGCCGGAAGACATTGTGCTGCTGCGTGAGATCCGCGACAGCCTGAAGACCAAGCAGTAAGCCGGCGTCAACTCACACCGGATTCGGAATGTCGATGAAGGTGTGACGCACTCCAAAGCGCTCAGCGAGATGGTTGCCGAGCGCCCGGACGCCACCACGCTCGGTGGCATGGTGACCGGCCCCGATGTAGGCGACGCCTGATTCGCGCGCCAGATGCGTGGTCTGCTCAGAGGCCTCACCGCTCAGGTAGACGTCCACGCCAGCGGCCACCGCCGCATCAAACCAGCCTTGCGCGCCGCCCGTGCACCAGCCCACCGTGCGCACCGGGCGATCCGACTCCCCGATCACCAGCGGCACCCGATCCAGCCGAGCCGTCACGGTTTCTGCAAATGCGCCCAACGTGGTGGCCTCGGGCAGCACGCCAATCCAGCCCAGATCGTCATCACCAAACCGGCCCAGCGGCTCGATGCCCAGCAAGGCGCCCAGCTGCGCGTTGTTGCCCAGCTCGGGGTGGGCGTCCAGCGGCAAGTGATACGCAAAGAGATTCACATCGTGCGCGAGGAGCTGCTTCAGGCGCGCATGCTTCTGGCCCACAACGCGGCCCTCCTCGCCCTTCCAGAAGTAGCCGTGATGCACGAGGATGGCGTCGGCGTGCAGGTTGATGGCCACCTCGATCAACGCGAGACTGGCGGTGACACCAGTCACGATATGGGCAACGGTTGCGCGCCCCTGCACCTGCAGACCGTTGGGGCAGTAGTCCCGAAAACGGGCCGCCTGTAACAGGTCGTTCAAGTACAATTCAAGTTCTTTTCGATCCATTTCGACTCAATTTCGCCCTATGTTGCGCCGCTTTTGGCTGTTTTTCGCGCAAGCCGTCACGGTCGTGCTGGCCGTCTGGTTTGTGATCGCCACCCTCAAGCCCGAGTGGCTGCAACGCGGCAAGCTGGCAGTGCAGTCCGGCTCGCCCATCGTCGCGCTCAAGGAGGTCGCGCCGATCGGCCATGGCGGCACTTCCAGCAACTCCTACGCGGAAGCCGCCAAGGTGGCGATGCCAGCGGTGGTCAACATCTTCAGCAGCAAGAATGCGCCGAAACGCGGCAGCAACCCACAAGCCAGCGCAGATCCGTGGTTCCGCTTCTTTTTCGGTGATCGTGCGCCTGAACAGCGCCAGGAACCCACGGCCAGCCTCGGCTCCGGCGTGATCGTCAGCTCGGAAGGCTACATTCTAACGAACCACCATGTGGTCGACGGCGCGGACGAAATCGAAGTCGCCCTGACCGACGGCCGCAAGGCCAACGCCAAGGTGGTCGGCTCCGACCCTGAAACCGACCTGGCCGTCCTCAAGATCAACCTGCCGAACCTGCCGGCCATCACACTGGGCCGGCTTGAGAATGTGCGCGTCGGTGACGTCGTACTCGCCATCGGCAACCCGTTCGGCGTGGGCCAAACCGTGACGATGGGTATCGTCTCCGCGCTGGGCCGCAGCCACTTGGGCATCAACACCTTCGAGAACTTCATCCAGACAGACGCAGCCATCAACCCCGGCAATTCGGGCGGTGCGCTGGTCGACGCCGACGGCAACCTGCTGGGCATCAATACGGCCATCTATTCGCGCTCTGGCGGCTCGCTTGGCATCGGCTTTGCGATTCCGGTGTCGCTGGCCAAGCAGGTGATGGAGTCCATCATCTCGACCGGCAGCGTGGTGCGCGGCTGGATCGGCGTCGAACCGCAAGACGTGACGCCGGAGATTGCGGAGTCGTTCGGCCTGTCTCGCAAGGATGGCGCGCTGATTGCCGCAGTGGTCCAGGGCGGCCCAGCGGATCGCGCAGGCCTGCGTCCAGGCGACATCCTGACGAGCGTCAACGGCGAATCGATTCTCGACACGACGGCGCTGCTCAATAGCATCGCGCAGCTCAAGCCGGGTGCAGAAGCGAAGGTAGCGGTGTCGCGCAAAGGCAAGTCTGTCGAACTGACGATCCTTGTTGGCAAGCGCCCACCGCCGACGCGACGCAACGTACCGATGCCCTCTCCGGACGAGGAAGAACAGTAAGCGCACGATTCGGAACACACAGACGACGGCCAGATGAGCCGCCGTTTTTTATTGGTGCGCACACGCAACCACGCCGACGCCTTCGGGGACAATGCGACCGTCGGAGCCGCCATGGAACGCCGCCAAATGGACGCCACCCACAGCGCACTCTGAGCGCAGGGCAACCTCCGCCCTCTGGCAAACGTATCTAACTCCGCTCGGCACACCTCGGAAGCCGCAAGCGGCGCTCGAGCGACATCATCCCTACCTCCGCATTGCCGCTGCGGCCATGCGATGGCTGGACTCTTAGCCGCTACGCAGCAGCAGCACAGATCGCCCCTGCAGAAACATCTCGAATAACACGCACAAAGAAAAACGCCGACCCCTTTCGGGATCGGCGTTTAACCGTTTAATTCGATGCGCTCTTACGAGCGTGTCAAATTAGAACTTGTGACGCAGGCCGACGGTAGCGCCGAACTGGTTGGCGTTGCCGGTCGTCGGGTTCGAGGCAACGTTGTTGCCGCTGCCCAGAGTCGTGCCAGCGTAGGAGTCGCTGTTGTTCAGATTCAGCACGCCCAGACCCGAGCCGTTGCTGTTCTTAGCATAGGCCAGGTTGAAGTAGGCGTCGGTGCGCTTCGACAGAGCGTAGTCGGTGCCGACCACGAACAGCCACGGGTTACCCGCGTTGCTGTTCTTGAACTGTTGGTAGTAAGCCGTACCCGTCAGCGACAGAGCCGGGGTAGCTTGGTAACCCAGGCCAGCCCAGTACAGGTTCGAACGCAGGTTGCCGTTGCCAGCAACAGTTGCGAAGTTAGCCTTGTACCAACGGTAGCCAGCGTACAGCTTTGCCGGGCCGAAGGCGTACGTGCCAGCCAGCGCTGCACGTTGCTCCTTGTTGTCAACTGCAGGGCCGGTCAGAGCAGTCGTCTGATACGACTGGTCATACACAGCGCCGACCGAGAACGGGCCACCAGCGTAGGTTGCGCCCAGGCTCCATTCACGACCCAGCTTGTTCAGGCCAGCTTGCTCGCTACCATCGCGGTTGAACGAGTACAGGGCTTGCACGCCCAGGCCACCGAACGTACCCAGGTACTTGATCGAGTTGTCAGCACGGCCAGAACCGATGAAGTTGTCTTGCGCGCCCAGCGAGTAACGACCAGCGATAGCCATCGGGTCGAAGTTCACGCCGAAGTCGTAGAACAGGTTCGTGTGGCGACCCAGAGTCAGTTGACCCCACTGACCTTGCAGACCGACGTAAGCCGAACGGCCGAACAGACGGGAGCCTTGGCCCATCTTGCCGTCATCAACGGTGAAGCCGCTTTCCAGCGTGAAGATACCCTTCAGGCCACCGCCCAGGTCTTCAACGCCACGCAGGCCCCAACGCGAGCCCGACAGGCCGCCCGAATCCAGACCAACGCGCGAAGCGCTGCTGCCGGCGGTCGTGCCCGGCACCTTGTTTGCGTACGTCAGACCAGCGTCGACCACGCCGTACAGGGTCACGGAGGATTGTGCATAGGCGCCGCTGGCGGCCAGAGCTGCAACAGCAGCTGCAAACAGTTTCATCTTCATATCGACACTTTCCTTGTCAACTGATTGGGAAATCTTGACTGTCCTTATGGACGACGCAGATACCTCACGTCTGACCGCATTATGTGCCAGCGTTGACGGATTCCGGAAACCCTTTTTGGCTCTGGGAGACGATTTGCGGCCAAGTTGTTGCTCATGGGCAACACGCGAAACGGCCCCTGGAGCGGGGGTCCCGACTGGCTTTTTGCGCGATGGCGCGGGGGTTGGCGGGCGATTACAGGGCGCTCGCGCGCAACAGATTTGGCGTTTCGTGACAGTTCCAAATTGTCGCCTCCCCACCACGCCGCCCGTTAAAAGTGATTATTAATTCTCTTTATTGGCGGCCAAGCGACGTGTGCCATCGCTTTAGGAAATCGGCACGGCGAAGCTGATCTTGATGGGCGAGTAAACCCGGTCCAACTGGAATCGGGCGGTGTGTATTGCCGAGTTCGGCGAGCAGGCGCTTGGCGGTCAGGCCGGTTTCGACGTCTTGGCGCAGAGAGAATAGAAATGCCCGGTCCGCCATCACGCTTTGACCGTCGCGGGAGAGCATGAAGTCGAGCCACAGACGCGCCGCGTTCGGCCTAGCGGCTCTGCGCGCGATGAAGGCAACGCGCGTGGCGACCAAGGTGTAGTCGGTCGGCATTTTGACGGCGAGCGCCGGGTTGCGATCGGCGTAGCGTGCCGCGTAGGAGCCGATCACGTCGTAGGCGAGCAGGCTTTCGCCGGAGGCGACGCGCTCGAGCATGGCGGCCGTGGTGATGTAGAGGTTGACGTTGACGCCACCCAATGCCTTGGCAATCTCCCAGAACACGGGCGTGGTGCGCGCGTCTTCGGCGGCGAAAAGGAAGGCGGAGCCGGAGTGCTCGATGTCGTACGACGCCACGCGGCCGCGCAGAAAGTCGCGATGGCTATTGAGGATGCGGGCGAAGTCGGCGTGGGTGGATGGAATCAACTCCGCCGGCAATTGGCGCGCGTTGTACACGAAGACGATGGGCTCGTAGCTCGTGCCGTACGCCTCGTTCTTCCAGATCGCCCATGAGGGCAGATAGGGGCGCTCCGGGGAGGCATATGGCAGCGCGTGCCCGTCGTTCACGAGCTTGAATTGCTCGGGCATCGCCGAGCTCCAGACCACATCGGCACCCGGTGATTTGGCGGCAAGTTCAGCGAGGAAGCGGCGATAGATGTCGTCGCTGTTTTGCTCGCGGTAGTCGACGGTGATGCCGGGGTAGCGGGTCTCGAACGCGCGGATGAGCGGGTGCGCGGCGGAAAAATCCGTCGTCGAGTAGACCGTAACGCGGCCTTCCTTGCGGGCGGCGTCGACCATGGCGCCGTAGTCATGTGGATAGTACGAAGGCAATTCGGGCGCCGGACGGCCCAACCACTGTGCGCTCGCCTGCCGCGCGCCAAACGATATGGCGCCGCTTGCGGCCAGCAACGCGGCAGTCTGACCAAGCCAGCGGCGACGGGAATTCGAAATGGACGACATGGAGCTCAGGCCGCATCGAATAGGAAGGGTGATCGGGATGCGGGCGCCACGCATTATCATGAAAAAGCGGATCGAACGATATTGAGAGACACCCGATGCGGATTTTGCTGGTGGAGGACGAGGAAGAATTGGCGGCATGGCTCGCGCGCGCGTTGGCGCAAAGCGGCTTTGTGGTGGAGCGCGCGGCCGACGGTGTGTTGGCCGAAGCGTTTCTCGGCTCCGGAGAATTTGATGCGGTGGTGCTGGACCTGCGCCTGCCGCGCAAAGATGGCTTTGCGGTGTTGGCCGACATGCGGGCGCGCGACGATCGCACGCCGGTGCTGATCCTCACCGCGCAGGGCGCGCTGGATGAGCGTGTGCGCGGCTTGAATGCCGGCGCGGACGACTTCCTCACCAAACCGTTCGCGCTGTCGGAGTTGGAGGCGCGGCTGATGGCGCTGATCCGCCGCAGCCGCGGCCGGGCCTTCCCGCGCTTGCGTTGCGGGCCGCTGGAGTTCGACACCGGGCGCAAGGCATTTCTGCTGTCAGGCGAGCCGCTATCGCTCACCCCGCGCGAACACGCGGCGCTGTCGGCGCTGCTGCACAAGACCGGTCAGCCGATCGCCAAGGTGCACTTATTCGACAAGGTCTTCAATCTGGATAGTGATTCGAGCCCCGACGCGGTCGAGGTGGTCGTGCACCGGCTGCGCAAGAAGCTGGCGGGCACCGGTGTGCAGATCATCACCGTGCGCGGACTGGGCTACATGCTCGAAGCCGGCAACGGCGATGCCAGCGCCACCGCTGACAACACCCCCGCATGATGGGACGCTTCGCTCGGCTGCCGCGCAGCCTGAAACTGACGCTGCTGTGGCTGCTGCTGCCTGGGCTGGTCGGCGTGCTGGCCATCGACATCGTTTCGGCATTCCAGGCGCTGCGCGGTGCGACTGACCGCGCGTACGACCGCGCCCTGCTCGGCTCGGTACGCGCTATCGAGAACGGCGTGACGATCGAACGCGGACAGGTACAGGTCAACGTGCCGTACGTGGCGCTCTCCATGTTCGAATCGACGGCACAGAGCAGCGTCTATTACCGTGTGGCTTTCGAACCTGTGCCGGGTAAGCCCGCGGAAGCCGCGCTCACTGGCTATGACGATCTGCCGCTGCCAGCTACGCACCTGGAGAACGATACCGAGTTCTTCTACGACGCGACGTATCACGGCGAGCCGGTACGCATTGCCGCCGTGGCCAAGCCGTTGTACCAGCCGGGGCTACCGGCGCGCATCGTCATTCAAGTGGCTGAGACCATCGAAACGCGGCGGGCGCTGCAGCAGGCGGTCTGGCGCGGCACGCTGTTGCGCGATGCGGCCTTGGTGGCAGTGAGTGCAGCGCTGCTGTGGCTGGGCGTGACCGTCGCGCTGCGGCCGCTCAATCGCCTGGCGCGCAGCATTGGCGTGCGCGCCTCGGATGACCTCCGCCCGCTCGATGCCACCGACGTGCCTACGGAAGTCCGCCCGCTGGTGGAGGCCATCAACCACCACATCCATCGTTATGAGGAACTTGCCGAGGCGCAAAGCCAGTTCCTCGCCGATGCCTCGCACCAGTTACGCACGCCGCTGGCGGTGCTACTCACACAGGCGGAATACGCACTGCGCGAGACCGATCCGACGCGTGTGCGCGAAAGCCTGTCGGCCATCGTCGCGCGGCTGCAGTCGACCAACCGGCTGACCACGCAATTGCTGGCGCTCGCCCGCGCGCGCCACGCGGGGCCGGACACGCCGCCCGAAACCTTCGATGTCGGCGAGCTGGCGCGCGATGTGGTGCTGGACGCGTTGCCCCTGGCGCGGGAGAAGCAGCAAGACCTCGGTTGGGACGACGGCAGCAACGATGCGCGCCTCACCGTTACGGGCTATCCGGCATTCCTGCGCGAAGCGCTCTCCAATCTCGTACATAACGCGATCCGCTACACACCGGCGGGCGGGCGCATCACCGTGCGCGCCACGGCCGATGGCGATGCCGCCCTCCTCTGCGTGGACGACACCGGCCCCGGCATGAGTGCAGATGAGCGCGCCCACGCATTCCAGCGCTTCCGGCGTACGCACGAGGGCGGAGGTCGCACGGGTAAACCCAAAGATGCCCGCTATGCCGCCGAAGGTTCGGGCCTCGGGTTGGCCATCGCACGCGCTTACGCTGCGCGCAGCGGCGGGCAGATCGAGTTGGCGGATGGCGAACCGAACGAGCACGGCAGCGTTGGCCTTTCGGCGCGAATTCGCGTGCCGCTGGCCGCCGCGGCACCTGCTGAACATGCTGCAACGCAGCAGCCACAATGAAAGCGTGACGAAAGCGCGCGACTTCTATACTGCGCCGCACCTGGGGCCCTCCGTCTGAACTGCACACAATAAGCAGTCGGCCCCACACCATCACAAGCAAACAGGAGACAAACCCATGCTTCGTGGCCACTTTCTGCCTGCGCCCATTGCGCAGACCGCACTCGCTTCCATTGCCGCCGCCGCGCTGACCCTCAGCAACGCCGCCTTCGCCCAAGTTCCGGCCGGCTACCCCGCCAACTACGCCGACACCATCGCCGCCGCCAAGAAGGAAGGCAAAGTCGTGGTCTACGCCACGACCGACACCAAAGCCGCCGATCCGCTGATCAAGGACTTCGAGTCGCTCTACCCCGGCGTGAAGGTCGAGTACAACGACATGAACAGCAGCGAGCTGTACAACCGCTTCATCAGCGAACAGGCCGCCGGGGGCGCCTCGGCCGACATGATGTGGAACTCGTCGATGGACTCGCAGCTCAAGCTCGCGCAGACGTACGCCCTGAAGTACGACTCGCCCGAAGTGCCGAACCTGCCGAAGTGGGCCGTCTACAAGGGCCTGGCCTATGGCACGACGTACGAGCCAGCCGTGTTTCTGTACAACAAGCGCCTGATCAAGGACGCGGAAGTCCCGCAAACCCACGCCGACCTCGCCAAGCTGGTCGGCAGCCAGGGCGATCGCTTCAAGAACAAGGTCACGACCTACGACATCGAGAAGTCGGCCGTGGGCTTCATGATGGCGGCGCAGGACAACCAGGATTCGCCGCAGTACTTCGACTTCATCAAGGCCGTGGGCCCGAACCTCGTGCTGCAGTCGTCCACCGGCACGATGATGGAGCGCGTGGCCTCAGGCGAAAACCTGATCGCCTACAACATCCTCGGCTCGTATGCGCTGGCGCGTGCCAAGAAGGACCCGTCGATCGGCATCGTGTATCCGAAGGACTACACACTGGTGGTCTCGCGCGTGGCGATGATCGCCAAGAAGGCAAAGAACCCGAACGCGGCCAAGTTGTGGCTGGACTACATCCTGTCCAAGCGTGGCCAGGACATCCTCGCCAACAAGTCGGACTTGCACTCGCTGCGTGAAGACGTGACGGGTGAAGCCACCGCCGCTGGCCTGAAGAAGATTCTCGGCAACACCATCAAGCCGATTCCGGTGGATGAGTCGATCCTGACCTTCCTGGAGCCGAAGAAGCGCCTGGACTTCATTAAGCAATGGCGCACCGCCGCCGGCCGCTGATCTGCTGACTTGCTGATCACGACTCACTTCATCTGACCAAATTGCCGGCGCCGTCCGTATCAGGCGCCGGCCCCTCCTGGAGGCACCATGCGTTCCCTAGCGCAAGACCGTGCCGCCGCTTCGCAAGCTTCCCTCAAGCGCTCGCCCTGGACGCGTGTGGGACAGGCTTTGCCGCGCGGCGTGGTCATCCTGCTTACCGCGCTGGCGATTTTCACGCCGCTGGCGCTGATCTTCTACCAGAGCTTTTTGTCCGCGCCGTTCTTCATGCCCGACGCGCTGGCCGGACTCGACGCGTATCGCTTCATCTTCAGCGATTCGGATTTCTGGCACGCCTTCGCGAAATCCGCCGCGCTGGCATTCGGCCTGGCAGCGATCTCGGTGCCGCTGGGCGGCATCCTGGCGTTCCTGATGGTGCGCTCGGACTTGCCCGGCCGCCGCATTCTCGAACCGCTGCTGATGATCCCGGTGTTCGTCTCGCCGATGGTGCTGGCGTTCGGCTACGTGGTGTCGGCGGGGCCGGTGGGCTTCTATACCGTGTGGTTCAAGGACCTGTTTGGCGGTGCGCCGTGGAACGTGTATTCGTTCACCAGCATCATCATCATCGCGGGCCTGACGCACGTGCCGCACGTGTACTTGTATGTGTCGTCGGCGCTGCGCAGCCTGGGTTCGGACGTGGAAGAAGCCGCTCGCATTGCCGGCGCATCGCCGCTGTCGGTGGCGCTGAACGTGAGCCTGCCGATGGTGCGCCCCGCCCTGCTCTATGCAGCCGTGCTGGTCACGTTCCTGGGCTTCGAGGTATTCGGCCTGGTGCTGGTGCTGGGTGATCCGGAAGGCCACCTCGTGCTGGCAACCTACCTGTACAAGCTGACCAACAAGCTCGGCACGCCGGCCTATCACCTGATGGCGGCCGTGGCGGTCTGTCTGGTGATGGTGACCTTCCCGCTGGTGCTGCTGCAGCGCTACATGCTGAAGTCGGCCAACCGCTTCGTCACCGTCAAGGGCAAGGTCACGCGCAGCCGCCCGCTGCCGCTGGGCAAGTGGCGCTGGCCCGCCTGGGCGGTCGTGGTGTTCTGGTTCTTCGTCACGGTGGTGGTGCCGCTGTCGGGCATCGCGCTGCGCGCCTTCGTGTCGAACTGGGGGGAAGGTGTGTCGCTGGTGGAGGCATTCTCAACCACGGCCTTCCACCAGATCTTCGAACAGCCGCAGTTCCTGCGTGCGATGGTCAACACGGTGCTGATCGGTGTGATTGGCGGCGCCATCGCGGTGGCTTGTTATACGTGTATCGGCCTGGCCATGCACCGCAAGCCCGACGGCTGGACGCGTTTCCTCGACTACAGCGTGCTGGTGCCCCGCGCCATTCCGGGCCTGCTGGCGGGTCTGGCCTTCCTGTGGGTGTTCCTGTTCGTGCCGAACTGGATCGAGACCGGTCTGACCGACAGCGGCCTGCCCTTCGCCAACTGGATCATCGAGAACGTCGTGCCAAAACTGCGCGACCTGCGCAGCACGATCTTCAGCGTGTGGATCGCCTATACCGTCGTTTGGCTGGCCTACGGGCTGCGGTTGATCTCCGCCGCGCTGCTGCAGGTCGGCCCCGAACTGGAAGAAGCCGCACGTTCGGTTGGCGCCAGCCGCGCCCGCACCACGCGCGACGTGACCGTGCCGCTCACGCGCTACGGCCTGCTCGGCGCCTGGCTGCTGATCTTCCTGATTTTCGAGCGCGAGTATTCGACCGGTGTGTACCTGCTCTCGCCGGGCACCGAGACCATCGGCTCGATGCTGGTTTCCCTGTGGGCGGGCGGCGCCATTGATATCGTCGCCGCGCTGTCCTTCGTCAATATCGTGCTGGTGGCCGTCGGCCTCGGCATTGCACTGCGTTTCGGAGTAAAGCTCCATGATTGAACTCACTGTCAACGACCTGCACCTGCAATACGGCAACAACCCGGTCCTCAAGGGTGTCTCGATGCAGTTGCAGAAGGGCGAGGTCGTCTCGCTGCTGGGTCCGTCCGGTTCGGGCAAGACCACGCTGCTGCGCGCCGTGGCCGGCCTGGAACAAGCCAGCCAGGGCACCGTCCAGATCGGCGATCGCGTCATGTTCGACGGCGCCAAGAAGCTCGACGTGCCCGCCGAAGGGCGCAACCTGGGCTTGGTGTTCCAGTCGTACGCGCTGTGGCCGCACAAGACGGTGGCCGAGAACGTCGCCTACCCACTCAAGCTGCGCAAGACGCCCGCCGCGCAGATCAAGGAACGCGTGCAAGCCGTGCTGCAACAACTGGGCCTCGGCCATCTGGGTGAGCGCTTTCCGAGCCAGCTCTCCGGCGGTCAGCAGCAGCGCGTGGCGATTGCCCGTGCGCTGGTCTACAACCCGCCCGTGATCCTGCTCGACGAACCGCTCTCCAACCTCGACGCCAAGCTGCGTGAAGAAGCCCGCGCCTTCCTGCGCGAGCTGATCGTGCGCCTGGGCCTCTCGGCGCTGATGGTCACCCACGACCAGAGCGAAGCGATGGCCATGTCCGACCGCATCCTGCTGCTGAACAACGGTGTGATCGAGCAGCAAGGTACGCCCGAAGAGATGTACGGTGCGCCGCAAACGCTCTTCACCGCCGAATTCATGGGCAGCAACAACCGCGTCAACGGCAAGATTGCCGAGGTGCGCGACGGCATGGCCCGCCTAGTGGACGAGGCTGGCGGCTGGTCGCTGTGGGGCGTGGCGCGTGGGGACCTTAAGCCAGGCGCATCGGCGCATGGCGTGATCCGTCTGGAGCAAGTGCGCGTGGGCCAGGAGAACGCCGACAACACGATCCGCTTGCCGCTGGCCACGCGCATGTATCTGGGCGACCGCTGGGAATGCCTGTTCCGCGCCAGCGATGACAGCGGCGCCACGGGCACCGGCCTGCGCGCCTACGCCAGCAGCGCCCCGACCGATGGTCAGTACGCCCTCACCTTCCCGCGTGAGCAGTTCTGGCTCTACGCGGCGTAAGCCACATCGCAAGAACGAAAAAGGCAGCCAAGGCTGCCTTTCTTATTGGGCGATCGTTGAATCAGCCCGTTAGTCCTTCACCACAGGTAGATGCTCCGGGGTCTCCTCCGGCGCGACCGTCTTGCGCAGGAAGATCGCCGCCAAAATCAACCCCAGCTCATACAGCAGCCACAGCGGCACCGCCAGCAGCAACTGCGACATCACGTCCGGCGGCGTCACCACGGCCGCAATGATGAACGCGCCCACCACCACATACGGACGTGCCTGACGCAGCTTATCCAGACTGACAATGCCAAAGCGCACCAGCACCATCACCACCACCGGCACCTCGAAAGTGATACCGAAGGCCAGGAACGTCGTCATGGCAAAGCTCAAGTACTTGTCGATGTCGGTCGACATCTCGGCACCCAATGGCGCGTTGTAGTGCGCCATCACCTTGAACACCGTGGGGAAGACGAGGAAATACGCAAACGCCACACCGCACAGGAACAGCACGTAGGTGCTCACCACCAGCGGCATGATCATGCGCTTCTCATGCGCGTAGAGTCCCGGCGCCACAAAGCGCCAGATCTGATACAGCACCCACGGCAGCGCGATCAGGAAGGCCGCCAGCAGCGTCACCTTCATCGGCACGAAGAACGAGCCGGTGACATCCGTCACGATCATGTGGCCATTCTTGGGCAGCGCCTGAATGAGCGGCCGCGAGAACAGGTTGAAGATGTCTGGCGCCCAGTAGACCAGGCCCAGGAAGATCAGCAGCACGCCCGCACCGGCCTTGACGATGCGCTCGCGCAACTCGACTAGGTGCGAGATGAAGGTTTCCTGCGCGCCGTCCTCGGGCGATTGCGGATCGGGCGGAGCGGCACTCATGTCGGCTGGAAGGGGATGCGGTCAGAGCACCCGGCGGTGGGTGCTCGGAGAATCATTCGAAGAAGGAACGCCCACGCGACTGCGCAGCAATGATGGGCGGACGATGGCGCTTGACGCGTGCCGCCCCCGATTGCGCCCACATGCGCACGCCCTGCTTTTGGCGGTACCACTTGGGCATCGAGAGCTGCTTGTTGCGCCAGCTGTTGCGGCCGTTGCGCGACTTGCCCGGTGCCGGGCGCCAGTCGGGCGCGGAGGTGGTCGTCTGCTGCGACGGATCGCCGAGTGCCTCGTTCAGGCGTTCGTTGATTTCCGACGTGTGCTTGCTGACCTCTTGGTGGATGGTCTGCTCAACATTGCGCGCGGCCTGCTCGAAGTCGGTGCGCATCTTGCGCAGCTCTTCGAGTTCAATCTCGCGGCTGACCTCAGCCTTCACATCGGCGATGTAACGCTGCGCGCGGCCAAGCAGGGCGCCGGCAGTGCGCGCCACCTTGGGCAGACGCTCCGGTCCGATAACAACGAGCGCCACCATGCCAATCAGCGCCAGCTTGGAAATACCGAGATCGATCATCGGTCAGCGTGCAGCGGTGCTCAGCCTTGCTTGGACTTGTCGCGCGCCTCGACGTCGATCGTCGTCGAGTCGTGCAGTTCGCGCGGCGGCTGGCCGGCGGTCTGTTGCGGGGCAGCCGGCTTGTCGTCCGCGGCGCCTTCCTTCATGCCGTCCTTGAAGCCCTTCACGGCACCACCGAGGTCCGAACCGATGTTACGCAGCTTCTTCGTGCCGAACACCATCATGACGATCACCAGCACGATCAGCCAGTGCCAAATGCTAAAGGAACCCATGTCCTACTCCCACGTGAAATACAGCAAGCGGCGCCGCAGCGGTGGCAGCACCATTGGTTGATGTTACTGGTTGGCGTACATCGGCTTGCCGTCGTTCAAATACAGCCAGCCTTTCACAATACGATACAGCATCCAAATGCCCAGAACCCACAGGATGGCAAAGCCGATCAGGAAGAATGCCAGCAGAAGACCGATAGCTCCCCATAATACGGACCACCAGAACGATCGGATCTGCCAGCGGAAGTGCGACTCATACAGCGTGCCACGCACATCATCGAGCTTCACGTAGTTGATGATGATTGCGACCAGGGCGGTGCAGCCGAATGTCAGCCAGTAAATGGCGTACAGCGCATACAAAATATGCGTCAGGCGCCGCAGCCCGGCCAAGCGCTCCGCGTCATCCGTCAACACCATTGCCGCTCCGTATTTGTCCACGCCGGCCTCCCTGCGACGATGCGTTGCCGATCAGTCACCCGCAGCGTCGCGTGCCTGCGACTTACGCAACGCCTTTTCTTCCAATCCTGAGAGCCCTTCGCGGCGCGCCAGTTCGTTAACGACGTCATCCGGCGTCAGGTCGAAGTGCGACAGCAGCACCATGGTGTGGAACCACAGGTCGGCCACTTCGTAGACAACCTTACTGCGCGCCTCATCCGTCATGCCAGCGGCACGGGCGTCCTTGGCGGCCATGACCGTCTCGGTGGCCTCTTCTCCGATTTTCTTGAGGATGGCGTCGTCGCCTTTGTTGAACAGACGCGCGATGTAGCTCTTGTCCGGGTCACCGCCATTGGCGAGCTTGCGGGATTCGAGCACCTCGCCCAGGCGGCGCAGGGTGTCACTCATGGTTGTGGCCGGGCTTGCCAGCGTAGATGTCGTCGGGGTTCTTGAGCACGGGCTCGACGGTGTGCCAATCGCCGTCTTCCACGTTGCCTTCAAATTTCTGGAAGAAACATGCGTGGCGCCCAGTATGGCAGGCGATACCGCCAATCTGTGTGACACGGAGCAAGACCACGTCTTCGTCGCAGTCCAAGCGGATTTCGTGCACCTTCTGGATGTGCCCGGATTCTTCACCCTTGTGCCACAGACGCTTGCGCGAGCGCGACCAGAAGACGGCCTCGCCGGTTTCCACGGTCTTCTGCAGCGCCTCGCGGTTCATGAAGGCGAACATCAGCACATCGTTGCTGCCCTGCTCCTGCACAATAACCGGCACGAGACCGTTGTCGTCCCAGTGGACCTTGTTCAGCCACTTCTTGCTCATGATCAGATCCGTACCGGAATACCGTGCTCGGCCATGAACTGCTTGGCTTGGCCGACGGTGTATTCGCCATAGTGGAAGATGCTCGCAGCCAGTACCGCATCGGCGTGGCCGAGCTTGATACCGTCCGCCAGGTGCTGCAGGTTGCCGACGCCGCCGGAGGCGATCACCGGCACCGGTACGGCATCCGACACGGCACGCGTGAGTTCAAGGTCAAAACCGGCTTTCGTGCCGTCGCGGTCCATGCTGGTGAGCAGGATTTCGCCGGCGCCGCGCTGCGCCATTTCGCGCGCCCAGGCCACAGCGTCCAGGCCCGTGCCCTTGCGACCGCCATGCGTGAAGACTTCCCAGCGCGGCGCTTCGCCTTCGGCCGACACCTTCTTGGCGTCAATCGCGACGACGATGCACTGCGCACCGTGGCGAGCGCTGGCGTCCGACACAAGCTGAGGGTTCGACACCGCCGACGAGTTCATGCTGATCTTGTCCGCACCCGCATTGAGCAGCCGTCGCACATCTTCCAGCGCACGCACGCCACCACCCACCGTCAGCGGAATGAACACCTGCGACGCCACCGCTTCAATGATGCCGAGCATCAGGTCGCGGCCATCCGATGTGGCGGTGATGTCGAGGAAAGTGATTTCGTCGGCGCCCTGCTCGTCGTAACGGCGCGCGATTTCAACAGGGTCGCCCGCGTCGCGCAACTCGACAAAGTTGACGCCCTTGACCACCCGGCCGTTGGTCACGTCCAGGCAGGGGATGATTCGTTTGGCTAGCATGATGAGTCGGGCGCCGCAGCACCCGTTGAGCGCCGCATTAAGCCGCGCCGAGTTTGTCCGCGAGGGCTTGCGCTTCCTTGAAGTTCAGGTCGCCCGAATAGATGGCGCGGCCGCAGATCACGCCTTCCACGCCATGCTCTTCGACCGCGCACAGGTGGTCGATGTCCTTCAGGTTCGACAAGCCCCCGCTGGCGATGACCGGAATCTTCACCGACTGTGCCAACTTGACGGTGGCATCGATGTTGATGCCCTGCAGCATGCCGTCGCGGCCGATGTCGGTGTAGATGATGCCTTCGACGCCGTAGTCTTCGTACTTCTTAGCGAGGTCCACGACTTCGTGGCCGGAGAGTTTGCTCCAGCCGTCGGTCGCCACCTTGCCGTCCTTGGCATCAAGCCCGACGATGATGTGGCCGCCGAATGCCGTGCATGCGTCCCGCAGAAAGCCCGGATCCTTGACCGCCGCCGTGCCGATGATCACGTACGACAAGCCGTCGTCGAGCCAACGCTCGATGGTGCCCAGATCGCGGATGCCGCCGCCGAGTTGCACGGGAATCTCGTCGCCCACCTCAGCGAGGATGGCCTTGACGGCCGCCTCGTTACGCGGCTTGCCCGCGAAAGCGCCATTCAGGTCGACGAGGTGCAAGCGGCGCGCGCCCTGCTCGACCCAATGCCGCGCCATGGCAGCGGGGTCTTCCGAGAACACGGTGGCTTGATCCATATCGCCTTGCTTGAGGCGCACACACTGACCGTCCTTCAGGTCGATGGCCGGGATGAGCAGCATAGTCGTAACGACAAAGTTGAGGGGGTAGGGTTAAACGGGCAAAAAAGGATTCTGTTGCGACTGTGAGGCCGAGTTCACGGGTTCCAGTGCACGAAATTCCGGTAGATCTGCAGGCCGGCCTGCGCACTTTTTTCCGGGTGAAACTGTGTGGCAAAAATATTATCCCGGGCGATGGCGCAGGTAAACCGCACGCCGTATTCGGTCTCTCCAACCGATTCTTCGGGATTGGCGGGCCGCGCGTAGTAACTGTGCACGAAATAGAAGTAGCTCTGATCGGGCACGCCTTCCCAGAGGGCGTGAGCCCGGCTCTGGTGCACGCGGTTCCAGCCCATCTGAGGCACTTTGTACCGGGAACCGTCCGGTTGCAACTGGCCGTCGAGGTCAAAACGGATGACCTCGCCCTTGATCAGGCCGAGGCCGGGGGTGTATTGCTGACCAACACGCGCCTCGGTGCTGCGCTCCAGCAGCATCTGCTCGCCCACGCAAACACCCAGCATCGGCTTGGTACGGGAGGCCTCCAGCACGGCTTCGCGCAGGCCGGATTGGTCGAAGGCGGCCATGCAGTCGGGCATGGCGCCCTGCCCCGGCAGCACCACGCGGTCTGCCGCACGGATCTCGTCAGCTTGCGCACTGATGCGCACATCGGCCTGCGGAGCGACGGCCATCAGGGCCTGCGCCACCGAGCGCAGATTGCCCATGCCGTAATCGACGATTGCAATCTTAGTCATGACTTCACTTATTAAGCCCGAAGGATGGGCAACAGGGTTTTCAGCCCGTCAACAATGAATTCCACGGCCAGTGCCGCCAGGATCAAACCCATCAACCGCGTGCCGACGTTGATCCCGGTGCGGCCGATGACCCGGGCGATCGGCTCGGCGGCGCGGAGCACGATCCATACTACGGCGGCAATCGCCACACCCACGCCTGCCAGGAGCAACAGCTCCCACCAGTGCTTGGTCTTGCCCGCATAGACGATCACCGTGCTGATCGAGCCGGGGCCCGTGAGCAGCGGGATCGCCAGCGGCACAACGGCAATGCTGGCCTTGGCGCCGGCCTCGTCCTCTTCTTCGGGCGTGGCCTTGGTGCGGCTGGTCTGCGCGTTCAGCATGTTCAGCGCGATCATGATCATGATGATCCCGCCGCCCACCTGCAGCGAGCCGACCGAGAATCCGAAAAAGCCGATGATCTGCTCGCCCAGCAACGCGGACAGGCCAATCACGATCGCCACCGAAATCGACGCGACCTTGATGGTGTGGCGCTTCTCCTCATCCGTCTGGCTCTCGGTCAGGCTGATGAAGAACGGGATCGCACCAATCGGGTTGATCAGCGCGAGCAGCGAGAAAAAGCTCTTGGTCAGATCCATCGGATCGGTGGCCGTTTTTGGAGTCGGGTAGGCGCGGCCAGGCCGACGCGGTGGATCAGAGTGCGCCCTTGGTCGACGGAATCGTGCCGGCGGCGCGCGGATCCAACTCAACCGCCATGCGCAGTGCGCGGCCAAAGGCCTTGAACACGGTTTCGATCTGGTGATGCGCGTTGACGCCGCGCAGGTTGTCGATATGCAGCGTCACGCCCGCATGGTTGACGAACCCGCGGAAGAATTCGATGGACAGGTCCACGTCAAAGTTGCCCACGCGCGCACGCGTGAACGGCACGTGGAACTCCAGGCCCGGACGGCCGGAGAAGTCGATCACCACGCGCGACAGGGCTTCGTCCAGCGGCACATAACTGTGGCCGTAGCGCACGATGCCCTTCTTGTCGCCGACAGCCTTGGCAACGGCTTGGCCGAGCGTGATGCCGACGTCTTCCACGGTGTGGTGATCGTCGATATGGGTGTCGCCGGTGGCCGAGACGTCCAGATCGATCAGGCCGTGGCGGGCAATCTGATCGAGCATGTGGTCAAGGAACGGAACGCCGGTGTTCAGCGTCTGCTTGCCCGTGCCGTCCAAATCAAGGGCGACGCGGATCTGCGTTTCAGAGGTGTTGCGAGTGACCTCAACGCGACGACTGGTGGGGCGGCTCATGGGGCTTCCTGCAGCGATGCGGCAAAGGCATCGAGAAATTGCGCGTTTTCTTCGGGATTGCTGACCGTCACGCGCAGACAGTTGGCCAGCAATGGGTGCATTTTACTGACGTTTTTGATGAGAACCCGCCGATTGAGCAGACGATCGAACAGCGCCGCTGCATCGGGTACGCGCAATAGGATGAAGTTGGCGGCGCTCGGGAAGACTTCAACACCCCGCAGCGCAGCCAGCGCGTCGATCAGCTTGGTCCGCTCGGCGCGTAGCGTCGCTGCCTGGGCATCGAATACATCGACGTGATCGAGCACAAACTGGGCGGTCGCCTCGGTCAGCACATTGATGTTGTACGGCGGGCGCACCTTGTCCAGCTCGGCAATCCACTTCGGGTGGCCGGCCACGTAGCCCAGACGGATACCGGCCAGGCCTAGTTTGGAGACGGTGCGCATCACCAGCAGGTGGTCGAAGTCGCGCAGACGCGGCATCCAGCTGTGCTGCGCGAACGGCTGATAGGCCTCGTCGACCACCACCAAGCTCTGGCACACCGGCCCGCGGGCGGCACGGATGATGGCATCCATGTCGGCGGCGTCGAACAGGTTGCCGGTCGGGTTGTTCGGATACGCTAGGTAGATGACGGCGGGCTGGTGCTCAGCCATGGCGGCGAGCATTGCTTCGCGGTCGAGCGTCAGGTCCGCCTTGAGCGGCACACCGACGAACTTCAGCCCCAGCAATTGCGCCGACATCGCGTACATCACAAAGCCCGGCACCGGCGCCAGCACGGTCGCACCCGGCTTGGCCGCGGCAATGGCGATCAGGCTGATGATCTCGTCCGAACCGTTGCCGAGCAGTACTTCGGCACCGGCCGGCACGTGCATCACGCGTTTGAGCTGCGCCTTGAGCGCGTCGGCGGTCGGCACCGGGTAGCGGTTGAGCGCGACATCGGCCAGGCGCTTGCCCAGGGCGTCGCGCAGCATCGCCGGCAGCGGGTACGGGTTCTCCATCGCATCCAGCTTGACCATGCCGGTCGCGTCGGGCACGTGATACGCGCCCATGGCACGCACGTCGTCGCGCACGATGCGGGCGAGCAGGTCATCAAGCGAAGGCTGGGCTGGAGCGGCGGCGGTCATTACGGTGCGGCAGGCGTTATTCGGATTTGGGGGTCAGACGGTACTCGGCGCTGCGGGCGTGGGCTTGCAGGCCTTCGCCGTAAGCCAGTTCAGCCGCAATCTCGCCCAGCATCTGCGCGCCAGCTTCGCTCACTTCGATCAGGCTCGAACGCTTGATGAAGTCGTACACGCCCAGCGGCGACGAGAAGCGCGCCGTGCGCGAGGTCGGCAGCACGTGGTTCGGACCCGCGCAGTAGTCGCCCAGCGATTCGCTGGTGTACTTGCCAAGGAAGATCGCGCCCGCGTGGCGGATGCGCTCGGCCCACTGACGCGGGTTCTCTGCGGAAATCTCCAGGTGCTCGGGGGCGATGTCGTTGGCGATCTCGCACGCCTCTTCCATGTCGCGCACCTTGATCAGCGCGCCACGGCCCGACAGCGATTCGGCAATCACGTTCCGGCGCGGCATGTCTTCGAGCTGGCGGTTGATGCTGGCTTCCACCTGCGCGATGAACTCGGCGTTCGGGCACAGCAGAATCGACTGGGCCAGTTCGTCGTGCTCGGCTTGCGAGAACAGGTCCATCGCCACCCAGTCCGGGTCGGTGGTGCCATCGCAAATGACGAGGATTTCCGACGGGCCTGCAATCATGTCGATGCCCACCGTGCCGAACACGCGGCGCTTGGCGGCAGCCACATAGGCGTTGCCCGGGCCGACGATCTTGTCGACGGGGGGGACGGTGCCGGTGCCATAAGCCAGCGCGCCCACAGCCTGCGCGCCGCCAATGGTGAACACGCGGTCCACCCCGGCGATGCATGCTGCGGCCAGCACCAGCTCGTTGCGCACGCCACCCGGCGTGGGCACCACCATGATGATTTCCTTGACGCCAGCCACGCGTGCCGGAATCGCATTCATCAGCACCGACGACGGATACGCCGCCTTGCCGCCCGGCACATAGATGCCAACGCGATCGAGCGGCGTGACTTTCTGGCCCAGCACCGTGCCATCGGCTTCCGCGTATTCCCAGCTGTGTGTGCCGCACTCAATCTTCTGCTTCTCGTGGTACGCACGCACACGGGCGGCAGCGGCTTCCAGCGCCGCGCGGCGCTTGGGCTCCAGGCCATCCAGTGCCGCTTGCAGCACGGTCGGCGACAGCTCAAGGGCTGCCACGCTGTCAGCTTCGATGCGGTCGAAGCGCTGCGTGGCTTCCAGCACGGCAGCGTCACCGCGCGCTTTCACGTCGGCCAGGATCTGCGCGGCGGCACGATCGATGGCTTCGTCTTCGCTCGCCTCGAAAGCGAGCACCTGGCGCAGTTGCGCCGCAAATCCGGCTTCGGCCGAATCCAGCTTACGGATACTCAAGCTCATGCGGGTTCCCCAACAAGCGCGTCCTTGGCGGAGGCACGCTCGAAAGCGTCGAGGATCGGCGCCAGCCGCTCGCGCTTCAACTTCAGCGCAGCCTGGTTGACGACCAGTCGGGACGAGATCTGCACGATCTCCTCCACCTCGACGAGGTTGTTCGCGCGCAGTGTGCCGCCGGTGCTGACAAGGTCGACGATGGCGTCAGCCAGGCCCACCAGCGGGCCCAGCTCCATCGAGCCGTACAGCTTGATCAGATCGACGTGCACGCCCTTCTTGGCGAAGTGTTCGCGCGCGGTATTCAGATACTTCGTCGCCACCGACAGGCGCGCACCCTGGCGCACCGCGTTGGCGTAGTCGAAGCCCTTGGGCACCGCCACCGACATGCGGCAGCGGGCGATGTTCAAGTCGATGGGCGCATACAGGCCCGCCATGCCATGCTCCATCAGCACGTCGCGGCCGGCCACGCCAAAATCTGCCGCGCCGTATTGCACATAGGTCGGCACATCGGAAGCGCGCACGATGATCACGCGCAGCGCCGGGTCTGACGTCGGCAGGATCAGCTTGCGCGAGGTTTCCGGGTCTTCGGTCACCTCGATACCGGCGGCCTTGAGCAGCGGCAGCGTCTCTTCAAAGATGCGGCCCTTGGAGAGCGCCAGCGTGAGCTGGTTGGAGGCGGACTGGAATGCGTTCATGGCGGACCTTGTCTGTGCCTTATGCCGAGATGCGGCGGATTTTTGCGCCCACGGCGGAGAGCTTGTCTTCGATGCGGTCATAGCCGCGGTCGAGGTGATAGATGCGATCGACCAGCGTTTCGCCCTGCGCAATCAGGCCGGCGATCACCAGGCTGGCCGAAGCGCGCAGGTCGGTCGCCATGACAGTCGCGCCCGAGAGCTGCTCGACGCCCGTCACCATCGCCGTCTTGCCGTCGATGACGATGTTGGCACCCAGGCGGTTGAGTTCTTGCACATGCATGAAGCGGTTTTCGAAGATCGTTTCCGTCACCGTGGCAGAACCCTCGGCAATGGCGTTGAGCATCATGAACTGCGCCTGCATGTCGGTCGGAAACGCCGGGTATTCCGACGTGCGGAAGCTGACGGCCTTCGGGCGACCCGTCATCTGCACGCGGATCCAGTCGTCGCCCGTGGTGAGCGTGACGCCGGCCTCGCGCAGCTTGTCGAGCACCGCGTCGAGAATGCCCGGCGGCACATCGCGCAGCGTCACGTCGCCACCGGCCGCAGCCACCGCGCACAGGAAGGTGCCGGCTTCGATGCGATCGGCGATCACGGTGTGTTCGGCGCCGTGCAGCGCTTCTACGCCCTGGATCACCAGGCGGTCGGTGCCGATGCCTTCGATGCGCGCGCCCATCTTCACGAGCAGGTTCGCGAGGTCGGTCACTTCGGGCTCGCGTGCAGCGTTTTCCAGCACGGTTTCGCCGTCGGCCAGCGCAGCAGCCATCAGCAGGTTTTCAGTGCCCGTGACGGTCACCATGTCGGTGACGATGCGCGCGCCGCGCAGACGCTTGGCACCATCGGCGAGCTTCGCTTCGATGTAGCCGTGCTCGATGACGATCTCGGCGCCCATCAGCTGCAGGCCCTTGATGTGCTGATCGACCGGACGCGCACCGATGCCGCAACCGCCCGGCAGCGACACACGTGCATGACCAAAGCGCGCCAGCAACGGCCCCAGCACCAGGATCGACGCGCGCATGGTCTTCACCAGGTCGTACGACGCTTCCGGCGAGTGGATGACGGCAGCGTTGAGCGTGACTTCGTGACCCTTCAGCGTGCCCTCCACGCCCATCTGGCGCAGCAGCTTGAGCATCGTGCGCACGTCCTGCAGGTTGGGCACGTTGTGCAGCACCAGCGGCTCGGGTGTCAGCAGCGCGGCGCACAGGATGGGCAGCGCAGCATTCTTGGCGCCAGACACGCGGATTTCGCCCGACAGCGGGCCATTGCCTTCGATCAGCAGTTTGTCCATGAGCGAGACGTCTCGTCGATCACTTTGGGAGGGGCACTCAACGAGCGCGGAATCGGAAACAGCAGCGGAATCGGTATCAGCGGTAACAACAGTGGGATCAAGCTCGGCCATCAGGACTGCCACTCCGCCGGGGTGAGCGTCTTCATGGACAGCGCGTGGATTTCCGCGCGCATGCGATCACCCAATGCGGCATAGACGAGCTGGTGGCGCTGGATCAGCCGCTTGCCTTCAAACTGCGCGCTGACGATGGTGGCAAAAAAGTGCTGGCCGTCGCCCTCGACTTCGAGGTGCTGGCACGGCAGGCCGGTTTCGATGTACTGCTTGACTTGTTCGGGTGTGGGCAACATGGCCTTCCCTCTCCTGCAAAACGTTAGGGTGGTGCGTCGTGTTGGTTTTATGGACGCATCAATGGCGCAGCTTGTAGCCCGTGCGCAGCATCTGCAGGGCAATCCCCCCCACCACGACCAGCGCGATCAGCATCACGCCGAGGCTCGTCGCCACCGGCACATCGGACACGCCGAAGAAGCCGTAGCGGAAGCCGTCGATCATGTAGAAGAACGGGTTGGCGTGGGACACCGCCTGCCAGAAAGGCGGCAGCGAATGGATCGAATAGAACACGCCCGCCAGGAAGGTGGCCGGCACGATCAAGAAATTCTGGAAGGCCGCAAGCTGGTCGAACTTCTCAGCCCAGATGCCGGCGATCAACCCCAGCGTGCCGAGCACGGCAGCGCCCAGCACAGCAAACACGATGATCCACAGCGGCTGCGCGAAGTGCAGATGCGCGAACAGGGTCGTCACCACCAGCACGCCCGTCCCCACGGCCAGGCCGCGGATGACAGAGGCACACACGTAGGCGCCAAACATCTCCCAGTGTGACAACGGCGGCAGCATGATGAACACCAGATTGCCAGTGATCTTCGACTGGATGAGCGACGACGAGCTGTTGGCAAACGCGTTCTGCAGCACGCTCATCATCACCAGGCCAGGCACCAGAAAGGCGGTGTAGCTCAGTTGATCGAACACCTTCACGCGGTCTTCCAGCACGTGGCCGAAGATCAGCAGGTACAGCAGCGCGGTCAGTACCGGCGCAGCCACGGTCTGGAAGCTCACCTTCCAGAAGCGCAGTACTTCCTTGTACAGCAGCGTGCGGAAACCGACCCAGCGGCCCGGCAGGCTCTCGGGAATGGCGCTCATGCTGCAGGCTCCAGTGCGGTCTCGGGTATTTGCGGTACGGCGGGAATGCCACCTTCGCGGCGCATGATCTGCACGAACACGTCTTCCAGATCGGCCTTGGCGATTTCCATGTCGTCGATCTCGCAGCCGGCCTGGCGGCAGGTGGAGAGAATCTGCTCGACCTCGCCGTAGCCCGACAGACGCAGGCGCACGCCGCGCTCGCCATGGTTGCCCGGCGGCAGACGCAGGCCTTCGAGCGATGCCGGCAGCGCGCCGCGCGCAAAGCTCAGCACCAGTTGCAGCCCGGCAAATTGCGACAGCAGATTGGCTGTGCGATCGAGCGCCACCACCTCGCCAAACTTCAGCATGGCGATGCGGTCGCACAGGGACTCAGCCTCTTCCAGGTAGTGCGTGGTCAGCACGACGGTGTGGCCCTCGCGATTCAGGCGCGAGATGAACTTCCACAGCGTCTGGCGCAGTTCGACGTCCACACCGGCGGTCGGCTCGTCCAGCACGATCACGGGCGGGCGGTGTACCAGCGCCTGCGCCACCAGCACGCGGCGCTTCATGCCACCGGAGAGCGCACGCATGTTGGCGTCGGCCTTGCTGGTGAGGTCCAGGTTGGCCATGACCTCGTCGATCCAGTCGTCATTGTTGGTCAGGCCGAAATAGCCCGACTGCAGGCGCAGCGTCTCGCGCACCGTAAAGAACGGATCGAACACCAGTTCCTGCGGCACCACGCCGAGCTTGCGGCGTGCCGTGCGGTAATCGGAAACGACGTCGTGCCCGAGCACGCGCACGCTGCCGGAATCGGCACGATTCAGGCCCGCGAGAATGGAGATCAGCGTGGTCTTGCCCGCGCCGTTGGGGCCCAGCAGGCCAAAAAACTCGCCCTGCTCGACAGACAGGCTCACGCCCTTGAGCGCTTGCAACGACTTGTAGCGCTTGCGGACGTCAGCGATTTCGATGGCTTTCATGGCCGACAAAGTGAACTACCCTGCGCATCTCGCGGTTGTAGACCGACATGATCCTCGCGGATGCAGACGTCGCACGTGGCGACGGCAGAGCGACAAACCCAGAATTATAGGGGAACTGCACCAACCGACGTCGGCCCGGCTGGTGGCGCCGTGCCAATGTCACTGTGAGCGCGGCATCGCGGTGATATGGGGCAAACCGCCCTGCACCGGACGCCGCCTCAATGTCGTGCGTGATGGGGAGCTGCGGAAGACGCCGGCGCAATCGCCAGCAGGGATTCCACGCCATACAGCGTGGCAAGATTGGACAGCGCCTGCGGGGCGCCTGCAATATCAAGCGCAATACCGACCGTCTGCGCCGTGCGCTGCCAGGACAGCAACACCGCCAGCGCCGAGGAATCGACCCGCGACAAGCCCGCGCAATCAACGCGCAGTGTGGCAACGCCCGCCCCACGCGCTTGGCTAAGCTGCGCCTCGCCCTCGCGCAGCACGCGCGGCGCTTCAAGCTGAGTCAGCGGGCCGGACAGGGTCAACATAGCGAAGGTGGATGCGTCAGAAAAAGAAACAGCGGCCAGAGACGACCGCTGTTTCGATTCTACCGGAAGGCCGCTTACTTTGCCGGGCCCTTCTCAAGCTGCGCGTTGCGCTCGTTCAGGAAGCTGACCAAGCCGGCCACACCGCCGCGCTTGCTGATGACGTCGGCAAACTGGTTCTTGTACGTCTCCGACAGCCACAGGCCGCTGATGTTGATGTCGTACACCTTCCAGCCATTGCCCGTCTTTTCCATGCGGTAGTCCAGCGCCACCGGCTCACCGTTGTTGTTCACGGTCGAGCGGACCACCACGTCGGTGTCGTCGGCTGCGGCACGGAACGGCTTGTACGACACGGTCTGGTTCTTCACATTCGACAGCGCGCCGGCGTAGGTGCGGACCAACAGCGTCTTGAAACCGTCTTGAATCTGCTGTTGCTGCTCGGGCGTCGCCTGGGTCCAGAAGCGACCCATGGCGATCTGCGTGGTGCGCTTGAAATCGGCACGCGGCACGATCTTCTGGTCGACCAGTTGATAAACCTTCGACATGTTGCCACCGCGCAGCTCGGGGTCACCCTTGATGGTGGACAGCACATCGTCCACCGCGGCCTTGACGGTCGATTGCGCATCAGCCTCCTGGGCATGGACCGGAGCAGCAGACACGGCGGCCGTCAGCGCTAGGCCAGCAAACACGGAACGGAGAAAACTCTTCAACATATCGCGTCCTTCTTATGTGGTTCTTGGTTCGCATACGGCTGAGCCGCTGCGATGATTGGGTAGCTGTTAGAACGGGGCATCCGCGCTCAAGTTCGCGAATCATGCCCCGTTTTACGCCTTGTCACCGTTGAGGCAATGTTGTTACGAACAACCCATCAGCGGCGAAACACCGGCCAATTGGGCGTAAAGCGGTGGTATGGCGAGACTGTCGCGTCACCCGTGTCCGGGGAGGACTTACCATCCCGGTCTTCCGGCAGATTGCCGTCATAGATCAGATAGCGGCGGCGCTGGAGATACGCATCGCGCATGAAGGTGTACTTATCGACGGCAGCCTGCTCGAATACATTGCTGGCGCCGAGCAGGTTCGCACGCACGTCCACCACCCGCAAGGCAGCCAGCGAATACGTGATCGCGCTATCGTTGAAATACGTGAGCGGATCCATCTGCCAGTCGACCAGGAAGCCGGCGGTATCACGCACGGTGCTCGGGCCCAGCAGCGGCCACACAACATACGGACCGGCCGGCACACCCCACACGCCTAGCGTCTGGCCGAAATCTTCCTTGTGCTTGGGCAGACCGGCGTCCGAGGCGATGTCGATCAGGCCACCCAGGCCCAGCACGGTATTGATCGCCACGCGCATGGTGTCTTCCAGCGCGGCGGTGCCCTTCAGCTGCAGCAGGTTGTTGACGGCCGAATAGACATCACCCGCGTTGGAGAAGAAGTTCGACACGGCCGTGCGCGCCGGCGACGGCACGACATCAACATAGGTTTGCGCAACCGGCTTCAGCACGCCCTTGTCGAGGTCTTCATTGATGCGGAAAACTTCGCGGTTGAATGGTTCGATCGGGTCGGCCGGATTGGCGTTCGGCCCCGTGGCGCAACCTGCCAGTAGCGAGGCGCCCGCAGCCACTGCTAGCGCAATGCCGCGCAGCATTCGGATGGATGTTGTTGTTTTCATGGTTTATTGACTCCCACTGCCCCCAGCGGGCTTGGCGCCGCCGGCACTGCCGCCATTGCTGCTGCCGGCGCCGGCATCGGCCGCCTTGCTGTAGAGGAACTGGCTGATCAAGTTCTCCAGCACCACCGCCGACTGCGTCATGGTGATCTTGCTGCCGCCGGCCAGCATGGCCGAATCGCCACCCGGCTCCAGGCCAACGTACTGCTCGCCCAACAGACCCGACGTCAGGATCTTGGCCGAGCTGTCTTTCGGAAACTGGTAGCGCTGATCCATGTCGAGCACGACGGTCGCCTGGTAGGTCTTGTCGTCAAACAGAATCTGCGACACGCGCCCGACCACCACGCCGGCGCTCTTGACCGGCGCGCGCACCTTCAGGCCGCCGATGTTGTCGAAGGCGGCCTTCACCTGATAGGTCTTGGCAAACGAGAACGCGCTCATGTTGCCGGCCTTGAGCGCCAGAAACAGCAGCGCCACGATGCCCACCAGCACGAACAGTCCGACCCAGAAATCGAGGAGGCTCTTACGCATGATCTTTTCTCTTTGAACGACAGCCAGAGGGATGATGTTTAGCTGAACATCAACGCCGTCAGCACAAAATCCAGCGCCAGCACGGCCAGCGACGCAATCACCACCGTGCGCGTGGTGGCGCGCGACACGCCCTCGGGCGTCGCCTTGGCCTCATAGCCTTGAAACAGCGCGATGAAGGTCACGGCCACGCCAAACACCACACTCTTGATGACGCCGTTGACGACGTCGTCCATCACGTCCACGCCTGCCTGCATCTGCGACCAGAACGCGCCGGGGTCCACCCCGATCAGGCCAACACCGACGAAGTATCCGCCCAGAATGCCGACGGCGCTGAAGATGGCGGCCAGCAACGGCATGGCGATCAAACCCGCCCAGAAACGCGGCGCCAACACGCGGGCCAGCGGGTCGACCGCCATCATTTCCATGGCGATCAATTGTTCGCCAGCCTTCATCAGGCCAATCTCGGCGGTGAGCGACGTGCCGGCGCGGCCAGCAAAGAGCAGCGCAGTCACCACCGGCCCCAGTTCACGCACCAGCGACAGCGCCACCAGCAGGCCCAGCGCCTGCTCGGAACCATAGCGGTTGAGCGTGTAGTAGCCCTGCAGGCCCAGCACGAAGCCGACGAACAGGCCCGACACCGCGATGATGATGAACGAATCGTTGCCGATGAAACGCAGTTGCTCGATCACCAGGCGCGGACGGCGCAGCACATCGCCCGAGGCCGCAAACAGCGTGGCCAGCATGCGCGCACCATAGCCAAGGCGGCCGATGAGCGAGCGCACCAGGGAGCCGATCGTCGAGATCATTGCGCGCCCCCGTTCTTGCCCAAGCCGAAATCATCGACCAGGGACGCGCCCGGGTAGTGGAAGGGCACGGGGCCATCCGCCTCGCCGTGCACGAACTGGCGCACGAACGGGTCGGTGGAGGCCATGAGATCTGCCGGTGCGCCCTCGGCGGCGATACCACCGTTGGCGATGAAGTAGACGTAGTCCGCAATGTGGAACGTTTCCTGCACATCGTGCGAGACGATGATGCTGGTCGCGCCCAGCGCGTCGTTCAGCTTGCGGATGAGTGAGGCGGTGAGGCCCAGCGAAATCGGGTCCAGCCCCGCAAACGGCTCGTCGTAGAGGATGAGCGAGGGGTCCAGCGCAATCGCACGCGCCAGCGCCACGCGCCGCGCCATGCCACCGGAAATCTGCGAAGGCATGAGATCGCGTGCACCGCGCAGGCCAACAGCGTTGAGCTTCATCAGCACGAGGTCGCGGATCAGCGGCTCGGGCAGCTCGGTATGTTCGCGCAGCGGAAATGCGACATTGTCGAACACGGACATGTCGGTGAACAGCGCGCCGAACTGGAAGAGCATGCCCATCTGGCGCCGCGCTGCATACAGCGCGGGCTTGTCCATGGCGCCAATATCCTGGCCCAGTACGCGGACCGTACCTGCCGCAGCCCCGACCTGCCCGCCGATCAGGCGCAGGATCGTCGTCTTGCCGCAGCCTGAACCGCCCATGACCGCCACCACGCTGCCCTTGGGCACGCGCATGCACAGGCCGGACAGAATCCGCCGTTCGCCCGGCTGGTAGGCGAAATCGACCTGGTCGAGCTCGACAACGGCAGTGGAAGGCTGGGTGGACACGGTGGCGTTTGGATACGGGAGGCTCGGTTATCTCACGGCGGGGATGCGTGCCGCGTCTTATTGTGTTCGCTAGCCGTACCGGTTCGGTACGGGCCGCCATTATAGGTGGAAACCCGCGTAGCCCGTCAGTCACGCCATGCTTACCTACAGTTTGTGTGGCTGAAGCGCTGCGCCGCTGGAGCCATGCCTTGCGAACTGCTGAAAAGCCTGCGCGCGTGCACTCCGTGGCGACCTATTCGCCGCGGCTCAGGCGCAGATCGGCTTGGTGGACCAGCGTCTGCCAATGGTTGGCATCTCGACGGATGGCTTGGGCGAAGGTCTCAGGAGCGTCCCATTCTGGCTCGAAGCCACCGGCGCGCAAAGTGGCGCGAACATCGCTTGCGGTAAGTGCGCGCCGGAGCTCACCGGCCGCGCGGATCGATAGGACCTTGGGCGTGCGCGCCGGCATGAACACGCCCACCCAGGCACTGCGGTCGAACCCCACCAGCCCAGCTTCGCGCAAGGTCGGGACATCCGGCGCGAAGGGAGAACGCGCGGCGCCAGTCACCCCCAGCAAGCGCAACTGCCCGCTCGCCATGCCCATCGCCAGGCTCGGAAAGCTCGCAAAGCACGCCGTCATGCGTCCGGCCAACACCTGTTGCACGACCGCGGCTTCGCCCTTGAGCGAGACATGCGGCGCGTGGATCGCGTAATCGCGGACGAACTGCTCGGCTACGAGGTGCGACCACGTGCCAAGCGCCTCCGAACCGCAATTGACGCTGACCGATTCCGCGCGCGCCAGGGCAACCAGATCGGCCACGGAGCCAATCGGCAGGCGGGCGTCGACTGCCAGAAAAAGCGGCAGCGTCGCCACCATGGCGACGGGCAAGAAGTCGCGCAACGGGTCGTAGGGCGCGGGCTCCAGCGCGGGCTGCGTGACGAAAGTGGTTTGGTGGAGCAACCAGGTGTGACCATCGGACGGAGCGCGCGCAACCGATTCGCCGGCCGCCATGCCATTGGCGGCAGGGCGATCCTCGACATTGGCCGGGCGGCCGAGTTGCTGCTGCAGCTGCACGGCCACCGCCCGGGCCAGGGCATCAAATACGCTGCCCTCCGCTGCCGGCACGACGAGGCGCAGCGGCTGCGACGAATAGCCCAGCAGCTCCGCGCGGGCTGGCAGCCCCAACACGACCGGCAATGCTGCGAGCCACACCATGGTGCGGCGTCGGCGCATGTCCGGCGCGCCGGGAACATCTGCGGGCACATTGCTGGCGCAGGCTTGCATGGGGGTGGGGGGTCTCGGGGAAATCTCATTCTAGAAATCTGCCCATCCGCCCTGCACCCATGTAAACCATGTCGATGTAAACCATGAAGCGACGACCGGCCCCAAAGAAAAAGGCTCGCCGAAGCGAGCCCTGGGTCAGACAGTCAACCGCGTGGTCAGCGCGGCAGTTCCGTATGCCCCATGAGAAACGCGTCCACCGAACGGGCAGCCTGGCGGCCTTCGCGGATGGCCCACACGACCAGCGACTGACCACGGCGCACGTCGCCGGCGGCAAACACCTTCGGCACGTTAGTGGCGTAGGCGTTGTCGCCCTCGGTGGAGGCACGCGCGTTGTTGCGCGCATCCTTGGTCACGCCAAAGGCATCCAGCACGCCGCCCACCGGGTTGGTAAAGCCCATCGCCAGCAGCACCAGGTCGGCCTTGAGCGTGAACTCGCTGCCCTCGACCTCGCTCATCTTGCCGTCCTTCCATTCCAGGCGGACTGCCTTGAGGCCCGTCACACGGCCGTTCTCACCGATGAGTTCCTTGGTGGCGACCGACCAGTCTCGCTCGCAGCCTTCGTCATGCGACGACGACGTGCGCAGCTTGATCGGCCAGTACGGCCACACCAGCGGCTTGTTCTCCTCTTCCGGCGGGCGCGGCAGCAGTTCGAACTGCGTGACTGATGCAGCGCCGTGGCGGTTGGACGTGCCCACGCAGTCCGAACCGGTATCGCCGCCGCCGATCACGATGACGTGCTTGCCATCCGCGCGGATCGGGTTGGGTGCGTCGCCGGCCACTTCCTTGTTCTGCGGGATCAGGAATTCGAGCGCGTAGTGCACGCCGTCCAGATCACGGCCCGGCACTGGCAGATCGCGCGGCACTTCCGAGCCGCCCGTCAGCACAACGGCGTCGAATTGCTGGAGGATGTCGTCCGCTGCGATGGTTTCGCGTGCGTCGTTGACGATGCCGGCAGGCATCGTTGCGTTGCCCACCATCACGCCGGTGCGGAACGTCACGCCTTCGGCTTCCATCTGCTGCATGCGGCGGTCGATCTGGGCCTTTTCCAGCTTGAAGTCGGGGATGCCATAGCGCAGCAGGCCGCCGATGCGGTCATTCTTTTCGAACAACGTCACGTCATGACCAGCGCGCGCCAGTTGCTGCGCCGCGGCCATGCCAGCGGGGCCCGAGCCGATCACAGCCACGGTCTTGCCGGTCTTGTGCTTCGGCACTTGCGGTGCAACCCAGCCTTCTTCCCAAGCCTTGTCGATGATGGCGTGCTCGATCGACTTGATGCCGACCGGCAGTTCATTGATGCCCAGCGTGCACGCCGCTTCGCACGGTGCCGGGCAGATGCGGCCCGTGAACTCGGGGAAGTTGTTGGTCGAGTGCAGCACTTCGATCGCGGTCTTCCAGTCCTGGCGGTACACCAGGTCGTTGAAGTCCGGGATGATGTTGTTCACCGGGCAGCCGTTATTGCAGAACGGAATGCCGCAGTCCATGCAGCGTGCACCCTGGATCTTGGCTTCGTTGTCCGCGAGTGCGAACACGAATTCCTTGTAGTGCTTCACGCGCGCTTCGGGCGCTTCGTATCCCTCGTTCTGGCGGGGAAATTCGAGAAAACCGGTCGCCTTGCCCATGATGTCCTTCCTGGCCTGATGGCCCCCGGCACAGCTTCGCTTGCCGGGCGCTCAGGCCTGTCTTGTGAGGTTGCGTTTATTCAGTGGTGGCGGGTGATGGATCTTGTGGGATCAACCACCCGCCTAATCGCTTGGAATCAGGATTACGCCGCAATCTGCTCGCGGCCGGCTTCCTGTTCGCGCTCGTACATCTCGGTCAGCGCGCGCTTGTACTCGGTCGGGAAGACCTTGACGAAGCGGCGGCGTGCGTTGCTCCAGTCGGCCAGCAGTTCCTTGGCGCGCTCGGAGCCGGTGTAGCGGAAGTGCTTTTCCACCAGCGCCTTGAGCAGTTGCTCGTCGAGCACGCGCTCGCCATCGACCTTGTGCCACGTCGCCTGCGTGTGCGCCTTCTCTTGGTCTGCCGCCGACAGCACGGATTCCAGCGCGACCTGCGCCGTGTTGCAGCGCTTGTCGAACAGGCCGTCTTCGTCATAGACGTAGGCCACGCCGCCCGACATGCCCGCCGCGAAGTTGCGGCCAGTCGCGCCCAGCACGACGACGGTGCCGCCGGTCATGTACTCGCAACCGTGGTCGCCGGTGCCTTCCACCACGGTGGTGGCGCCAGAGTTACGCACCGCAAAGCGCTCGCCGGCCACGCCGTTGAAGAACGCTTCACCAGCCAGCGCGCCGTACAGCACGGTGTTGCCGACGATGATGTTGCTGGTCGGCTCGCCGCGGAACTCGTGCGGCGGGCGCACAATCACGCGGCCGCCCGACAGGCCCTTGCCCACGTAGTCGTTGCCGTCGCCCACCAGATCCAGCGTGATGCCATGTGCGAGGAACGCGCCAAACGACTGGCCGGCCGTGCCCTGCATCTGGATGTGGATCGAATCATCCGGCAGACCTTCATGGCCGTAGCGCTTGGCCACCTCGCCCGAGAGCATCGCGCCCACGGTGCGGTTGACGTTGCGCACCGGCTGGATGAACGAGACGCGCTCGCCTTTCTCCAGCGCAGCCTTGGCCTTCTCGATGAGCTGATGATCCAGCGCGCGATCCAGGCCGTGGTCTTGCACGTCGACCTGGTAGCACGGCTCGCCTTCCTTCTTGGCCGGCTGGTAGAAGATGCGCGCGAAGTCCAGGCCGCGTGCCTTCCAGTGTTCAATACCGGCCTTGGTGTCGAGCAGATCAGCGCGACCGATCAGCTCGTTGAACGAGCGGATACCCAGTTGCGCCATGATCTCGCGCACTTCTTCGGCCACGAAGAAGAAGTAGTTCACCACGTGCTCGGGCTTGCCCGAAAACTTCTTGCGCAGCACCGGATCCTGCGTCGCCACGCCCACCGGGCAGGTGTTCAGGTGGCACTTGCGCATCATGATGCAGCCCTCGACCACCAGCGGTGCCGTGGCGAAGCCGAATTCGTCCGCGCCCAGCAGCGCGCCGATCACGACGTCGCGGCCGGTCTTCATCTGGCCATCAGCCTGCACGCGGATGCGGTTGCGCAGGCCGTTGAGCATCAGCGTCTGCTGCGTCTCGGCCAGGCCGAGTTCCCACGGCGTGCCGGCGTGCTTGATCGACGACCACGGAGAAGCGCCCGTGCCACCGTCATGGCCGGCGATCACCACGTGATCGGCCTTGGCCTTGGCGACACCCGCGGCCACCGTGCCCACGCCCACTTCCGACACCAGCTTGACCGACACGTCCGAACGCGGGTTCACGTTCTTCAGGTCGTGGATGAGCTGCGCCAGATCTTCAATCGAGTAGATGTCATGGTGCGGCGGCGGCGAAATCAGGCCCACGCCCGGCACGGCGTAACGCAGCTTGCCGATGTAGTCCGTCACCTTGTGGCCGGGCAGCTGACCACCTTCGCCAGGCTTGGCGCCCTGGGCCATCTTGATCTGAATTTGATCCGCAGACGCCAGGTACTCGGCCGTCACGCCAAAGCGGCCCGACGCCACCTGCTTGATCTTCGAGCGCAGCGAATCGCCCTCTTGCAGCTCCAAGTCACGCTCGACCACTTCACGGCCGATCACGTCCGACAGCTTGGTGCCCTGCTTGATGGGAATGCCGCGCAGTTCGTTGCGATAGCGGCGCTCGTCTTCACCGCCTTCGCCCGTGTTCGACTTGCCGCCAATGCGGTTCATCGCCACGGCCAGCGTGGTGTGGGCTTCGGTCGAAATCGAGCCCAGCGACATTGCGCCGGTCGCAAAGCGCTTGACGATCTCCTTGGCCGATTCCACTTCTTCCAGCGGAATCGCGCGCGCCGGGTCCACCTTGAACTCGAACAGACCGCGCAGCGTCATGTGGCGGCGGCTCTGGTCGTTGATCAGGTTGGCGTATTCCTTGTACGTCTGGTACGAATTCGCGCGCGTGGCGTGCTGCAGCTTGGCGATCGAATCCGGCGTCCACATGTGCTCTTCGCCGCGGACGCGGTAGGCGTATTCGCCGCCGGCATCCAGCATGTTGGCCAGCACGGGCGCGTCGCCAAAGGCATCGCGGTGCAGGCGCAGGGCTTCTTCGGCCACTTCGAAGATGCCGATGCCGCCCACGTTCGATGCCGTGCCGTGGAAGTACTTGTCCACCAGCTCGCGCGACAGGCCGATCGCCTCGAAGATCTGCGCGCCGGTGTACGACATGTACGTCGAGATGCCCATCTTGGACATCACCTTGTGCAGGCCCTTGCCGATCGCCTTGGTGAAGTTGTAGACCGCCTTTTCAGGCGTCACGCCCAGGCTCGGGGCCAGCTCGGCCAGCGTTTCCATCGCCAGGTAGGGGTGCACGGCTTCGGCACCGTAGCCCGCCAGCAGCGCGAAGTGGTGCACTTCACGTGCGGAACCGGTTTCGACCACCAGACCGGTGCTCGTGCGCAGCCCCTTCTCCACCAGGTGATGGTGGATGGCGGACGTGGCCAGCAGTGCCGGAATGGCCGCCTGCTTCTCGTCGACCGCACGGTCCGACACGATCAGGATGTTGTAGCCCGACTTGACCGCATCCACAGCCTCGGCGCACAGCGAAGCGAGGCGCGCTTCGATGCCCTCCTTGCCCCAGGCCACCGGGTAGCAGATGTTCAGCTCGTAAGCCATGAACTTGCCGCCGGTGTAGTGCTCGATGTTGCGGATCTTCGCCATGTCCTTGAAGTCCAGCACGGGCTGGCTCACCTCAAGGCGCATCGGCGGGTTGATGTTGTTCAGCTCCAGCAGGTTCGGCTTCGGCCCGATGAACGAGACGAGCGACATCACCACGTTTTCGCGGATCGGGTCGATCGGCGGGTTGGTGACCTGCGCGAACAGCTGCTTGAAGTAGTTGTAGAGCGTCTTGTTCTTGGAAGACAGCACGGCCAGCGGGCTGTCGTTGCCCATCGAACCGGCCGCTTCTTCGCCGTTGGCGGCCATCGGCGCCATCAAGAACTTGACGTCTTCCTGGGTGTAGCCGAACGACTGCTGGCGATCGAGCAGCTTGGCGGCCGGCTTGGTCTCGGCAGCCACGTCTTCGGGCTTGGCTTCCAGCTCGTCGAGCTTGATGCGCACGGCATCGATCCAGCTCTTGTACGGCTTGGCGTTGGCCAAGTTGTCCTTGAGCTCCTTGTCGTCGATGATGCGGCCCTGCTCCATGTCGATCAGGAACATCTTGCCCGGCTGCAGGCGCCACTTCTTGACGATGCGCGACTCAGGGATCGGCAGCACGCCGGCTTCCGATGCCATCACGACCATGTCGTCGTCGGTCACGTAGTAGCGCGCGGGGCGCAGGCCGTTACGGTCGAGCGTCGCACCGATCTGGCGGCCGTCGGTGAAGCAGATGGCGGCAGGGCCGTCCCACGGCTCCATCATCGCGGCGTGGTATTCGTAGAAGGCGCGACGGTTGTCATCCATCAGCGTGTGCTGTTCCCACGCTTCCGGAATCATCATCATCATCGCCTGAGCCAGCGGATAGCCGGCCATCGTCAGCAGTTCGAGGCAGTTGTCGAACGATGCCGTATCCGATTGGCCCGGATAGATCAGCGGCCACAGCTTGGGCAGGTCGTCACCCAGCACCGGCGACGAGATGCCGCCCGTGCGTGCGTTGATCCAGTTGACGTTGCCCTTGACGGTGTTGATTTCGCCGTTGTGCGCGACCATGCGGTACGGGTGCGCCAGCTCCCAGGCCGGGAACGTGTTGGTCGAGAAACGCTGGTGCACCAGTGCCAGTGCCGACACCGTGCGCGGGTCAGCCAGATCCTGGTAGTAGCGGCCAACCTGTTCGCACAGCAGCAGGCCCTTGTAGACGATCGTGCGCGCCGACATCGACGGCACGAAGTATTCCTTGCCGTGCTTGAGCTTGAGCGCCTGGATGGCGTGACTGGCGGTCTTGCGGATCACGTACAGCTTCCGCTCCAGCGCATCGGTAGTCATGATGTCGCGGCCACGCCCGATGAAGATCTGGCGGATCACCGGCTCGGTCTTCTGCACCGTGGGCGACATCGGCATGGTCTTGTCGACCGGCACGTCACGCCAGCCCAGCACGACCTGGCCTTCCAGGCGCACCGTGCGCTCCAGCTCCTGCTCGCAGGCCAGACGCGAGGCGTGTTCTTTCGGCAAGAAGATCATGCCGACGCCATATTCGCCGGCCGGCGGCAGGTTCACGCCCTGCTTGGCCATCTCTTCACGGAAGAACTGGTCGGGAATCTGCAGCAGGATGCCCGCGCCGTCGCCCATCAGCGGGTCAGCGCCGACCGCGCCCCGGTGATCGAGGTTGTGCAGGATGCGCAAGCCTTGCTGGACGATCTCGTGGCTCTTCTTGCCCTTGATGTGGGCGACGAAGCCGACGCCGCAAGCGTCGTGTTCATTGGTCGGGTCGTATAGACCCTGGGCCGACGGCGCCGACGGCGCGATGGGGAAAGAATGTTGTTCCACGGCGATCTTCCGATGTTGTCGGTACAGCGCGCCGTAGAAAGCCCTCGCAGTGGTGCGGATGCAGGCAAAACAACCAATGGCGCGCCGCACCATGAATGCGGGGTGAAACGAATATAAAAGAGCGTTCCGTAACACGCAAAAGGTTTTAAATGGGGTCGGAGTAAATTTATAAATGCACGTTTGCGGTGCGGGTTTATAAATGGGGACAGATTAATTTGGTGCGCACCAATGCTCCTGGAATCCAAGCATCTGACACCCGACTACTCCACCGACACCGCATCCTCCGTCCCCACTTCTGCGGTTTTACGCGGGGGCCGGCCTTTCGGCAGGGGGGCGACTCGCCGACCACCGGCACGCGCCAGCGTGGCCAAAAAAGCCTCACTACCCAGCGGCCAGCCGCTATGCACATGCTGGCGAATGGTCTCGAGCTGATCTGACGCAAGGCCTTCATACCAGAGTGTTCGATAGCGAGACTGGCGCTCGAAGGGCGTGTTTCCAAGCCGCCAATAGCAGTAGTGGTCACTCACCCACGGGACGGATTGGATGCCAACGTGATGGCGATAGGTGCTCCATCGATCCTCTTCCGGGGTGGCGACCACGCCGCCACGAACGGCGTTGGACTCCACATACAGCAGCATCGGCAGCACCCATTCAGCCGGGTCCAGCACGGTCGAGCGGAAGCGCCCTTCCCAGAGCGTGCCGCTGCGGGCAGCTGCCGCGTTGAAGTACCGCGTATAGCGCCGACCCACCGTCTGCAGCGTGCGCGACAGGCTGTCCGCTACCTTCGGTGTGCCAATCAGGTGCACGTGGTTCGGCATCAAGGCGAACGCATGGATAGCGAAATCGTGTTCGCGTGCGGCCATGCGCAGCGTGTCTAGGTAGAACGCGTAATCCTCATCGGTGCGGAAAACCGCCTGCCGATTGTTGCCGCGCTGCAACACGTGTACCGGAACATCCACAGGACTGAGACGGGGCAAGCGAGCCATGGGCAAAAACAGAGACAGAAAGCGCTCATCCTATCGCGGCCGCATCTTTCCTGTCCCCATTTATTTAAGAAGCAAACGGTTGCGCGGCAGCTGTCGCTGTGGTGCAACGAGAATCGGCCGCGTTCCCCGGCGGATTTGCGTGTCGTCAAATCGGCGGCCGCAGAGTCATTCGGCATCACCGTGAAATTGATCCGGCGCAAATCGATCGGGCGACTTCCCCGCGAGACTGGCTCCCATCACATCCACGAGACAACAACACAGGGAGCGTTTCATGGCTTTTGTTCGCCTAGCCGCCGTAACCGCAGCCGCCGGGTTTCTGGCGGCCACCGTCAGCCCGACCGCCTTTGCGCAAAGCAACGATCTGCCGGCGCCAACGGGTAACTGGATGGTGCGCCTGCGCGCCGTCAACCTGACCGCTGCCAACAAGTCCGATGCGGTGCCCGCGCTTGCCATCCCGGACGACGCCATCCAGATCAATAACAAGGCGTTCCCTGAACTGGATATCTCGTACTTCTTCACGCCGAACATCGCCACGGAACTGATCCTGACGTACCCGCAGCAGCAGGACGTGACCGTCACGCAAAGCGCACTAGGCGGGCCGACCAAGATCGGCAGCTTCCGCCACCTGCCGCCGACACTCACGCTGCAATACCACTTCACGCCAGAAAAGCGCTTCAAGCCTTACGTGGGCGCGGGTATCAACTACACGCGCATTTCAAACGTGGACTTGCAGGTGCCAGGCGTTGGCCCGCTGGAGTTGAGCAAGAACAGCTTTGGCCCAGCGCTGCAGGTCGGCTTCGACTATCGCCTGACCGAACATCTTTACTTCAACCTCGACCTGAAAAAGACCTGGATCAGCGCCGACGTGAAACTCGCCGGCCAGACCATCAGCAAGGTCAAGGTTGACCCGTGGCTGCTGGGTATCGGCGTGGGCTACCGCTTCTGAGGGAGACGATCAGCAAAACACACGTCTTCTGATCGACTTTCCGACGTGCCGCAGGGGTCGTCGACGGCGGGGGCGCTCGTCGACGGTGGTTGGCACGTTCGGCCCGGCATGCGTTGGGGCGGCCGGGCATTTTTTTGGGCGCTTACTTTGCGAGCGCCGCCGGATCGAACTGCATCACGACGCGACCCTCCAGCGGCTGGGGCTGGCGGAAGTTGTCGGCGTAGAAACCGCGCAGCGCTTCGAGTTGCTCGGGCGATGCGGTGATCGGTTGCTTGAGCACGTACCACTCGACGTTTTCCGTCAGCGGCGGCGTGGTCAGCGAGCCAAGGTAGTGATAGTAGGCGTCGCTCTCGGGCAGCAGCGCGCTGGCGCTCACGGATGCCACATCATGTGCCTCGCCCTTGCGCGCGGCCCGCAGCACTGCTTCGAGCGTGGGGTTGGCGGCACCCGGTTCCAGCATCACGCCAATCACGGCCATGCGACCGTCCTTTGCGGTGTGCACCAGGTGCACTTCCGCCGGATACGACTCGCCGTTGATGGTGTGTTCGCTGTGTGCGTGGAAATGGAATTGGCGCAGGGTGAAGTGACGGCCGCGGATCTTGATGTCACCGCCGGGCACGTTCACCTGCAGCGCATGGCCCGTGTCGACCGCGGTGGCCTTGACCGAGCCATAGCGCTGTTGAATAACGTCCGGCTCGTCCTCATCGGCAGCCACGGCGTCGGCCGGGCGGATGTCGATGGGCGACTGGAAGGCATCGTGCACTGAGTGCCATTCGGCCTGATGCTGATAGTCGAAATGATCCGCTGGGCTGGCGGCGTGCGCGCTGAACGCAAATGCGGCCAGCAATGCAAAGAGAAGACGCGACATCAATTGACCCTGGAAAATGAACCTCACCATCGTAGGTTCGCCCCCAGGGCAGCGTCACTCAGAATGGTCCGATATCCGACTCACACCGCATCGACCGCAAAAATGCGGCGATGCTCCTTGATGGCATAGCGATCGGTCATGCCGGCGATGTAATGCGCGATCCATCGCGGCTGCTCTTCAGGGCTGGACTTCGCCTGATACTGCGGCGGCAACAAGCGGGGATCGTCGAGGAAGGCGCAGAATAAGTCATCGATGATGCGCCGCGCCTTGGCGGACATCCGCATCACCAGATAGTGCCGATAGAGGTTGTCGAACAGGAAGCGCTTGAGCACACGCGCTTCTTCGCGCATCGGCTCGGAAAACGCTACCAGCGCGGGCGCTGCACGTACGTCATCGATGCACTGCGGCGCGGCTTCGCCGATGCTGGCGCGCGTGGTGGCAATCAAATCGACGATCAACGCGTTGATGATGCGGCGGATGGTTTCGTTGATGAGGCGCCGGCCACCCACATTCGGGAAGGCGGCTTCAGCGTCGCGCCTGTGGATCGCCCACAGCGGCACATCTTCCAATTGCTCCAGCGTGATCAGACCGGAGCGCAGGCCGTCATCGATATCGTGGTTGTTGTAGGCCACCTCATCGGCAAGGTTGGCAAGTTGCGCTTCCAGCGAAGGTTGCTGGCCTTCGAGAAAGCGCCTGCCCAGGTCGCCGAGCGTGGCGGCGTTGTTACGCGAACAATGTTTGAGGATGCCCTCGCGCGTCTCGAACGTGAGGTTCAGGCCGTCGAAACCGCCGTAGCGCTCTTCCAGCCGATCGACCACCAGCAGGCTCTGCAGATTGTGCTCGAAACCGCCGTAGGGCTTCATGCAGTCGTTGAGCGCGTCCTGCCCGGCGTGGCCGAACGGCGTGTGGCCGAGGTCATGCGCGAGCGAGATCGCCTCGACGAGGTCTTCATTCAAGCGCAGGCTGCGCGCAATCGAACGAGCGATCTGTGCGACCTCCAGACTGTGCGTCAGGCGCGTGCGAAACAGGTCGCCCTCGTGGTTCACGAAGACCTGCGTCTTGTATTCGAGCCGGCGGAAGGCCGTACTGTGGATGATGCGATCCCGGTCACGCTGGAACTCGGTGCGCGATGTCGACGGCGGCTCGGCATGCACGCGACCACGTGTCTGCGCTGCGTGCGCGGCATACGGCGCAAGATGGCCCTCAAGATCGAACGGTGCGGGCGGCATATCGAGTCGATCGTTCATCGGGCCATCTCTTCTGGTGTCAAGCGACAGGGGCTTCGGTGGGAGGACGCAGCACGGCGTGCTGCAAGGTGGAGCGCAAGTCTGCGTCGGGCACCGTGGTCACGAAGGCTTCACCCAGCTTGCGCAGCAGAACAAATTTGATCTCGCCGGCTTCGGCTTTCTTGTCAACGCGCATCAGGTCGATGAAGCGATCGACGCCCAAGTCTGGCGCCACCGTCGGCAGGTTGGCCTCACGCGTGAGCGCGGTGATGCGATTGCGCGTGTCGATGTCAATAAAACCAAGGCGATGCGACAAATCGGCGGCCATCACCATGCCACAGCCGACGGCCTCGCCGTGCAACCATTCGCCGTAGCCCAGGCCCGCCTCGATGGCGTGGCCGAAGGTGTGGCCGAAATTCAGAATCGCGCGCAACCCCGATTCACGCTCGTCCTGCGCAACGACCGACGCCTTGATGCGCACCGAACCGCGCACGGCCTCGGCCATCAGATCGGTTTCGCAGTTGCTCAGGCCGGCGATGTTCTGTTCGATCCACGCAAAGTAATCCGCATCGGCAATGGTGCCATGCTTGATCACCTCTGCCATGCCGGCCGCCAGTTCGCGCGGTGGCAAGGTGCGCAGCGTGTCGATGTCGGCCAGCACCGCCTGCGGCTGGTGAAACGCGCCGATCATGTTCTTGCCCAGCGGGTGGTTGATACCCGTCTTGCCGCCAACCGACGAATCAACTTGCGAGAGCAGCGTCGTCGGTACCTGGATGAACGGCACGCCGCGCATATAGCAGGCGGCTGCGAAGCCGGTCATGTCGCCAATCACACCGCCGCCGAGCGCAATGAGCGTGGTCTTGCGATCCGCACCCGCCGTGAGCAGCGCGTCGAAAATGCGATTGAGCGTGTCCCACTTCTTGAACGATTCGCCGTCGGGCAGCACAACCGTGTCGACGGCCTTGCCCAGCGAACGGATGGCGTCTTCAACCTTGGCGGCGTATAGCGGCGCGACGGTCTCGTTGGTGACGATCACGGCACGCGCACCGCGAATATGGGGAGCAAACAGCGCAGCTTGGGTCAGCAGCCCCGACCCGATATGGATCGGATAGGCGCGATCGCCGAGGTCGACATCAACGGTAATCATGACTGGGGGGAGACTTGCGAGGAGGTGGAGGAACCTGCGGGTGGCGCCACAATGCCGGCCATCTCGAGTTGCATCAGCACCATATTAACAAGCTGGGCGACGGTGGGCTTGCCGGTTTCGATGACGAAGTGCGCCACCTCGCGGTACAGCGGATCACGGATTGCGTGCAGCTCTTCGAGCCGGGCACGCGGGTTTTCGGTTTGCAGGAGCGGCCGGTTCTTGTCGTGGCGCGTGCGCAGGTACAGGTCATGCGGATTGGCACGCAGATAGATGACCGTGCCCCGCTCGCGCAGGAAGGCGCGATTCTCCGGCCGCAGCACAGCGCCGCCGCCAGTAGCCACCACTACACCGTTGCGCGCGGTGAGCTCGTCGATCATGTGGGTTTCTCGATCACGGAAACCCTTTTCACCCTCGTGCTCGAAAATGACCGGCACGCGAACGCCGCAACGCGCTTCGATCTCGTGGTCGGAGTCGAAAAACGGCAGATCGAGCCGGCGGGCAATGGCCCGGCCAACCGTGGTCTTGCCGGCGCCCATCAGGCCGACGAAAAAAACGTTGGGAACAGACAAAATCGCGTGGAATCAGGAGTTTGAGCCTGATTGTAGTGGCATTTGCACACCATCCCGCACAAACCGAACCGCAGGACACAAAAAAGCCCGGCGCTCCACATGGGAGGCCGGGCTTGATGGAACAAATTCCGGGCGCCGATTACTTCAGCGAGAGCTGGTCGGACAGCACACGCGGCGTCAGGAAGACCAGCAACTCGGTACGGTCGTTGGTCTTGGCCGTGCTCTTGAACAGATTGCCCAGCACCGGAATATCGCCCAGCAGTGGCACCTTGTTCACGTCGGTCCGTTCGTTCTGCGTGTAGATACCGCCGATGACGACCGTGCCGCCATTCTCGACCAGCACCTGTGTCTGCACGTGCTTGGTGTTGATGGCAAAGCCGTTGGTGGTTTGGATGCCGACGCTGTCCTTGTTGACATCCACGTCCAGGAAGATGTTGCCATCCGGCGTGATCTTGGGCGTCACTTCCAGCTTCAGGTTGGCCTTCTTGAACGACACCGAAGTCGCGCCAGAAGAAGTCGCCTGCTGATACGGAATCTCGGTACCTTGCTCGATCAGCGCCTTGACGTTGTCAGCAGTCACCACGCGCGGGCTGGAGACGATCTTGCCGCGGCCGTCAGCTTCCAGCGCCGACAGTTCCAGCGCCAGGAAGCGGCCGGCGCCAGCGTTGAACAGGCTCACCGCCACGCTGGCTGCATTCACACCGTTGATCCCGTTGGCCGGGAAGCTCAGCGCCGGGCTGTTGTCCCACGTTGCGTCTTTCGTCACGGGCGACAGGACGTTGGAGTACGTGTTGCCGTAGCCAGCGCCATTGGTCTTGGACGCGAAGCCCAGCTTGGCACCGAGGTTGCGGCTGAACGTGTCATCCGCCTCAACAATGCGCGCCTCGATCATCACCTGACGAACCGGGATGTCGATCTTCTGGATAAAGGATTGTACCTCCTCCAGCTTGCTGGGGATATCCGACACGAACAGCTGGTTGGTCCGGGCGTCCGACGTCAGCGAACCACGCTTGGACAGAACGCGCGTGGCCGTCCCACCTGCCGCGCCACCACCGCCGGCGCCGCCAGTACCCAGCAGCATGTTGCGCACATCATCTGCACGTTGATAGTTCAGGCGGAACACCTGGCTGCGCAGCGGCTCCAGTTCGGTGACTTGCTGCTGCGATTCGAGCTCGGCTTTTTCCTTCGTGGCCAGTTCACCGCGCGGCGCGACCCACAGCACATTGCCGTTGCGGCGCGAGGCCAGGCCCTTGGAGTCGAGCACGATCTGCAGCGCCTGATCCCACGGCACGTCCTTCAGACGCAGCGACAGGGTACCCGTCACACTGTCGCTCGTGACGATGTTCAGGTTGGTGAAGTCGGCAAAGACCTGCAGCAGCGAGCGCACGTCGATGTTCTGGAAGTTCAGCGACAGGCGCTCACCGCGGTAACCCGGGCCCGAGATCAGCTTGTTCGGGTCTTCCTTGGTCGGGCGGACTTCCACCACGAATTGCGTGTCGGTCTGATACGAGCTGTATTGCCAGTTGCCGCGCGGTTCGATGATCAGGCGTGCACCGGTGCCATTGTCGGTGGCGCGCATGGACTGCACGGGCGTACCGAAATCGCTCACGTCATAGCGACGGCGCAGCGATTGCGGCAGCGTGGCGCCGACGAAATCGACCACGAGGTTCTGACCTTGCTGCGCAATATTGATGGCCGAGTTGGCTGTCGACAGGTCAACCACCACACGGCCGGCTAAATCATCGCCGCGGCGGAAATCGACGTTGCGCACAGCTGGGCGCTCTGCGCCAGCCACCGGCGTGGGCGCGGAGAAGGTCGGCGCTGCCACGGCAGCGGCAACCGGAGCCGCTTCCAGCGTCAGCACGTACTGGTTGCCGCGCACTTCGGACTTGTACTGCGTCTGGCGCGCCAGATCGAGCACGACACGCGTGCGATCGCCGATCTGCACAACGTTGGCCGAGCGCAGCAGCTTGCCGCCGTACTGGTAGTTTGCACGGCCCTGGGCAAAGCCGGCGCCAAAGAAGTCGATGGCGATGCGAGCCGGCTGCTGCGTGCTGAACTCCACCGGCTTCTGGGCGGGTGCGCTCTTCAACGTGATCGTCACGACGGTAGATTCACCGGCCGAAGCCTGCTCCACCTTTTCGATCGCGTTGCCGGTCGCTGCCACGGCTGTCGTCGCAGCCTGCTGCGCGATTGCCTGACCGGCCATGATGAACATACACAGCGAAAGCCATGCGGCTGCGCCCCCCCGGGCCACTCGGGTTGCCTGCGCGAGGCCGCCCTTCACAAGACGCATCGTCATTGCGCGCTCTCCTGAACTTTCAGGGTCGTCATTTTTTCTTTCCATTCGGCCGTGCCTTCGCGCACCAGCTCACGCAGGGTGAGTTCCTGGTCTCCGATGCGGACGATGCGACCATAGTTTTGTCCGATGTACTGCCCCACATGCACATGCTGCGTCTTGTCCCCGACAGACAGGACGGCTTCCGCCTCGCCGTTGCGTTTCATCGTCCCGAGCAGCTTGAAGGCTTCCAGCGGATAGTCTTCCAGCGGTTCGCGACGGCGATTGGGCTCCGGCGATTCGTTCTGGGCGCGCGAAAGCTCGGCCACCTTCTGCACGCTGAACGGGTCAGTCTGCTTGGTGGTCGTGTATTCACGCGGCGCGTAAGGCTTGGGCTGCGGCAGCGGCGGCACGGTCGTACTCACGTGCTGGCGGGCCTCCTGCATCCATTGCTGCAGCTCGTCGTCTTCGCTCGCGCCGCAGGCCGTCAACACAGCAGCTAGGCACAGCGGTGACAAGCGCACGAGATGCGACATCCGGCGGCGACTCATGGTGCGGCCCTTCATTTGGCGCCTCCCTTGCCGGCGGCATTGGCCTTGCGCTGGGCGGCCTGCTCATCGGCGTCCAGCGCGCGGTAGGCTTCGGCGCGGGCTTCCATCACCATGCTGCCGTCCTTGTTGCCGGTCAGGGCGATGTTCTGCAGCGTGACGATACGCGACAGCGCGGCGACGTCGGCTGCAAACAGCGCCATGTCGTGGTAGCGGCCATTGACCTTCACCGCCACCGGAATCTCCGCGTAGTACGGCTTGATCACGGCACCGGCGGGGCGGAACAGATCGAATGTCAGGCCGCGCGCAATGCCGGCGTGGTTGACGTCGGCCAGCAGCGCATCCATTTCGGTCTTGTTCGGCAATTGCAGTTCGAGCTTGGCCACACGCTGCTCCACCTCGGCCTTCTGCTTGCGCAGCGCTTCGAGGTTCACCACTTGGGCCAGCTTGCTCTGGTACGCGCTCTTCAGGGTTTCCTGCTCGCTGCGCTTGGCATCGCGTTCGTCAAACTTGCCGCTCCAATACAGTTGCCAGCCCAGCCCGATCACCAGCACAGCGGCCAGGATCATGAACAGAATGCGGGGCGCAGTCGGCCAGGTTTCCGGCTCGTTCAGGTTCAGGCCACGGAACTGGCTGACCAGGTCTTCCAGCGAGATTTCGGTCGAGAGAGCCATGGTTATTTCCCCGCCACTGCGCTGGCCGCACCGGGCTTGGCCGGCGTTTCCACCTCAGCTTTCCACTGGAAGCGGATGGTGAAATTGAACAAGCGACGTTGTTCCTTCAGGTTGTTCGTCATGGTGGTGGCAACCGACTCGCCGAGTTCCGCCGAGTCCAGCCAGGGCACCGCGCCGAGGTTACGCAACAGATCCGATACGCGTTCGTTGGACTGCGCGACACCGGAGACGGTGTAACGGTCGCCTTCCTGCTTGAGCGATGTCAGGTAAATGCCGTCCGGCACCTGGCGCACCAGTTCTTCCAGCAGTTGAACGGGGCGATTGCGCTGGTTCTGCAGGCTCTCCACAGCGTGTTGACGCTGCAGCAGATCTTCGATGTCCTTCTTGAGGGTGTTGACCTCGGTGATCTGCTTGTCCATCTCCGCGTTCTTCTGCGTGAGGATGCTGTTGATGCGCTGCGCCTCTTCGGTCTGGTGATCGATCACCATGCCGCCCAGGAACACCACCACGGCGCCAGCCGCAGCTGCGCCACCAAGGCTCATAAAGACTTTCTTGCGCTTACCCGCACGCCGCTCGGCGTGATACGGCAACAGGTTGACGCTGGGGAGTGCATTCACGGCAGTCGCGCTTTCATTTGCCATGGCGCCTCCTTATTGCAGCCCGCGCAGGGCCAAGCCCGCGCTGACGATGTACGCCGGCAGATCACGCTGCAGGTAGCGCGCATTGACGTTCTTGGCCGCGCCCATATTGGCGAACGGATTGGCCAGTGTCGTATTGATCTGCGTCTGCTGCTGAATGGCGGTCTGCACGCCCAGCAGCGATGCATGGCCGCCGGAGAGCACGATCTCGTCGACCCGGCCAACGCTAGAGGTCGACATGAAGTTCTGGATGGCTTGGCTGATTTCCATCGCCAGCGTTTCGAGCGACGGCTTGAGCAATTGGCTGCGGTATTCGTCCGGCAGCGTGTTCTTGCGCTTCTTCACCTCGGCCTTGAGCAGGTCGAGCGAGAACAAGCGCGAAATGCTTTGCGTGAGCTGGTCGCCCGAGCCAGAGAGCGGCTGCTCGTAAAGCTCCTTCCAGCCTTGATAGAACAACGCGTGCGAATGTGCGCCGCCCAGGTGGAACATCGCCACCACAGGCATGTCGCGCATTTCGGTCTCGGTGGCATCCGGCTTGACCGCCAGCATGTGGGTCATGGCGCGCTGGATGGCGTTTTCTTCCACATCCATGACGATCGGCTTGAGGCCGGCCATCTCGGCAGCAGTCACACGCTCCGTCACACGTTCGGCCACAGTGGCCGTCACGCGCACGCCGACCCCACCTTCGGTTTCGGACGGGCCGATCACGACGTAGTCGAAATTGACGTTCTGCGAAGGCGGAAACAGCCGATTGGCCTCGCTCTCGACCTGCACGAAGAGTTCGTCTTCGGTCAGGTTGTCGGGCAGGCTGACGGTCTGCGACTCCGTCAGACTGGACGGAATGGCGAGCACGGCATCCTTGCTACGGATACCGGCCTTGGCAATGGCACGCTTGAGCGCACTGCCCACCGCATCGATATTGACCAGATTGCCGTCAGCGACGGCACTGCGTTCAATGAGCTCGCTTGCGCATTTCTCGAGTCGGAAATCCCCCTGCTTGCCGTTGGCGGACAACTCCACCACCTTGACGCTGGAAGACCCGATATCTATCCCGACGATATTGCGGCGCAGCAGGCCGGACAACAAACCCCGTCGCACAGAGACACCCCACCGTTTATATATTTTTGAACCCTGGCACCCGATCAACGTCCAACGTGCGCCATAGCCTGCATGGATTTGCTGCTGGATTCTCACAAAATCCTTTAGAACAGGCAAACGCTCCGGCTGGCCGCGAAGCATTTCGCAGGCGCCGATTCGTAAAGCGTTGTCAAAACCCCACGGTCGGGGGATACCCCTTTCGTCTGACTTGCTTTCCGCTTCGTCTACTTCTAACGGCGGATTCTTGGCCACCTTGAATCTTGGGGCGCCAAGCGCACGCCTCGCGCGCCGGGGTGCCGCATGCGCCGCATAAGTGGCCGCGGCGCTACCGGCGTGACAGCGGTTACGCGCTGTTACGCCCGCACGCCTGGAGGGCGCGAGTCCCGACGATATAATCGCGGCCACGCTGACTGACACCCCCGGTGCCCACCTGTAATGGCTACTGCCCAAACCACCCCAGCTTCGCCCAAGCCGCCCAAAGCCCGACGCCCGCTGTGGGCGCGACTGCTTCTCTGGATGTTCGGCCTGTTCGTTGCCATGGGGGTCGTCGGGGCGCTGCTGGTGGGCTATGCCCTGCTGGTGGCCGCGCCCAACCTGCCGTCGCTGGACGCCATCACCGATTACCGCCCGAAGATTCCGCTGCGCGTGTACACCGCTGACAACGTCCTCATCGGCGAATTTGGCGAAGAGCGCCGCAGCTTCGTGCCCATCACGCAGATACCCGACGTGATGAAGCGCGCCGTGCTGGCCATCGAAGACGATCGCTTCTATGAGCATGGCGGCGTGGATTTCATTGGCGTGCTGCGTGCGGGGCTGGCCAACCTGCGCGGCAGCATGTCGCAAGGCGCGTCGACCATCACCATGCAGGTGGCGCGCAACTTCTTCCTGTCGAGCGAGAAAACGTACACGCGCAAGCTCTACGAGATGCTGCTCTCGTACAAGATCGAGGCAAGCCTGACGAAGGACCAGATCCTCGAGCTGTACATGAACCAGATCTACCTCGGCCAGCGCGCGTACGGCTTTGCCAGCGCTGAGCAGATCTACTTCGGCAAGAACATCAAGGACATCACCCTGGCCGAGGCTGCCATGCTGGCCGGCCTGCCCAAGGCGCCGTCTGCGTACAACCCGGTCGTGAACCCGAAGCGCGCCAAGGTGCGCCAGGAGTACATCCTGCAGCGCATGCGCGACCTGCACTACATCACGCCGGAACAGTATGACCAGGCCATCCATGAACAACTACCGATACGCAGCGAAGGCCACGAGTTCGACGTGCACGCCGAGTACGTCGCCGAAATGGTGCGCCAGCTCATGTACACGCAGTACCACGAAGAGACGTACACGCGCGGCTTGAGCGTCTACACCACGCTGCGCAAGGGCGATCAGGATGTGGCCTATCAATCCGTGCGTCGCGGCATCCTGGATTACGAGCGCCGCCATGGTTATCGCGGGCCGGAGGCGTTCATCGACCTCCCCGCCGATGCCGATGAGCGGGAACAAGCGATCGACGATGTGCTCCTCGAGCATCCGAACAGCGACGATCTGCAATCCGCCGTGGTGGTGAGCGTGGCGCCCAAGCTGGTGCGCGCGACCATGCTCTCGGGCGAAACGATCGACCTGGCCGGGGACGGCCTGCGCTTTGCCCAGGCGGCGCTGGCAGCGAACGCGCAGCCGAAGATCAAGCTGCGTCCGGGCGCAGTGATCCGCGTGATCCAGGACACCAAGACGCAGAAGTGGTCGATCACGCAGTTGCCGGAAGTGGCCTCGGGCTTCATCTCGGTGGACCCGCAGACGGGCGCGATCTATTCGATGGTCGGCGGCTTCGATTTCAACCGCAGCAAGTTCAACCACGTCACGCAGGCATGGCGCCAGCCGGGTTCGAGCTTCAAGCCGTTCATCTATTCGGCGGCGGTGGACAAGGGCTTCTCGCCCTCGACCGTGATCAACGATGCGCCGCTGTCGATCCCGACCGGTGACACCGGCGGCCAGGTGTGGGAGCCCAAGAACTACGGCGGCGGCTACGATGGTCCGATGACGATGCGCCGTGCACTGCAGAAATCGAAGAACCTGGTGTCGGTGCGCATCCTGCGCTCGATCGGTACGCAATACGCGCAGCAGTACATCACCCGCTTCGGCTTTGAGGCGGACAAGCACCCCGCCTACCTCCCGATGGCGCTGGGCGCCGGCTCGGTGACGATGCTGCAGATGGCGGGCGCGTACTCGGTGTTTGCCAACGGCGGCTACCGCGTGAACCCGTACATCATCGATCGCGTGGTCGACGCGCGCGGAACCGTCATCCAGCAAGCTCACCCGATGACGGCCAACAAGGACGCCGTGCGCGTGATCGACCCGCGCAACGACTTCATCATGGATTCGCTGCTGCGCAGTGTGGTGGCGAATGGCACGGGCTACCTCGCCAAACAGAAGCTCGGCCGCAGCGACATGGCCGGCAAGACCGGCACCACCAACGACTCGTTCGATGCTTGGTTCTGCGGCTACACGCCCAAGCTGGTCGGGATTGCGTGGATGGGCTACGACAACCCGCGCAGCCTGGGCGATCGCGAAACCGGTGGCGGTCTGGCGCTGCCGGTCTGGATCAACTACATGAGCTACGCCCTCAAGGGCCAGCCCGAAACCGATCGCCAGCCGCCGGAAGGCGTCGTGCAGATGGCCGGCGACTGGGCCTACGAGGAATACGCCAATGGCCAGGGGGTGGCGTCTGTCGGCCTGGGTGACGCACTGCCGGGCACACAAGCGCCGGGCGGCGACCAGCAACCGCAGCAGCCGGGCATCAATCTGGCACCGACGCCGGAGCAGGAGAAACAGAAGATTCTCGATATGTTCCGCGGCAACTAAAACCGGCTGCGCACGAAAAAGCCGCCCTTCGGGGCGGCTTTTCTTTTGGCGTGAACGCTACGCTCAGTTAGCAGCCAGCGTCACATCCACGTCGGACTGTTGGCTGACATAGCGCGACAGCGAGACGTACAGCTCCTCCTGGCTGCGCGTATCGAGCCAGCGGCCATCATCACCACGGCGGAAGTGGAACCCGCCCGCACGCGCCGCCACCCACAGTTCCTGCATGGGCGCCTGGCTGTTGACGATGATCTTCGAGCCATCATCGAATTCGAGCGTCAGCACGTTGCCAGTACGGGTGACTTCGATGTCGGCATCCGCCTCGTCGGCGGCAATTTCAACAATGCTTTCGATGCGGGTGAGTTCGGCATCGGCCAGGGCCAGGAACTCCGATTCGCTCAGGGGGGGCATGCTACACTCCAAAATCTTGCGCGGCGGCCGTTCTGGCCCGCGAGCGCCTCGCCTCTCATGTGACTCACATCGCCGCAAGGCCACAGCCTTGGGGCTCTTTCCGCACCATCATCCGATGATACGAACCGCCGCCATTGTAGCCATTGTCGGCCTGACCCTGACGGTCGCAGGCCTATCCGGCTGCGGGATTCGCGGGCCGCTGTACATGCCCAAGGTGCCATCTGCACCGACCGCGCCCGAAACGACCGACCCAGGCATCGCCGGCCCGAACGCCGTGCCGCAGCCACCGGTACCGGGCGCCAAACCGGCTGCGGACGCCGCCAGCGCGGTGCCCGCCAATCGCTGATCCCGCCCTTTTGCTCAACCGGCGCCACTCACCAATCCTGACGTGGCGCCTTGAATGTTCCCGCTCATGTCCGAGTCCCTGATCCGCCAGCAAGGCGCGCTGATGATGGAAGGCGTCGCGCTCGACGCGATTGCCGCGCAGTTCGGCACGCCTACATATGTGTATTCGCGCGCCGCGCTCACGGCCAACTATCGCGCCTATGCCGCCGCATGCGAAGGCCGCAATGCGCAGGTGCAGTACGCCATGAAGGCGAACTCGAACCTGGCCGTGCTGCAGGTGTTCGCACAGTTGGGTGCAGGCTTCGACATCGTCTCGGCGGGTGAACTCAAGCGTGTGCTGGCCGCGGGTGCGCCGGCGTCAAAGGTGGTGTTCTCCGGCGTGGGCAAAAGCGCGGATGAAATGCGCTTCGCACTGGAAGTCGGCGTGGCGTGCTTCAACGTGGAGTCGATTCCCGAACTGCATCGCCTGAACGACGTAGCCGCCTCAATGGGCAAGACCGCGCCGGTATCGCTGCGCATCAACCCCGACGTGGACGCCAAGACCCACCCGTACATCTCGACGGGCCTGAAGGGCAACAAGTTTGGCGTGGCCTTCGACGAGGTGCTGCCGACCTACCGCGCCGCCGCCGCGATGCCCAATCTGCGCGTGGTCGGCATCGACTGCCATATTGGCTCGCAGATCACCGAGGTGTCGCCGTACCTCGATGCGCTGGACAAGGTGCTCGACGTGGTGACCAAGCTGGACGCCGAGGGCATCCGCCTGGCGCACATCGACGTGGGCGGCGGCCTGGGTATCACGTACACGGATGAGACGCCGCCGGACATCACCGCTTTTGCGCGCACGCTGCTGGATCGCGTCGAACAACGCGGCTTTGGCGATCGCACCGTGCTGTTTGAGCCGGGCCGCTCGCTGGTCGGTAACGCCGGCTTGCTGCTCACGCGTGTCGAATACCTCAAGCCAGGTGCCAGCAAGAACTTCTGCATCGTCGATGCGGCCATGAACGATCTGGCGCGTCCCGCAATGTATGAGGCGTACCACCACATCGTGCCGGTGCGTGAGGGTGAAAGCGCGCCAGTCGTCTACGACGTGGTCGGCCCGGTGTGCGAATCGGGCGACTGGCTTGGCCGTGATCGTTCGCTGGCGGTGCAAGCCGGTGACCTGCTGGCCGTTCTGTCGGCCGGCGCATACGGCTTCACGATGAGCTCCAACTACAACACGCGCAATCGTGCAGCGGAAGTCATCGTTGATGGCGACAAGGTGCACTTGGCGCGTGAACGTGAGCGCTTTGAAGACCAGATTCGCGGCGAGCATCTGTTCCCGGCATAGGGCCGTATCACCACAAAGAAAAAGCCTCGCAGTTGCGAGGCTTTTTCCTTGGCGATCCCGCGCCGTTCAATCACGCGCAGGCATCGCGCCGCCAGCCATACTGCCCTGCCGCGCGGCACGCCATGCCCACCACACGCGCAACCCCAGCAGCACCGCCATCACCGCAGCGTAGATCGACACTTCTGCAAAGTCGTGCTTGCCGGCCTTGTGCCACCAATAGTGCAGGATACCGAGCACGCCCGTCACGTACACGAGACGGTGCAGCCACTGCCAGCGCTTGCCACCCAGCCGCTTGACCATCGCGTTGGTGGACGTTGCCGCCAGAGGAATCATCAGCACAAAGGCCGCAAAACCCACCGTGATGAACGGACGCTTGACGATGTCCTTCAGCATCGACGCCGGATCGAGCCCCCGATCCACCAGTAGCCAGATCAGGAAGTGGATCGTGCCGTAGAAGAACGTGTATAGGCCCAGCATGCGGCGGATGCGAATCAGCCAGTTCATGCCGGTGATGCGACGCAGCGGCGTAATGGCCAGCGTGCAGCACAGCAACACCAGCGTCCAGGTGCCGGTCGAGCGCGTGACGAACTCCAGCGGATTCGGCCCGAATTGGTCGGTTGCGCCCAGGAAGACGATGCGCAGGAACGGCACGAGCGCCACCAGCCACACGGCGATCTTCATCACGCGCAGTTGCTTGGGCGACAGCATGGGCGGCAGCAGTTTCATATCGCCCTCAGAAGTTCTTGCGCAGATCCATGCCCGCGTAGAGCGGTGCGACCTGGTCGTAGCCGTTGAACATCAGCGTCTTGCGCTTGGGCGCGAACAGGCCGCCGAAGCCGCCCTTGTCCTCGCCGATGCGGCGCTCGGTGGCCTGGCTCCAGCGCGGGTGATCCACGGTCGGGTTCACGTTGGAGTAGAAGCCGTACTCGTTGGACGCCGCAATGTTCCAGCTTGTCGGCGGCTGCTTGTCGACAAAACGGATCTTGACGATCGACTTGGCACTCTTGAAGCCGTATTTCCACGGCACGATCACGCGCACAGGTGCGCCGTTCTGGTTCGGCAGCACCTGGCCGTAAAGGCCGAAGGTGAGCAGCGCGAGCGGGTGCATCGCCTCATCCAGGCGCAGGCCTTCGCTGTACGGCCACTCCAGCACCGGGCTGCTGACACCGGGCATCTGTCGCTTGTCGGCCAGCGAGATGAACTGGATGTACTTGGCACTACCCTGCGGTTCCACCCGCTTGATCAACTCCGCCAGCGGAAAGCCGACCCACGGAATCACCATCGACCAGCCCTCGACACAGCGCAGGCGGTAGACGCGCTCCTCCATCGGGGCGAGCTTCATCAGGTCATCCAGGTCGTAGGTCTTGGGCGTCTTCACCAAACCCTCCACACTGACCTGCCATGGGTGCGGGCGTAGCGTGCCGGCGTAGCGCGCAGGGTCGGCCTTGTCGGTGCCGAACTCGTAGAAGTTGTTGTACGTGGTGACCTGGTCGTACGGCGTGGCCTTCTCGACCGTCGTGTAGGCGGGGTTGGGCTTGGCGGCCAGCTTGGCCAGCGGTGCGTTGGCGGCAAACGCCTCGCGCGATGCCCATGGCGTGAGTGCCGCACCGGCGGCGCCCATGGCGGCTGCGGCCAGGAAGCGGCGCCGCTGCTCAAAGATGTGCTGGGGCGTGATCTCGCTGGCAGGGATGTCTTCGCCGTGCAGCCAGCGGTCTGTCTTGATCAACATGATCGGTGGTCCTCGTTGTGCGGGAACGCTGTCCCATGTGCGTTGGTCGTGCCCGCGCCGCCAACCTGACAGCACGGGAAAAAATTCTGTGGCGCTATTCCTTCTTGGGCACCGGCGTCGTGAACTCGCCGTACTGCCGGTAGACCACCTGCGCCACTTCCAGCAGCTGCGTACGCGACAGCGGCCCAGACACCGCAAACCCCAAGCCGTGATCGGCCCAGTAGAACGCCATCGGCGGCGGGTGATTGGCAGCCGGATGGATCGCCTGCAGCACGCGATTGTCTGGTGCCAAGGTCTCCAGCCGGAAACCAGTGTCGCGGTTATTGGGCATGCGCCGCAGTTGCACGGAGAGGCGCGTGCCGCCCGGCCCTTCGTACATCAGCATGGCCGTGGGCATATCCGCCGATACGGTCTGGCGCCCGCCCATGAGCCGGTAGCCGAGTGGCGTCAAGTCAGGAATATGCAGTTGCGCATCCAGCCGGCGCGACAGCCAAGTGACGAGATGAGCCTCTTCATTGGCCGGCACCTCCACCATGTGTTTCGACTCGGGGGAGAAGACAACGTGCGAGACAAGCGCGTCGTTTGCAAAACGTTGCATCGGCACGGTGCGCTCCATGGCACCTCGACCAAACCACCCGGCCCCCGTGCCGATAGCCAGGCATGCCACGCCCAGCACCAACACCGCCCCATTCCGCATCACACCAAAGCCGGTGGCTCTGGGGCGTTGCGCCGCCGCCAGAATCGCCGCGGGAATGTAGCGCGGCGGCACCGACTCGTTGAGCAGTGGATCAAGTGCGCGATGTAGTTGCATATCGGCCTTGCGCCACGCCGCCACCTCGGCAGCGGCAGCGGGGTGGGCGGCAAGGTACGCCTCCACGGCGGCACGACGTGCGGTGGGCAAGCGGCCGTCGGCGTAGGCGTGGAGTTCGTCGATGTGGATATTGGCAGACATGGTCGGCCTCACTTCACGCGGTGCAGCGCAGGACTGCCGTCACCGGAGGAACGGGCTACCGCGGCGCCATCGAGTGCCACCCGCATGCGCTCGCGTGCCCGCGACAGTCGCGACATCACCGTGCCCAGCGGCACGCCCAACACATCGGCGGCTTCCCGGTAGGCGAACTGCTCCAGGCCCACGAGCAGCAGCACGGCGCGCTGATCTTCGGGCAGCGTCGCCAGCGCCTGCAGCAGGTCACGCCGCAGGCCGGGGTCCTCTTCGATGGGGATGTCGGGCGGTGCGTCGGTCAGTTCGATCCGGTCCGGCCGACGCACGGCGTTGAGGTGCAAGCGATGCATGATGGTCAGCAACCACGCGAACAGCCCGTCGCCCTGCCCGGCCGCGCCGAGCGCCCCCAGCCTGGGCCGGAACTGGAAGCGCCAGCGGTAACGCCAGGCGCGTTCCAGCGTGTCCTGGACGAGGTCGTCGGCGCGACTGGCATCGCGTACCAGACCGCGCGCATGCCGGCGCAGGCGTGGCGTGAGCGCGACCAGCCGGCTCGCCAGATCGGACATGTCGGCGCCAGCGAGAGCGGTGCGCTTACGGCTTGGCGATGTGCCAGACGTTCATGAAGCCATCGCCGGTCTGGTCGCCGGGCATCTTGTCCTTGCTCCAGAGGTAGAGCGGCTTGCCGTGGTAGGCCCACTGCTTCTTGCCATCGTCGCGGGTGATGATGGTGTAATCGCCCGAGGGCTGGTCGGCATCGTTGGCGGCCAGCGGCGGCCAGTTGTCGGCGCACTTGCCATTGCAGACGCTCTTGCCGGCGGCGGCGTCGCGATCGAACGTGTACAGCGTCATGCCGTGCTGGTCCGTGAGGGTGCCGTTGGTGACCTTGACGGCCGACGGCGTGGACGCCCCCATGCCCATGCTGCTGCAGCCCGCCAAACCGAGGGCTGCGAGCATGACGGCACCGGCCAACGCCATGCGCGGACGGAACGACTTGGTGAAAGCTGCGGACTGGCTCATCTTGTTCTCCTTGGGGTGGAGGGGCACGGGGTTGCGCCCTCACAGAGCAGTAAACACGCTAGGCGCGTCTTTATTCCAGTCCGCCGAGGAATTTTTGTGACTTACAGCTCGCCGTAGCTGTGCAGGCCCGACAGGAACATGTTCACGCCCAGAAAAGCGAACGTCGTCACCAGCAGGCCGACCAGCGCCCACCAGGCCGCCATGCGCCCACGCAGCCCCTTCATTAGCCGCATGTGCAGCCACGCCGCATAGTTCAGCCAGACGATCAGCGCCCAGGTTTCCTTCGGGTCCCAACTCCAGTAACCGCCCCAGGCGTCGGCCGCCCAGAGCGCACCGAGGATCGTCGCGACGGTGAAGAACGCAAAGCCGACGGCAATGGCCTTGTACATCACATCGTCCAGCACTTCGAGCGAGGGCAAGCGGTCAACCAGCATGCCGTGCTCCTTGAGCAGGTAAGCCGCGCCAACCATGGCCGCCAGCGCGAAGGTGCCGTAGCCGATGAAATTGGCCGGCACGTGGATCTTCATCCACCAGCTTTGCAACGCCGGCACCAGCGGCCGGATCTCCTGGGCGCCGCGCGACACCGTGTACCACAGCAGAAAGCCCACCGCCGCCGACACCACCAGCATCACAAATGGCCCCAGCGCGCGCGTCTTGTAGCGCTGCTCGTAGTACAGATAAAACAGCGAGGTGATCAGCGTAAAGAGGATGAACACCTCATACAGGTTCGAGATGGGGATGTGACCGATGTCCGCACCCACGAGGTACGACTCATACCAGCGCACCAGCATGCCGGTCAGGCCGAGCACCACCGCCGCCCAGCACAGCGTGCTGCCGATCGAGCCACCCGCCTCCCAGCGCAGCACCAGCCCCATCCAAAAGAACAGCGTGGATAGGAAAATTAGCGCGCTCATCCACAGGATGGCCGACTGACTGGCGAGGAAGTACTTGAGGAAAAACGCTTGTTCGGCGCGGGCAAGCTCCGGGCCATTGGCGCCGCTGTACTGCGAGACGCCAAACAACGCCAGCACGGCGATGCCGATCATCAGCACGCGCACCGGCTTCCACGTCCAGCCCAACCATGCAAAGGCGGGCACAGCGGCAACAAGGATGCCGCGCTCGTAGCCATCCATATAGGCGCCATAGCGCGAGAAGGCGTAGCCAGCGCCGGCCGCCAGCAGCAGCGCGAAGAGCCAGTCGAACCAGCCCAGCCGGCGAAAGTAGGACGGGCGCTCCAACGCACCCAGATCAGCGGTCGCCACGGTCGCTGCAGACAGTTTGGGAGGATTGGTCGCGTCCATCACCTGCTCACTTCGTTGATTTCGGGGCGGCGTCTGCCGCGGGGGCGTCGCTGCGTGTGTCAGTGGCGCCCGCGGCGGCGCGGACATCCTGCTTCAGGCGCTCGAACTCGCGGTCGAAGTCGAGCGTGCGGCGTGTGGTCGACATGGCGGTCAGCACATGGGCGCCGGGGGTGGCGTCAGCGGACTCGCCGGAGTGCGGGCGGACCCACAGCCACCAGCGGCGCTCCCGCACATAGAACATCGAGAACACACCCAGCACCAGCAGCAACGACCCAAGATACACGATGTTCTTACCCGGCGCACGTGTGAGCTGGAACACGCTGGCCTGCACCTGCTGGAAGTCGGTGAGCTGCAGATAGACGGGTGCACCGTAGAAGAAACTGTCGGAGATGGAGTTGATTGCGCTCTGCAGCCACTGGCTGCTGGCAGCGTCGACGGCGGGCGCAGGCAAGCCATCTTGCGCGCGCGCCAGTTGCCACAACTCCCACATCGAACTGTTGATGATCTTCATCAGCACGTCGGCCGCTTTCTCGCGTTCGCCTTCGGGCACGGACTTCTGCAGGAACGTCGCCATGGCAGCAAAGCCACCTTGCGCATCGGCAGGGGCACCTTTTTCGGCGGCGGCGCCAGCAAAGAGGTCAAGCGCGCGCTGAGCGCTCTCCGTCAATTGCTGGCGCAGCGTGGCGCGCTCATCGCCCGGCATGGAGAGCCGCGCAAAGCGGCGCGCCGCCTCGGCTCGCAGCGCCGGGTTCTGCAGCGCGGCGCGCAGGCGCATCCACTCGTTCACGGTGCCTTGTGTATCCGCGGGAATGCGCAGATAGCGGAACGGCTCGTCCGGCTGCGTACGCACGCCGGCGAGGAACACCGACTGCCCATCCAGCGTGATCGGCAGCATGTAGTTGCTGAACTCGCGCGCCTGGCCGTTGGCATCGCGCAGCTTGTATTGCACGGATGGTCCGACGTTACGCAGATCGCGATCCTGCGTCATCTTGGTGATGTTGCCGAGTTCAGCTCGAAGGCCGCTATCCGCCCCACCCTTCTTGCCGACGCCGCGCGCGTCCGGCTTGCCGGAGGCGTCCGTCACCGTCTCGATGTTCATGAGGCGGAAATCGCTGAACTCAACGGTGTAGTCGGCACCGTGGCCGGTCAGCTTGGTGTTTTGCCCCACGGCGCCGGACAGCGCGAAGGTCTTCGCGTCGGCACCCTGCATCGGAAAGCCCGCCAGCTTGAGTCTGGAACCGCCGTCTTCAAAACTCGACTGGTAGATCGCCACCCCGTCATATACGAACGGCTTGTTCACCTCGACGCGCGCATCGATCTTCTTGCCGGTGCGGCGGTCGGTCACGACGATGTCGCTGGCGAACAGCTTGGGCATGCCGGTCGAATAATGCTCCACCGTGAACTTCTTGAGCGTGATCATGAACGGCAGGTCCTGGATCAGCGCGCCATCCGCAATGTTCAGGATCGCCGTGCTGACGGTCGCACCTTCCGGCACGAACGCATTGCCTCGAAAGCCCGGATTCGACGTCGACAGGCGATGTTCGGGCCCGATCTCGCTGATGACGGCATTGCCCTTGATCGGCGACTTGCCGCCAAACCACATCTGCGCGCGGATCATCATGTCGCCGTCCAGCAACCCGCCAATGCAGATGATGACGATGGCCGCGTGCGCCAGGATGTAGCCGATCTTGTTGCCCGCACCCGCCTTGGCGGTAATGAGCGTGGCGCCGCCGTCGCGCGCGAACGCCTTGATGCGGAAACCGCGATTCTGTGCGAGCGCCGCCAGACGGGCCGTCACGGTGGCCGCATCGCCCGGTGCATCGAACTCATCCCTGTGATGGAACGCACGCAGGCTGCCCTCGCGCACGTTCTCGCGCCAGGCGCGCATGTCGGCCAGCATCTTCGGCGCGTTGCGCACGATGCACAGCGACGTCGACACCACCAGGAACGCGAGGATCAGCAGGAACCACCACGCGCTGTAGACCGTGGGCAGCGTCAGCGAGCGGAACACATCGGCCCAGAATGGCCCGAACTGGTTGACGTAGTTCGGGTACGGCTCGTTCTGCTTGAGCACCGTGCCGATCACGCTGGCAATGGCGATCACCGTCAGCAGGCTGATCGCAAAGCGCATCGACGATAGCAGCTCGACCGTCTCGCGCAGCGCGTGGCGACGGGTGCGGATCTGAACGCCGGAGGTGGAGGCAGAAGACATGCGGGACAACGCTATTCAGAAACGAGAACAGGGTGGCGATGCCAGGCGCATTGCCACCCTGTTTTCTTGTTGATTGTGCGACCGTCAAACGACGGCCGAGTGCGGCAGATTAGCGCAGACCGGCGATGTAGTCCGCCACGGCCTTGATCTGATCGGCCGTCATGCGCCCCGCCAGATCATGCATCTGCACACTGTTCTTGCGCGTGCCGTTCTGGAATGCCACCAGTTGCGCCTCGGTGTATTCGGCAAACTGGCCGGCGATACGCGGATACTGCGCCGGGATGCCAGCACCGGTCGGGCCATGGCAGCCCGCGCACGCTGCGATACCGCGCTTGGCATCACCGCCGCGATACAGCTTCTGGCCCAGCTCGATGGTGTCCTTGTTCTTGGCCGAGCCCGGCTTCCAGGCTGCTTGCTTGCTCAGATAAGCGCCGATGTCCTTCATATCCTGATCGGACAGCGCGCCGGCATAGAGCGACATGACCGGCTGATTGCGGTCGGTCTTGGCCTTGAAATCCTTGAGCTGCTTTTCGATGTATTCGGCGTGCTGACCCGCGAGCTTGGGGTTGACGTTCATCGCGCTGTTGCCACCAGCGCCGTGGCAACTGGTACACGCGGGCACGCCGTTGGCGGGAACACCGGTGTTGAAGAGCGTCTCGCCGCGCGCCGCATCGGCCTTGGCGGCTTTTTGTTCTTCTGCATGGGCCACGGAGAAGGCCGATGCCAGGGACAGCGCTGCAACAGCCAAAACGTTCGCGATGCGGTTCATTCGCACACCTTGTTAGATTGTTTTCGAATGCTGCGTGCGGCGCCTAATGCCGGCCTCTGTAGCCGAAACGTGCGGCGCCGGGCATCCCCCTCTCCTTGTGCCAGATCCGCGCATGAAAACGGACCGGCCCAGGCCTCGGGGCGGTCCTGCGGCGGGTCTGTTGGGGACGTCCGTAAACCGGCGTATTGTACAATAAGCCTTCTGCAATGCGACCTCGCGGCGCAGCAATCCACGCAGTCTACAAGCATCGCCGCGTATGTCGCTCCTCCATCAAGCCCGTTTCTTTACCACCGTCAATCATCTGCGCGATTTACCGGCGACTGCTGTGCCGGAAGTTGCGTTTGCGGGGCGTTCCAACGCCGGAAAGTCCACCGCGATCAATATTCTGTGCAATCAGAAGCGGCTGGCATTCTCCAGCAAAACGCCCGGGCGCACGCAACACATCAACTATTTCTCGGTGATGCCGGCCAAGGCGGAAGACCCGCTCGGCTTCCTGGTCGACCTGCCCGGCTACGGCTATGCCGAAGCCCCCGGCGAGACCAAATCGCACTGGGTCCATCTGCTGGGCGACTACGTCCAGGCTCGGCAGCAACTCGCCGGGCTGGTCATCATGATGGACGCGCGCCGCCCCTTCACCGATCTCGATTGTCAGATGGTCGAGTGGTTCCTGCCCACGGGCAAGCCGATCCACGTGCTGCTCACCAAGGCCGACAAGCTGACCAACAACGATGCCTCGCGCGCGCTGATGGCAGCACGCAAGGTGCTGAAAGACTACCAAGCGCAGATCGATGGTGATGTGTCGCTCACGGTGCAGCTGTTCTCGAGCCTGAAGCGCCGCGGCATCGAAGAGGCGCAGCGAATTGTCGCAGGCTGGCTGTGTCTGCCCGAGGCCCTGGAGCAGGCACCACAAGACGAGCAGGCAAAAAAAACCCCGTCGCCAAACGCGCAACGGGGGTAACGACCCCATCGAGCCATCGATGGGAACCCGCGTCAGGGAGGAGCCGCGGGGGACGCCGCATCAGCGTCGCTGGCGCATTGTCCGAGCGTAAGAGGGATAATCGCCAAGAAAGTTTTTAAAGTTCACAGTGTGTTCTTAGGGTCTGCTGAAATGATCTCGAGCTTCCCCGATCATCGTCCACGCCGCATGCGCCGCGATGACTTCTCCCGCCGCATGATGCGCGAATCGCGCCTCACCGCTGACGATCTAATTTACCCCGTCTTCATTCTGGAAGGCACCAACGTGCGCCAGGCCGTGCCGTCGATGCCGGGCGTCGAGCGCGTGTCGGTCGACGTGCTGCTCGGCGTGGCCGAGCAGTGTGTGCAGCTAGGCATTCCGGTGCTGGCGCTATTCCCCGTGATCGAACCGTCGATCAAGACGCCGGACGGCATTGAAGCCACCAACCCCGAAGGCCTGATCCCGCGCGCCGTGAAGGCGCTCAAGGCGCGCTTTCCCGAGTTGGGCATCCTGACTGACGTGGCGCTGGATCCGTACACAAGCCACGGACAAGACGGCGTGCTTGATGCCAATGGCTATGTGCTGAATGAGGAGACCGTCGAGATCCTGACGCAGCAGGCATTGGTGCAAGCTGCGGCCGGCGTGGACATCGTCGCCCCTTCAGACATGATGGATGGCCGCATCGGTGCGATCCGCCTGGCACTCGAGCACGACGACCACATTTACACGCGCATCATGGCGTACGCGGCCAAGTACGCGTCGGCCTTCTATGGCCCGTTCCGGGATGCAGTCGGCTCAGCCGCCAACCTGGGCAAGGGCAACAAGATGACCTACCAGATGGACCCGGCCAACTCGGATGAAGCGCTGCGCGAAGTGGCGCTCGACATCGCCGAAGGCGCCGACATGGTGATGGTCAAGCCCGGCATGCCGTACCTCGACATCGTGCGCCGGGTGAAGGATGAGTTCCGCTTCCCGACCTACGTCTACCAGGTCAGCGGTGAATACGCGATGCTGAAGGCCGCCGCGCAAAACGGCTGGCTGGATCACGACAAGGTTGTGCTGGAATCGCTGCTGGCGTTCAAGCGCGCTGGCGCGAACGGCATCCTGACATACTTCGCACTGGATGCCGCCCGTCTGCTGCGCGGCTGATCAGATGGAAGTCTTCGCCGTCTGTGCTGCGCCGCTGGTACCGAGCGCGCGGCGCAGGCTGGCGAGGAAGGTGTCGGCGCGCTCGAAGCCGACCACGCGGGCCCGCACCTCTCGGCCCTGCGCATCAAAGAAGACCGTGCCCGGGGGGCCGAACAGACCGAAGCGCTTGAGCAGTGCTTGGTCATCTGCATTGTTGGCGGTCACGTCGGCCTGCAGCAACACCACATCGGCGAGGGCCGCGCGCACCCGTGCATCGGTGAATGTCAGGTGCTCCATCTCCTTGCAACTCACACACCAGTCGGCGTAGAAGTCGAGCATCACAGGTTTGCCCGCTGCGCTGGCGTTGCGCACTTCGGCATCAAGCTCAGTCACGCTCTTCACGTGCTTGAAGGTCAATGTGGATGCGCTCGTCATCGTCGAGGCGCGCAGCACGCCCGCCAACGGCTGCAGCGGATCGCGCCCGCCTGCGGCCACGCCCACCAGCTGCGCCGCGCCGGCCAGCGCCAGCACCACACCGATCACCTTGCCCAAGCGCTGCACGTTGCTCGCGCCATCGGGCAACGAATCGAACGTCCGCAGAAACACGGCCGCGCCGATCAGCAACGCACCCCAGCCCACCATCGCCACCCACGAGGGCAACACCGGCTGCACGATGTACCAGGCCACCGCCAGCAGGATGAAGCCGAAGACCGCCTTGGTCACAACCAGCCAATGCCCCGAACGCGGCAGCAGATTCCCCGCACCCACGCCGACGAGAATCAGCGGAACGCCCATCCCCATGGACAGCGCGAACAGCGCCGTGCCGCCCACCGCCGCGTTGCCTGTTTGCGAGATATACACGAGCGCCCCCGCCAGCGGTGCGGTCACGCACGGCGACACAATCAAGGCAGACAGCGCCCCCATGACGGCGGCACCCACCACCTGACCGCCACTGAGCTTGTTGGACGCCTGCGTCAAGTGGTGATGCCACGCCGCCGGCAACTGCAGTTCGTACAAACCGAACATCGACAACGACAGCAACGCAATCAGCAACGCAAAGGCGCCCAGCACCCAGGCATTCTGCAGCGCCGCCTGCAGCCCTTGGCCTGCTAGCCCGGCAGCCACGCCGAGCGCCGTATAAACAATGGCCATGCCGAGCACGTAGGCCACCGACACGAGTGCCGCCCGCATGCGCGTGGCATGTTCTCCCACCACGATGGCCGACACGATCGGCAGCATTGGCAACACGCACGGCGTAAAGGTCAGCAGCAAGCCGAGACCAAAGAACAGCGCGGCAATCGCGCCGAGGTTGCCGCTATCGAGTGTGCTGGCGATACGCCCTTGCTTGCCTTCAGGCTCGATGCTGTCCGCCGTCGTGGCGGCCGGCGCCACCGGCACGGCCGAAGCGGGTGCCGGGCGGACCTGCAACCGGCTCTTCATCGGCGGATAGCACAGCCCCTGATCAGCGCAGCCTTGCGAGGTAACAATCAGCGTGAACGGCGTGGAGGCGTTTTGCGCCTTCACGTGGAAGACGAGTTCGTGGCGATAGGTTTCAACCTCTTTGCCGAAATTCTCGTCATGTTTGATCTTGCCCGCAGGTAGCTCGAGTGGCGCAAAGGTGACCGTTGCCGGATCCGCAGCGACAGCCAGCCGCTCGCGATACATGTAATAGCCGTCGGCGATGCCGAACTTGACCTCAACGGTCCGCCCGTCCACCTGCGTGGCGGAAAAGCGGAAAGCCTGTTCGGGTGGCAGGAACTCGTCTCCGGCGTAGGCAGGTGCACGCAGCATCGCCACAGCCATCAGCAACATCAGCAGTTGCAGCACGCGCCGCATCGACGGAAACGAAGAGGAAGTCATATCAACGGCAGTCGGACATCAAACAGAAGCAGGGCACGTTTCGCCAGCCACCCACGCAAGATAGGCCGGCAAACCAGCTACCACGGGCACTGCGATGATTTCAGGCACCTCATACGGATGCGCCTGGCGCACCGTAGCCTCCAGCGCAGGGTAGGCTGCTAGTGTGGTCTTGATCAGCAGGGGGATCTCGATCGTGTGTTCCAGCGCGCCGTTCCACCAGTACGTCGAAGCGCACTCCGGCAAGCGATTGACGCAGGCCGCCGCACGCGATTCCAACACGAGTTTAGTCACCCGGTCGGCGCTGGCGGCATCAGGCACGTTGGTCAAGACCAGCAGCACATTGGTTCCGTCAGACATACCTTCTCCACAGACGCGCCCGGGGCAAGAAGAAGACCCCACGCAGATAACAAAAAAGCCAGGATGCGAATCCTGGCTTCATTGTAATGCGCATGAAAATGCGCATTTGGCGGCTCACCCGGCGCGACGTCATGTCACGCCGGCAAACCTAGGCTGACCTTATTCAGCAGCAGCTTCGGCGTCAACTGCTTCAGCAACTTCCGGACGGTCCAGCAGCTCGACCAGTGCCATCGGCGCATTGTCGCCTTGGCGGAAGCCGAACTTCAGGATACGGGTGTAGCCGCCCGGACGGGTCGCGAAACGCGGGCCCAGTTCAGTGAACAGCTTGGTGACCATGTCGCGGTCGCGCAGACGGGCGAATGCCAGACGGCGGTTGGCAACGGTGTCCTTCTTGGCCAGCGTGATCAGCGGCTCGACGACCTTGCGCAGTTCCTTGGCCTTCGGCAGGGTGGTCTTGATCAGCTCGTGCTGCAGCAGCGAGTTGGACATGTTGCGCAGCATCGCGAGACGGTGCGACGAGGTGCGGTTCAGTTTCCGCAAACCATGACGGTGACGCATGATGATTCCTTCTTAAGAGTGTTTGACCAGCTCTTCTATCACCCCTTGCGAGGCGCGGGCCGGTAGCTTTAACAATAGACCGCTCAGACAGCAACGGCGGGAAAACCGGCCGATGCACACGCACCGGCCGACAACTTGCAATTACTTCTCGAGACCAGCGGGCGGCCAGTTCTCGAGCTTCATGCCGAGCGTCAGGCCACGCGAAGCGAGGACTTCCTTGATCTCGTTGAGCGACTTGCGACCCAGGTTCGGGGTCTTGAGCAGTTCGTTCTCGGTACGCTGAATCAGGTCGCCGATGTAGTAGATGTTTTCGGCCTTCAGGCAGTTGGCCGAACGCACCGTCAGCTCCAGATCGTCGACCGGGCGCAGCAGGATCGGATCGATCTGCGGTGCGCGGGCGGCAGCGGCTTCGGCGGCGCTTTCCGTGCCTTCCAGGGCAGCAAACACCGACAGCTGATCCACCAGAATACGGGCCGACTGGCGGATCGCTTCCTCCGGCGAGATCACGCCGTTGGTCTCGATGTTCATCACCAGCTTGTCGAGGTCGGTACGCTGCTCCACACGAGCGGACTCAACAGCGTACGACACGCGGCGCACCGGCGCGAACGACGCGTCCAGCACGATGCGGCCGATAACCTTGCTCGACTCATCGCCGAACTTGCGCACGTTGCCCGGCACGTAGCCGCGGCCTTGCTCGACCTTCAGTTGCAGGTCCAGCTTGCCACCAGCCGACAGGTTGGCGATCACGTGACCCGGATTGATGATCTCGACATCGTGCGGCAGCTCGATATCGGCAGCCGTCACCACACCTTCGCCTTCCTTGCGCAGCGACACCGTGACTTCATCACGGTTGTGCAGCTTGAACACCACGCCCTTCAGGTTCAGCAGCAGGTTGACGACGTCTTCCTGCACGCCATCGATGGTGGAATACTCGTGGACGACCCCAGCGATTGTGACTTCGGTCGGGGCATAGCCGACCATCGACGACAGCAGCACGCGGCGCAGCGCGTTACCGAGCGTATGGCCGTAGCCGCGCTCGAACGGTTCCATGACGACCTTCGCGTGATGATCGCCAAGCGGCTCAACCGCAATAATTTTGGGCTTCAGGAGTGCTGTTTGCATTAGGTTGTCCTATTTCAATACCCTCGGCTCGTTACACCGATAAGGCTGACGGGGACTAAAAAGAATCCGCCACGAAACGCATGACGGAAGACGCGCGTGCCGCAATCGCGTTGCGGCACGTAACGATTTGGATTGGATCTACGCCCCAACGATGCCCAGCGCGCGAACACAATGTCGTAGACGATGAGCGTCCCCAAAAGGCGCACGAGCCCGCACCTTGCGGTACGGGCCTCGTCATTAACGCGAATACAATTCGACGATCAGGCTTTCGTTGATGTCGCCGGCGATGTCTGCACGATCCGGGACTTGCTTGAAGGTGCCTTCCATCTTCTTCGCATCCACGGCAACCCAGATCGGGAAGCCAGTCTGCTCAGCCAGCGTCAGCGATTCAGCAATACGTACTTGCTTCTTCGACTTTTCGCGGATGGCGATCACATCGCCCGACTTGATCTGAGCCGACGGCACGTTCAGCGCTTGACCGTTCACCAGGATCGCTTTGTGCGACACCAGCTGACGCGCTTCAGCGCGGGTCGAGCCGAAGCCCATGCGGTAGACAACGTTGTCCAGGCGCGATTCCAGCAGTTGCAGCAGGGTTTCACCCGTGTTGCCCTTGCGGCGGTCGGCTTCTGCGAAGTAGCGGCGGAATTGACGCTCCAGCACGCCGTAGATGCGCTTGACCTTCTGCTTTTCACGCAGTTGGTTGCCGTAGTCGGAGGTGCGGGCGCCGGAGGTGCGGCCATGCTGACCAGGCTTGCTGTCCAGCTTGCACTTGTCGGCGAGCGAGCGACGTGCGCTCTTCAGAAAAAGGTCAGTACCTTCGCGGCGAGACAGTTTCGCCTTGGGGCCGGTATAGCGTGCCACGTTGCGTTCCTTTGTTTTCAGTCATCCGCAGCACAAACTCTGCGGACGGTCCGCCATCGAGTTCCCAATGGAACCGTGACGAACGGTGGGCTTATGAAAAGACGAAACCCGCCTTCCGGGAAACCCGGAAGACAGGCAAGCGGGCAAGTATAGCACCCGCAGACCAACCTCGCCAGCAACTGGCGCGGCCGGTCGAATTATTTAGATGCGACGACGCTTCGGCGGACGGCAGCCGTTGTGCGGCACCGGCGTCACGTCTTCAATCACCTGGATCTTGATACCCAGGTTATTCAGTGCACGCACGGCCGACTCGCGACCCGGGCCCGGGCCCTTAATGCGCACTTCCAGGTTCTTGATGCCTTGGTCCTGTGCCACGCGGCCAGCACTTTCAGCAGCGACCTGAGCCGCGAACGGCGTCGACTTACGCGAGCCCTTGAAGCCTTGGCCGCCGGACGTCGCCCATGACAGAGCGTTGCCCTGACGGTCGGTGATCGTGATGATCGTGTTGTTGAACGACGCGTGAACGTGCGCGATGCCGTCGGCGACGTTCTTGCGAACCTTCTTACGCGCGCGCTGGGCGGCGGTATTCGCTGCTTTTGCCATAGTTCCTATCCTTTACCCGACGGATTACTTCTTGAGCGCGACGCCGGCCTTGCGCGGACCCTTACGGGTGCGGGCATTCGTGCGGGTACGCTGACCACGCATCGGCAGGCCCTTGCGATGGCGCACGCCACGATAGCAACCCAGATCCATCAGGCGCTTGATGTTCATCGTCGTTTCACGGCGCAGATCGCCTTCGACGGTGAACTTGTTGACTTCGTCACGCAGCTTTTCCAGGTCAGCGTCCGTCAGGTCCTTGACCTTCTTGTCGGTCGGGACACCGGTCACCTCGCAAATCTTCTGAGCGCGCGAGCGGCCAATACCATAGACAGCCGTCAGGCCGATCACGGTATGTTGGTGGTTGGGGATGTTGACCCCTGCGATACGTGCCATTCGTCAATCCTCTTTGCGAAATTAGCCTTGGCGCTGCTTATGACGCGGGTCCGACGAGCAGATCACACGCACCACGCCCTTGCGCTTGATGATTTTGCAGTTGCGGCAAATGCGCTTAACAGAAGCCAGCACTTTCATGATTTTCCTCTTCCTTCAATTCCAGTCCGCTCACTTCGCCCGGAATACGATGCGCGCGCGGGACAGATCATACGGGGTCAATTCGACCGTCACCTTGTCCCCGGGCAAGATGCGGATGTAATGCATGCGCATCTTGCCGGAAATATGGCCTAACACTACGTGGCCGTTCTCTAGCTTGACGCGAAACGTTGCGTTGGGAAGGTTTTCCAGTACCTCGCCCTGCATCTGAATCACGTCGTCTTTAGCCATGTCTCTTAGCTTCGTGCGACCGCTCTTTTAACGGAGCGTCAGGTTTCCCTTGAAATTCGCCTTCTTCATCAAAGACTCGTACTGCTGAGACATCACGTAGGACTGCACTTGCGCCATGAAGTCCATCGTGACAACCACGATGATCAACAGCGACGTCCCACCGAAGTAGAACGGCACATTCCAGCGCAGCACCAAGAACTCCGGCAACAGACACACCAGCGTGATATAGATCGCACCCGCCAGGGTCAAACGCACCAGAATCTTGTCGATATACCGCGTGGTTTGCTCGCCCGGACGGATGCCCGGAATGAACGCCCCACTCTTCTTCAGGTTATCCGCCACTTCGCGGCTGTTATAGACCAGCGCCGTGTAGAAGAAACAGAAGAAGATGATCGCCGCAGCATACAGCAGGATGTACACCGGCTGACCCGGCGACAGCGTTGCTGCCAGATCCTTGACGAATCGTGTAATCGGATTCGTCGAGTTGCCGGCCGTAAACCAGCCTGCGATCGTGGCCGGAAACAGAATGATCGACGACGCGAAGATCGGCGGAATCACCCCAGCCATGTTCAACTTCAGCGGCAGATGCGACGACTGACCGCCATAAATCTTGTTACCAACCTGCCGTTTGGCGTAGTTGACGAGGATCTTGCGCTGGCCGCGTTCAATGAACACCACCAGATACGTCACCGCGCCAATGATCGCCACGACCAGGATCGCGGAGAAAATCCCCATCGAACCCGTACGTACCAGCTCGAACAGCCCGCCAATGGCGTTGGGTAGACCTGCTGCGATCCCGCCAAAAATGATGATCGAGATCCCGTTGCCCAGACCGCGCTCGGTGATCTGCTCACCCAGCCACATCAGGAACATCGTGCCCGTCACCAGCGTGATCACCGCGGTGGCCCGGAACATCAGGCCCGGGTCCAGTACCAGACCCGGCTGCGCCTCGAGCGCCACTGCAATGCCTAGCGCTTGAAACGTCGCCAGGACAACCGTGCCATAGCGCGTGTACTGCGTGATCTTGCGCTGGCCGGCTTGGCCTTCCTTCTTCAACGATTCCAGCTGCGGCAGCACGATCGTCAGCAATTGCATGATGATCGACGCCGAGATGTACGGCATGATCCCCAGCGCAAACACCGTGAACCGCGACAGTGCGCCACCGGAGAACAGGTTGAACATCCCAAGGATGCCGCCCGACTGCCGTTGGAAAAGCTGCGCCAGTTGATCCGGATCGATGCCCGGCACGGGAATGTGCGCGCCGATCCGGTACACCAGCAGTGCCAGCACCAGGAACACCAGCCGACGGCGAAGATCGCCGTACTTGGCCGTATTCTTGGCCTGGGCCATCACATTAGGTTTCGCCGTGGCCAAACGGATGCTCCGTCAGTGTGAAACAGCAGGCGATTAAGCCAGCGAGCCACCAGCAGCCTCGATTGCGGCTTTCGCCCCAGCCGTTGCGCCGATACCCTTCAGGGTCACCTTCTTGTCGATTTCGCCCGACAGGATCACCTTGGCGCTCTTGACCATCTCGCCCACGAGGCCGGCTTGCTTGAGGGACAGCAGATCGATTTCTTCGATCGGCAAGCCCGCCAGGTCGCCCAGACGCACTTCAGCGGTGAATTCCTTGGTCAGCGAGGTGAAACCACGCTTGGGCAGACGACGATGCAGGGGCATCTGGCCGCCTTCAAAGCCGACCTTGTGGAAACCACCCGAACGCGACTTCTGACCCTTGTGACCACGACCAGCCGTCTTGCCCAGGCCCGAACCAATGCCGCGACCAACGCGGCGCTTGGCGTGCTTGGAGCCGGCTGCCGGCTTCAGGTTATTCAGTTGCATGCTCTTCTCCGTCTTGCCTTAGCCGATGACCTTGACCAGGTAGGACACCTTGTTGATCATGCCGCGCACTGCCGGCGTGTCCTGCAATTCGGACACCGAGTTCATGCGGCGCAGGCCCAGACCACGCACCGTGGCGCGGTGATCTTCGCGCGTACCAATCAGGCTACGCACGAGTTGGACTTTCACGGTTTTCTGCGACATATCGTTCACCTATCCCTTCGGCTTAGCCGAGGATCTCTTCGACTGACTTGCCACGCTTGGCGGCAATCTCAGCCGGGGTGCTCATCTTGCGCAGGCCGTCCAGCGTTGCGCGCACCATGTTGTAAGGATTGGTCGAACCGTGCGACTTGGTCACGATGTTCGTCACGCCCATCACTTCGAAGATGGCGCGCATCGGACCACCGGCGATCACGCCAGTACCGTCTTTCGCGGGCATCATTTGCACCTTGGCGGCGCCATGCTTGCCAACCACTTCGTGTTGCAGCGTACCGTTCTTCAGCGGGACCTTGACCATCTTGCGACGGGCTTCGTCCATTGCCTTCTGCACGGCTACGGGCACTTCCTTCGCCTTGCCCTTGCCCATGCCGATACGGCCGTCGCCGTCGCCGACCACGGTCAGAGCGGCGAAACCGAGAATACGGCCGCCCTTGACCACCTTGGTCACGCGGTTGACCGCGATCATCTTCTCGCGAAGACCATCGTCGCGTTCGTCCCCTTGGACCTTAGGTTGAATTTTTGCCATGACGATATCCTCTATGCCGGCTTAGAACTTCAGGCCAGCTTCGCGAGCCGCGTCGGCCAGAGCCTTCACGCGACCGTGATAACGGAAACCCGAGCGATCGAACGCCACAGCTTCGATGCCGGCAGCCTTCGCCTTCTCGGCGATGCGCTTACCCACCAGGGTCGCAGCAGCGGTGTTGCCACCGTTGCCGTTCAGTTCCTTGCGGACTTCGGCTTCCGCCGTCGAGGCCGAAGCCAAGACCTTGGTGCCGTCTTCCGAGAAGACCTGCGCATAAATGTGCAGATTGGTACGGTGCACAGCCAGACGGGCGACGTTCAGTTCCGCGATCTTCAGGCGGGTCTGACGTGCACGGCGCAGACGCGAGTCATTTTTGTTCATGATGTGCACCTTACTTCTTCTTGGTTTCCTTCAGGATCACACGCTCATCTGCGTAGCGCACACCCTTGCCCTTGTAGGGCTCCGGCGGACGATAGCCACGCACTTCAGCGGCGACCTGACCAACTTTCTGCTTGTCCGAACCCTTGATGATGATTTCGGTCTGCGTCGGCGTTTCCGCCTTCACGCCTTCCGGCATCTCATGGATCACGTCGTGCGAGAAACCGAGTTGCAGCTTCAGGGCGGTACCTTGAAGCGAAGCACGGTAACCCACGCCGACCAGGTTCAGCTTGCGCTCGAAGCCCGTTGTCACGCCCTTGACCATGTTGGCCGTCAGGGCGCGCATCGTACCTTGCAGCGCATTGGCTTCACGCGACGCATCTGCCGGCTCGAACGTGATCGTGCCGTTGTCGGTGTTGACCTTGACCAGTTGGTGAATCGGCTGCGTCAGCGTGCCCAGCGGGCCCTTGACGGTCAGCAGACCACCTGCGAAATTGACTTCGGCGCCCTTGGGCAGCGCGATGGGAGCCTTACCTACGCGAGACATGGTTCCCCTCCCTTAGGCAACGTAGCAAATGACTTCGCCACCGACACCGGTTGCGCGGGCGCGGCGGTCCGTCATCAGACCCTGCGGGGTCGAGATGATGGCGACACCCAGGCCGTTCATCACTTGCGGGATTTCGTTACGGCCCTTGTACACACGCAGACCAGGCTTCGAGACGCGCTCCAGGCGCTCGATGACCGGACGGCCGGCGTAGTACTTCAGACCAATCGTCAGCGTGGACTTGCCACCCTGCTCGGTCACGGCGAATTCGTCGATGTAGCCTTCGTCCTTCAGGACTTTGGCGATTGCCACCTTCAGCTTCGACGACGGCATGACCACCGACGCTTTTTCCACCGCTTGCGCGTTGCGGATACGCGTCAGCATATCGGCGATCGGATCGCTCATGCTCATACTGTTTCTCCTGTAGCCTGTGCGTGATTACCAGCTGGCTTTCGTCAGACCCGGGATTTCGCCCTTGAAGGCGATTTCACGGAGCTTGTTACGCGCCAGGCCGAACTTACGGAACGTACCGCGGGGACGACCGGTGATCGAGCAGCGGTTGCGCTGACGAGTCGGGTTCGCGTTGCGCGGCAGTGCTTGCAACTTCAGACGCGCTTCGTAACGCTCTTCTTCCGACTTGCTTTGGTCTGCCACGATGGCTTCGAGAGCGGCGCGCTTCTCAGCGTACTTGGCCACGAGCTTGGCACGCTTCTTCTCGCGTTCGATCAGAGACAATTTAGCCACGGTAACCCCTTAATTACGGAACGGGAACTTGAACGCATTGAGGAGCGCCTTTGCTTCCTCATCGTTCTTCGCAGTCGTCGTGATGCTGATGTTCAGACCACGGAGTGCGTCGATCTTGTCGTACTCGATTTCGGGGAAAATGATCTGCTCTTTCACACCGATGTTGTAGTTGCCACGACCGTCGAACGCCTTGCCCGACACACCGCGGAAGTCACGCACGCGCGGCAGCGACACGGTGATGAAGCGGTCCAGGAATTCGTACATGCGTTGGCCACGCAGCGTGACCATCGTGCCGATCGGGTAACCCTGGCGAATCTTGAAGCCGGCGATAGCCTTGCGGGCCTTCGTCACGATGGGCTTCTGGCCAGCGATTTTGATCAGGTCGCCGGTGGCGTGCTCGATGACCTTCTTGTCATTGATCGCTTCGCCAAGACCCATATTCAGGGTGATCTTGGTGATGCGCGGCACTTCCATCACGGACTTGTAGCCGAACTGCTTGATCAATTCCGGCACAACCTTTTCTTTGTAAAACTCTTGCAGACGCGCAGTCATGCTCAACTCCTCTCTATCGCCCAGAATCAAGCGCCGACGGCAGCACCGGTGGTCTTCAGCACGCGCGTCTTCACGCCGCCTTCAACCTTGATGCCAACGCGCGACGGCTTGCCATTGGCATCCACGAGCGCAACGTTCGAAATATGGATGGGCATGACCTTGTCGACCACACCACCCGAGGTACCCAGCATCGGGTTCGGGCGCACGTGCTTCTTAGCAACGTTCACACCTTCCACCGTCACGTGCTCAGCGAGCACGGACAGCACGGTACCTTGCTTACCCTTGTCTTTACCGGTACGGACGATGACGCGATCGCCCTTGCGAATCTTGTTCATGCGGCCTCCGATTACAACACTTCCGGCGCGAGCGACACGATCTTCATGAAGCGCTCGGTACGGAGTTCGCGAGTGACCGGCCCGAAGATACGGGTGCCGATCGGCTCAAGCTTGGTGTTCAGCAGCACGGCGGCATTGCCGTCGAACTTGATGAGCGAACCGTCAGGACGGCGCACGCCCTTGGCGGTACGCACCACCACGGCGTTGTAGATATCGCCCTTCTTCACGCGACCACGCGGGGCAGCATCCTTGACGCTGACCTTGATGATGTCGCCGACGCTGGCGTAGCGGCGCTTCGAACCGCCCAGCACCTTGATGCACATGACTTCACGCGCACCCGTGTTATCGGCCACTTCGAGCCGGCTTTCTGTCTGAATCATGGTGTTCTCGTCCCAACTTAATTCGCCAGACGCACAATGCGCAGAGGCGATCAGTCTTGGTCCCGCCGGCTGCTGGCATTGCGCCAACTGCGATTGGGTTGATCAACTTGAAGTCGGTAGCTGCCCGACGGCGACTGCCGTCTGGCCCATTCGCCTTTCCCTTTACTGCGCCGCCAGCGTAGCTGCTAGCAACTCTCTCAAAGGGAAAGACCGAGACTATATCACATAATCTCGGTCTTGCAACAGCAAACTACTGCGCTGTTGCTTTAGATCACGCGTGCAGCTTCAAGCAAACGCGACACCACCCACGACTTGGTGCGGGAGAGCGGACGCGATTCCGTGATCTCAACCTTGTCGCCTTCGTTGTACTGGTTGGCTTCGTCGTGCGCGTGGTACTTCTTCGAGCGCACCACGTACTTGCCGTACAGCGGATGCTTGACGCGGTTTTCGATCAGGACCGTGACGGTCTTGTCCATCTTGTTGCTGACAACGCGACCGACGAGCGTGCGCTTCAGGGACGTTGCGGCTTCAGTCATTTCGGTTCCCCTTCTGGCCCAGCACGGTGCGGACGCGCGCGATGTCACGACGCACCTTCTTCAGCTGGCTGGTGTTCTGCAGCTGTTGCGTCGCTTTTTGCATGCGCAGGCCAAATTGAGCCTTCAGCAGCTCGGAGAGCTCCTGGTTCAGCCCCGCGACATCTTTGTCGCGCAGTTCGGATGCTTTCATGGTGTGTGCTCCTTACGTTCCGACCTGACGCACCACGAAGCTGGTCGCGATCGGCAGCTTGGCAGCGGCCAGGCGGAATGCCTCGCGTGCCAGTTCTTCGCCAACGCCGTCCATTTCGTACAGCATCTTGCCCGGCTGAATTTCAGCCACGTAGTATTCCGGGTTGCCCTTACCGTTACCCATACGGACTTCGGCAGGCTTCTTCGAGATCGGCTTGTCCGGGAAAATCCGGATCCAAATGCGGCCGCCACGCTTGATGTGACGGGTCATCGCACGACGGGCCGACTCGATCTGACGTGCGGTCAGACGGCCGCGGCCCATCGCCTTCAGGCCGAATTCGCCGAACGACACGGCGTTACCGCGCGTGGCGATACCGGTGTTACGGCCCTTCTGCTCCTTGCGGTATTTCCTGCGCTTAGGTTGCAGCATGCTTATTCTCCAGTCTTGGCGTCGGCACCACGACGGGCACCTGCACCAGCACCGCGGCGCTGACCGGCCGGGCGACCTTCGCCCTCACGGCGACGGCCTTCCGGGCGACCCGGGCGGCGACGGCGCTCGTCTTCCTTCGGCTCTTCCACGACGGGCGCATCGTTGCGACCCAGGTGGTCGCCCTTGTACACCCACACCTTGACACCAATGATGCCGTAGGTGGTTTCCGCCTCGGAGAAGCCGTAGTCGATATCGGCGCGCAGCGTGTGCAGGGGCACACGGCCTTCGCGGTACCACTCGGTACGGGCGATTTCGATGCCGTTCAGACGGCCCGAGCTCATGATCTTGATGCCTTGCGCACCCAGACGCATTGCGTTCTGCATCGCCCGTTTCATGGCGCGGCGGAACATGATGCGGCGCTCGAGCTGCTGCGTGATCGAATCGGCGATCAGCTGTGCATCGACTTCCGGCTTGCGGATTTCTTCGATGTTCACGTGCACGGGCACGCCCATGCGACGCTGCAGTTCAGCCTTCAGCAGTTCGATGTCCTCGCCCTTCTTGCCGATCACCACGCCCGGACGCGAGCTGTAAATGGTGATACGCGCATTCTTGGCCGGACGCTCGATGACCACGCGGCCCACCGAAGCGTTCTTCAGCTTCTTCTTCAGAAACTCGCGAACTTCGATGTCTTCCTTGAGCATGCCGGCAAACTGGGTGTTGCTTGCGTACCAACGCGAAGCCCAGTTACGGCTGACAGCCAGACGGAAGCCAGTCGGATGAATCTTCTGTCCCATCGTGACCCCTTAATTGCCCAGCGTCACAGTGATGTGACAGGTTTGTTTCTCGATGCGGTTGCCACGGCCCTTCGCACGCGCGGTGAAGCGCTTGAGCGACGTTGCCTTGTCGATGTAGATCGACTTGACCTTCAGCTCATCGATGTCGGCGCCTTCGTTGTGCTCGGCGTTCGCGATGGCGGACTCAACCACCTTTTTCACGATGCCAGCCGCCTTCTTCGGGCTGAACGTCAGCACGTTGAGCGCGCGCTCGATCGACAGGCCGCGGATCTGGTCAGCAACCAGGCGCGTCTTCTGTGCGGAGATACGGGCGCCGCGATGAATCGCTTTAACTTCCATGATTGCCCCTTATCGCTTCGCTTTCTTGTCGGCAGCGTGGCCCTTGAACGTACGCGTGAGCGCAAATTCGCCGAGCTTGTGGCCAACCATGTTTTCCGTGACATACACGGGCACGTGCTGACGGCCGTTGTGAACGGCGATCGTCAGGCCGATGAAGTCCGGCAGAATGGTCGAACGACGCGACCACGTCTTGATGGGCTTCTTGTCCTTGGTGCTCACCGCCGCTTCCACCTTCTTCAGCAGGTGGGCGTCGATGAACGGACCTTTCTTTACGGAACGAGTCATTTCTTAGCTCCTACCTACCGATTAACGCTTGTGACGGCGCTGAACGATCATGCTGTCCGTGCGCTTGTTACGACGGGTGCGGTAGCCCTTGGTCGGCGTACCCCACGGGGACACCGGATCACGGCCAGCAGCAGTCTTGCCCTCACCACCACCGTGCGGGTGATCCACCGGGTTCATCACCACACCGCGAACGGTCGGGCGAATACCGCGCCAACGGGTTGCACCGGCCTTGCCGATCTGGCGCAGGCTGTGCTCTTCGTTGCCGACTTCACCGATGGTCGCGCGGCACTCGATGTGCACTCGGCGCACCTCACCCGAGCGCAGACGCACTTGAGCGTAGATGCCTTCGCGAGCCAGCAGCACGGCGGACGTACCGGCCGAACGGGCAACCTGCGCGCCCTTGCCCGGCAGGATTTCCACGCAGTGGATCGTCGTACCGACCGGAATGTTGCGGATCGGCAGGTTGTTACCAGCCTTGATCGGCGCTTCCGAGCCGTTGGCGATAGCTTGGCCAACCACAGCACCCTTCGGGGCGATGATGTAGCGACGCTCGCCGTCAGCGAACAGCACGAGCGCGATGTTGGCGCTACGGTTCGGATCGTATTCCAGGCGCTCGATCTTGGCCGGGATACCGTCCTTATCGTTACGCTTGAAGTCGACGATGCGATAGTGATGCTTGTGACCACCGCCCTTATGGCGCGTGGTGATGTGGCCGTTGTTATTACGACCCGACTTCTGGAATTGCTTTTCCAGCAGCGGAGCGTGCGGCGCACCCTTGTGAAGGTCGGGGTTGACGACCTTCACCATCGAGCGGCGGCCCGGCGATGTCGGCTTGGTCTTAACGAGTGCCATGATTACTTGGCCTCCGCTTCAAAATTGATTTCCTGGCCCGGCTTCAGCGAGACATAGGCCATCTTCACGTGGTTACGACGACCCATGAAGCGACCGAAGCGCTTTTGCTTGCCCTTGCGGTTCAGGATCTGGACGGAAGCGACTTCCACCTTGAACAGCAGTTCAACGGCAGCCTTCACCTCGATCTTGTTGGCGTCGGGAGCCACTTCGAACACGACCTGTTCGTTCTTCTCGGCCACCAGCGTTGCCTTTTCAGACACCACGGGCGCCAGCAACACCTGCATCAGGCGATGGTCGTTCTTGGCAACTTGCGTCATTTCAGCAACTCCTCGATCTGCGCGACGGCACCCTTCGTCACGAGCACCTTCTTGTAGTGCACGAGCGACAGGGGGTCAGCGTGACGCGGCTCAACCACGAGCACGTGCGCCAGGTTGCGCGATGCCAGGAAGAGGTTTTCGTCCAGGTTATCGGTAATCACGAGCACCGAATCCAGGCCCATGGCGCCGAGCTTGTCGGCCAGCAGCTTGGTCTTGGGCGCTTCGACGGACAGGCTGTCAACGACGTTGATGCGACCTTCACGGGCAAGCTGCGAATAAATCGAGCGCATGCCGGCGCGGTACATCTTCTTGTTGACCTTCTGCGAGAAGTTTTCTTCCGGGCTGTTCGGGAAGATACGACCACCCCCGCGCCACAGCGGGGAGGAGCTCATACCTGCACGGGCGCGGCCCGTACCCTTTTGGCGCCACGGCTTCTTGGTCGTGTGCTTGACCTCTTCACGATCCTTCTGCTTACGGTTACCGCTGCGAGCGTTGGCCTGGTAAGCGACGACGATCTGGTGAACGAGGGCTTCGTTATAGTCACGGCCGAACACTTCCGGCGAGGCAGCAACGCCAGCGCCGAGTTGACCGTTGTCCTGGAGCAGCTTCAGTTCCATGCGTTTGCTCCTTATGCCTTCTTGACGCGAGCCTTCACGGCCGGCGTGACGATGACTTGACCGCCCTTGGCGCCCGGGATTGCGCCCTTGACCAGCAGCAGCTTGCGCTCTGCGTCGATCTTGGCGATTTCCAGGTTCTGGACGGTACGGGTGACGTCACCCATATGACCGGTCATGCGCTTACCCGGGAACACGCGGCCCGGATCCTGCGCCATACCGATCGAGCCCGGCACGTTGTGCGAGCGCGAGTTACCGTGCGTGGCGCGGCCCGACGAGAAGTTGTAACGCTTGATGGTACCGGCGTAGCCCTTACCAATCGTCACACCCTGGACGTCGATCTTTTGACCGACTTCGAACAGGTCGACGCTGATGTTCGCGCCCGGCTGGAATTCAGCGGCACGAGCGGCATCCACTCGGAATTCTTTGATAACTTCGCCCGCTTCCACGCCGGCTTTGGCGAGATGACCCGCCAGCGGCTTGGTGACACGGCTGGCGCGTCGGGTGCCGAAGGTGACTTGAACCGCGGTATAACCGTCGGTCTCGTCCGTCTTGATTTGCGTCACGCGGTTGTCGCCGACCTCAAGCACGGTGACGGGAATCGAATCGCCGTCGTCCGTGAAAATACGGGTCATGCCAACCTTGCGACCTACAAGGCCAAGGCTCATGGTTTGCTCCATTCCCAGCTGCGATTGGCCGGGGCTGATTGATACTACGAATCTTGAACTGGACTGCGCCCAAAGAGACAGCGCGAGGCCAAATGGCCAGCCCACTCCCCTTGACTAAAGGGGTAGCCCTACACTATATCCCGCCTACAAACAATCTGCAAGCGCGATTACCGAATACGCGCGCAGGCGTCGTGCGCAGCGCAACATCCAGCGCCAAAAAGCGAAACGGCGAGCACTTGGCTCGCCGTTTGCCCGTCACCGGAGTGATCCAGCAGCGTTGTCTTGCTTACTGCAGCTTGATCTCAACGTCCACGCCAGCCGGCAGGTCCAGCTTCATCAGCGCGTCAACGGTCTTGTCCGTCGGGTCGACGATATCCATCAGGCGCTGGTGCGTGCGGATTTCGAACTGGTCGCGGCTGGTCTTGTTGACGTGCGGCGAACGCAGAACGTCGAAACGCTGGATACGCGTCGGCAGGGGCACCGGGCCCTTGACGATCGCGCCGGTGCGCTTGGCGGTTTCAACGATTTCAGCGGCCGACTGGTCGATCAGGCGATAGTCGAAAGCCTTCAGGCGGATACGGATCTTTTGGTTCTGCATGATGTTTCCTTAAAGAGCATGGCGGTCGAACCGCCGGTAGATTGAAAGAGCGATGCAACAGGCGACGCGCCACTGCCGTTACCGGAAGCAGCGCATCGATCCGCCTTTACTTGATGATCTTAGCAACGACGCCAGCACCCACGGTACGGCCACCTTCACGGATAGCGAAGCGCAGGCCTTCTTCCATGGCGATCGGGGCGATCAGCTTGACGGTGATCGACACGTTGTCACCCGGCATGACCATTTCCTTGCCTTCCGGCAGGGCGATCGAGCCAGTCACGTCCGTCGTACGGAAGTAGAACTGCGGGCGGTAGTTGTTGAAGAACGGGGTGTGACGGCCGCCTTCGTCCTTCGACAGGATGTAGACCTCGCCCGTGAATTCCGTGTGCGGCTTGATCGAGCCCGGCTTGGCCAGCACTTGGCC